>Ga0307507_10011304_pt1 | contig 11302 bp, 11 predicted proteins | sample 7_EM_MG_FD_207223 | JGI IMG/M metagenome (GOLD analysis project Ga0307507, IMG submission 207223) | Populus trichocarpa ectomycorrhiza microbial communities from riparian zone in the Pacific Northwest, United States - 7_EM | ecosystem: Host-associated > Plants > Roots > Unclassified | place...
AATGTATGGTTTCAAGAACCATGGTATTCCTCTAGGCAACCAATTATGCAGTGGTGTAAATTCTTGTACATTCTTTTCCTAGTTAAATATGGGAACTTATTTCATACGAATATCAGAACATTAGTAGAACCATTAATATGTGATTGCCTTGTAAGTTTTAGGATATTAGTAAAAATTTAGGGTCATAGAGATTGGTTATATGCACTACAAATTTTCAAATTCTGTTGTCCTACAGATTCTTTGTAATCGTTAAATATGTCTGGCCAATTTCAAATGGATTGGAACCGTTGGGAAGGATTCTACATTTCAATATCGTTATAAAATCTGTTGTCTCCTTCATTTCCATTTCAGTTTTTATGTTAATGTGTTATTCGGATCACAGGAGCAAGTGGGGAAGGGAAGAGAAGACAGGAAGCTACCAGCAAATGTTCCTGAAGAACAAGATGACATTCCTCTTTTCTATACCGACCTTATGCCGCTTCTTGTAAGAAATTCTTTTTTGCTAATTTAATATCGCAGAACAGACATCAATTTGTCCTATAACCACCCCCCCCCCCCTTCTTTTTTTTTTGTCCGCCTTAAGTAATAGAATATGTTTTACATTAGCCATCTAACATTTAGTTTACATGGCATGTATAACTGGTTATCTAGTTGTTTCAGCTGGCTTGAATTTTTTCTTCCTTCTTTCGTTGCTCTTTTCTTGGATTATGTTTTGATTGTGTTCTGTGACTAGGTTAATGAGGAGCCAAGCATTGGAGAAGATGCATTTGTTTGGCTTGGATCATTGGTTCCGTTAGTTGTGGATGTTGTTAATGGAAGATTTGCATTTGAAACTCTAACAGCACCTACAGGCCACCGGCTCTTTTTTCCTGGTTACAAAAAGTTCTTACAAGAAATTGACAAGTAATGCATCTGAACTGTACTTTTAAGGAGTCAGTATGCTAATCTATTGATGGAGATTGAGTAAATAAAAAAATATAATGAAGGGATGAAATTAGTTGTAAAAAGCTTGATTTTCCAATTGGATAACAGGATGGCATAGAAAACAACTTGGCATGTGATGATTTCACATAGATCTCAACCTGTAACTAATACCTAAACACAGTTAGCCAGTTTTGATGTGATGATTTCACATAGATCTCAACCTGTAATTAATACCTAAACACAGTTAGCCAGTTTTGAATTTCACATAGATCTCAACCTGGAACTTATACCTAAACACAGTTAGCCAGTTTTGACCAGGTTGAGGTGCAAAATAGCAAACAAATGTAGTGCTGGCCATGCACCATTCTGGCATTAAGCTGAAGGTCTCAGTTTATTTAACCGCTCAAATTTTGGACATGTTTATTTTGGACACGTTTAGTTATTAGAAATCAGGTACCTTGAATGGACAATGACCGTAAAATAGTTCACCGCCTCAATATGGTAACAGCTCCGCTTCAGAACAATGTGCCCCATGTTTTATGTTGCAGGATAATAGTAATGGCCCAAAATAGTACAAGATATAAATATATGTTTGTGGGATACAATTGCATTTGAAATGCAATTTTTCTGATTTATTGCCTGTGGGTTTCTTCGTCATAAGATGCATAAAGCATTTGCAAAAGCATGCAAAGCCCAAGGGAGTGGAGCTTGCCGATGATGAGTTTATACTGCATGTCGAAGGCACTGCAAGCTCACAGAGAGTAGTGCAGCATGTTGGAGGAACAAGTTGGCCTGGTATACCCTCCTCTCTTTTCATTTTGTGTTTATGATCCGAAGGAATAATAAATAGGTCCTCTAATGATTTTTAGAGGTTTCTTCTTCTATGGTGATCTGACTTCAAAGTTTATTTTTCTAGGTAGGCTTACTCTGACCAATTATGCTGTCTACTTTGAGGCTATGGGAGTGATAACGTATGATGATGCACTTAAGATTGACCTTTCAAAAAACATATCACACACTGTGAAGCCAGCCGCCACTGGTCCATGGGGTGCTCCACTTTTTGACAAGGCCATAATCTACGAGTCTCCTGAATTGTAAGACTTACTATGCCTTTGTAAGACTGTCACGAGTTTTAGTGGCCAAATCACAAACAAGGTCCTAGCTAATGGGCATGAAATTCCTATTGTTAGTTTATTAATGCTGCTGCTTGACGTTGTGCTATTTTTTTTTTCTTCTTTTTTGAAAATTGGCAACCTTAAATTTAGATCCCATGTGATATGCATATTAATGATATTGATGCTTGAACTGGTATAGTAGACAGTTTCAGGGTGCATGCCTCACTTACAATTTTAGTATTGCCTGCCTTCATGCGTGCCAAAACCTCAAGCTAGAGCATCGTGACAATTATGCTAATCTTGTTGATACATCTTGTTGTCTGTGTTATTATGAATGATTTTTCCTCTGAAATTCTCTAGTTCGGAAGGAATTGTGCTAGAGTTTCCAGAGATGACAAGTTCCACAAGACGTGATCATTGGCTTGCACTCATCAAAGAGGTTATGCTAATGCACCAGTTCTTGTCGAGTTATAATGTGGAATGTCCAATACAAGCATGGGAGATGCATGCAAGAACAATATCTGGAATCATAAGGCTGCATGCAGCTAGAGAATTGCTTAGAATATCGCCCCCTTCTCCAACAAAATTCTTAATATTTGCCTTGTTTGATGAGTTACCCAAGGGAGATTATGTACTAGAACAACTAGCCGAGAGCCTGAAGAAAGTTAATAGTGGGCATCCATGCAGCGCTTGCTCGATTCTAAGAACAATGAACATGTCTCAGTCAGTGCTCCCAGGTGTAGAAGTTGAAGCAGTGGGAAAGGAATGTACAAGTGCAAGTGGTCAAGACGACATTCCCTCCTCATTGGAGAGTGCTATTAATCAAGTAAGAGAGGAAGCAAAGGAAGTTGAAATTGCCAAAGCTACTACTGAGGTGTTGAAAGAAGAAGGGATTGGTGAAAGTGCGACCGTTCTGATGGTAAGTTTCCAAATCATCCAAACTTTATTTCCAACACAAACCATGATATGGTAATCTTTCTTTCGCTTCAGTAGAAAACAAATAAGAAATAACAGATTATTGATTCATCGCATCTCAAAAGTAAACAAAGAAACAATATGTCCACTCATCATGATGTAGCCTGCCATGATTGCTTCAGTGGCTAACAAGGTAGGTGTTGCAGCTAACAAAGGAGAAATTTTCCAGCTTAAAATTTTTTAGTTGATATCTGTTTAAACTTTCAAGGGATATGCAAGGTAGCATATTTGTGATTTGTAAAATAATTGTCATGCATCCAAAATAAAGATCTCATAGGTTCATACTCTGTATCGTAGGAGTTGCTAAAGCCACTGAAAAATGTGGTGCCGTGGTTTCAAGATGTCATTTCATGGAGAAGACCAGCCACCACCCTGACCATGATTGTTGCATCTTTAGTTATCATCTACAAGTAAGTTGTTTTTTCACACTAATCCTCTAAACCATGCGTGAAGAAATCTTTGAGTTATGCATGACTGATGAAGAATATATCTGTATTCGGTAATATAGGGAGTGGGTTGGAAAGGCTATAGCTGCTGGCTTGTTGTGGTTGGTGTTAAAGATGATTCTGGCAAGGTATGGAAGATCTCAAGACAAATGCAACGAGGTAGTAGTGTGCAGTGGTTCAAACCAGAAAACTACAATGGAGAGCATAGTAGCAGCTCAATTTGGTTTGAAAAATGTTCATGAGATGATGCAGCTGGCAAATATATCGATATTGAAAATCCAGTCACTTATACACGCAAAAGCCCGCAAGGTATTTCTTGCACCAATCCATGATTCCACTTTTTTAAAGCAATCTTTACTTGAAAACTTTTTGAGCAAAAGAAACATGTCTTCTCTTCCATCATATAAATTGCACAGAACTTCATGAATAAAAATGAGTGCCATTTTAACAGATTCCTGAAGTTATAGCCTGGTTTCGCTTCACACAGAATGCTCGTAACTCTTCCCCAAGTAACTAATGGCTCGCAATAGTAATATTGAAAAGTAGTTTCCAGTGTTCTAAGTTTCATGCTCTGTTCACTTCTCAAGGAATATGAGATTTTCTCACCTTTTGCTATTCTGACAGATGGAAACTAATTGGAAATGTTTGTTTCTAAATTCCTTAGGCATTACTGGACTGATTTGCATGTCGTGCTAATGTTTCTTGCAAGATCTGTTCTATCGAGCTCCATTACCTTAATTCACATTCTTGGCTCAATGTCTTTTGCATCAATAAAAAGTTCTTGTCGTTGTTTGCAGCAAGCTGATATGGTGATGGCGGCAATGACTGTATTGGCAATAATCTTAGCAGTGGTTCCCTTAAAATACATGCTCATAGCCATCACATTACACAGCATCATCATGACATCAAAGCTAGGGAGGCACTTTGGAAATGCACAAGGGAACAGAAGGCTAAAAGAATGGTGGGATTCAATCCCAATTGTCCCCATTCATGTGGTAGAAGACGCTTCTCAATGCCCGTCATAGTTTGTTAGCAGCCTTGGCTTGCTATAAAAGCTACAGTAATAACTGCTAGAAATGCACCATGGATTAGTGTCTGCTGCTCAAGTTGGCAAACCTCCTGTGGCATGATTGAACATTTCCTCTCTTTTTTTCCCTTTTATCCGATGATTGAAGAATGTATTGCAGCAGTTGACAAACAGAAAATAACATCATCTAATAAGGGTTTGATCTTATAGAACATAGAAGAAAAGTAACATGGCAATGTACTTCATAAATGTTGCACATGTATTTCGGTTTTTGATATGTTTTTCAATTTCTTGTGGCCATCTTCAATAAAAAGAAGCTTGATGGACTTGCTCTCAGATATCATCCACAAGAGTGTTGCACTTTTATGCCGTTGATCATGTTCATGAAAACTTTTGGGGTTACAAAAATATCCCACCCCATTGTTACCTCCAACGCTCGCCCGAAAGACAGTTTCAATTTTTCTCAAGGACATGGCTTGCATTGTTACATATCCTTGAACCTCTAATGATCTGTACATTTAAAAGTTGGGACCTTTTATTTTCTTCTGAGAAAGTCGATGGATCATGTTTTAGGTTTACCCTCAAAAGAGGTTAATTCTGGGGCACAATTTGTGGGAATTTTTAATTTTTTATGGTTAAATTCTACTGAACAACATGCCAAAACCACTGGAATGAGAATGTCTTCTCAACCACGAGAACTTATTACTGAGCCACACTTAGAATGACTATTGAAAAACCACTCCCAATTTCTGAATCGCCAGAACTAAATCTACACTGCTGATACATCTTCAATCCGATTGACCTCGGTAGAACACTGAATCACCAAGTAATAGCGCCCGCGACTAAACTTTAAGCCTCTGTTTAATTGACACAGAATTTGCCGGTTTGCACCCATACATTTCCCTTATGGCATAAAGGTAAGAAACGTTTCATGGGGAAATCGCAGGGATGCATTAAAGTAAAAGGATAAGTAAAAGTTACCGAAGCCATATAATATAGCTGAGAGAGTGGTCAAATCATAACCTTCATCTTGTCAAGCAACTGGTACCATGGTCCAGTAACTGCGAGTCCCTTGATGGTTAAGTTTTGAAAGTTTTCATCAGCCACATGACCAGGGAAATGGGAGAATACGAGTCAAACCCCAGATAACTAAAGAGTAATTTCAGTAGAGTTCAGTCATAATTTCTAGGGATCAATCCTGCAAGCCAGCCTCTACTTTACTAAAACTGACACAACTAATATATACAGTCTTCCGTTGTAATAGTTCTGCAATCTGCATATTTTCAACTTCAATCTCCTTGCATACTAATCACTGATGCAGTTCTGCAATCACTGGAACTCCAATTGAAGTCAAAACACACTATGGTACTTGATTGTCGTCAATTTCCCCTTGCCTTCTCAAGATCAGGAAGATCTGCAAGTAATGTCTAATACAGTTAGGTATCACAACCATATCAGATGAAATGGCAAAACTTTTAAAGGTAAAGTCGCACAGGCACAAAAGCAGTTTATTTGATTCGCATAATCATAACTTGACACTTCCTTGAAATGATATGGACCGTATAATAATGAAATAATTATAGCAAGTTCATTGTTTTGGAATCAAAAGGCTAAAATTTTCCATGTGGACTGAAAGCCACAACAAAGCATTCTTTTCATGACAATCAATGATAATGCATATATAGATGATAAAAGTGAGTGTACAACACTGTTGCAGAACCCTATCTATGCATGTAAAGCACACACATAGGCTACTAAGTATTAACTTTGATGACAGTTCATAAAAGCAATGAAGGTCTAACTTACAAAGCATTCCATCATCATCACTGCTCCCATCATCTTCTCCATGCTGCAAAAGAACAGGTGTTGAATAATCAATCATGGACATGAAGCACTGGTAAAAACATTCTTTATATTAACAAATAACCACACGGAAAAATAAAAAAAATTACCGCAGCATTATTGTCATCAGAGGCATCAGCTGCATGGAACAAAGGAAATTTGATCAAATTCAATCAGAAACATAAGCTGTAATTTCTTGCATACTGAACAATATATTCTCGAGTTATTTAATAGAGATCATAAAGCAACATAGCATGCAAACAAAGACAATGCATATTCATATTTATGTAATTGGTATTATATATCACCAAAGCTATAGTACTTTCAGGGAAGCTTTCTATAATAACTAACCACCATGCAAATTATGCAATGAATAAAGAGTAATACGGAAAAATTCACGCATCCCACATTACAAAGGATTGTGTTGGGATGCAATAATGGTTGAAAGATTGAGCCTTTATTTCCATTGAAGAACACGAGCATTTACAAAACTCAAAAGCATCACCATCATGGTATTGCTCGTAAATTTCCAGCATTGTTCAGTCATTCCAGGCCACGCAGACTCATAGCGTGTGAAAAATCAAGACTTAAGAACACTTTGAATAGTGTAAGCTAACTGATTTTTCTATAAATATCAGAATTACGCATTCTGCATTCATTGTGAAAGATAATGAATGCCAACCATACAATAGCAATATTGACATACGTGGTTGATGCAACTCACTGGGTGGAAGCAGTCAAAACAACTATTTAAGAGTCTTTTAGCATACAATTCTTCTTCAAGCTAAGAAGATAATATCTAAATTTCCTATATGCCTAAGTTTAGGATAGCTGAAATAACAAAAGTTTCCACACTACTAGAACCTCATTTATGTGCACTCCCATTTTATAATGATGTTAGAACAATATCTTGCTTTATCAATAAATAAATAAATAAGCCTGAAACAGGACTCGAGAGAAAAACACTCACTGCTATTCAAGGGAAAACAGGACCACATATAAATTACACAAGAGGCGATAATTTTCAGCGCAACACAGTACGCAGGAAAATCCAGCTTGTGTTAGAAATCTTGATATTAAACAACCCAAGTTAAATGCATTAAACCATCACGTGACAGGACTTTGGGCCAGGATTCAAATATCATAAAGTTCAATTAATAATATATACCCTAACTCAGGGCAGAATCATGATGTGTTTCAAAAATTGGACCAGGAGCAGAACTTTGAGGCCTCATATCATAATACAAAGAACAGGTTGGAAGAACTTACAAGCTGACTCGTTGTCATCCTCATCACACCACTTGTTCCAATCCACCTTAATGTAAGGAGCAGGTTTCTCTTCAGATTTTAACAGCCTTTTCCACCAGCCTTTCTCTTCTTTCTGGATTGAGCATATAATGTTCCTCAACCCAGCCTTAGTTTTACAACCCTGCATAGCATCATAGAATTGAAGCATGAGACTTAAAATGTTTCAAAAGTTTGCGATAAAAAACAACAACAGAGAAAATTACTAGGAATTTCGCATTTAAACATTGATATTACAAATACTACATATTGGAATGTCATCTAGACAAAATGCTCAGTTATGTGGCACCAAGTTTCTTTAACTTGAGAGGGTCAGTCAAACAAAGAAAAAGTAGGAGGAGAAAATTCTAAACATTGGATATTATATGGTACGTCAAAACCTTTGAGTAACAGATCATAATTGCATGAAAAAAGCTTGATCAGAGAAAAAAATTTTAAGATACAAGAGTTTTCTAATAATTGATGCTTATGAACACTCAGCAATAATTCTACAAAATATTCCTTCTGATGTCCTTAAAGATGTGATGTATATAATAGACTAAAGAATATCTCTGCAAGTAGAAGATGGAACCTGTCCTGAGTAGAAATGCTTCATCAGGGTGAACTGGAAGCCTGGCTTCATGTGAACTCGTTCATCACAATACAACTAGAAGACTAACTGGCTCCATCCTAACTCGTCAATAGTTGATCATTATCTTGTAAGATAACCACCAACATACAAATAGAGGGGGGGGGGGGGGGTCATCTTTTTTTTTATTAGAAAGGCATTACTTGGCATTGAGTTAGCATGGGCAATTTTTTCATAATTTAAGTTCTCTCCTTTTGGCTCCTATTTGAGGGGGAGGAGGGGCACAGAAAAAATAAAGGCAAAGGCATTGCGTAGGCCATAGCTCTAGAGCTAGTGGCAACAAAAACAGATGCCAGAGACAATGATGGCTGACGTGCTGGAACAAAACACTAATCAACACAGAAATTGTGAAGGGAGAGGTGATAAAGCGGAAGCGATAATGACAGATAGAAAGGAGAAAAGCACTTTGTACAATCTAAGGGGAGCGGTAGTGACGGTTACATAGATCGGTGTTGGATATCCTGACAACTATTCAGACTTACTTAATCCATTAATTGTTCCCATCCAAAAGGATTAGAGCATGAAGCACAACATACATGAGTTAATTTTCTCCAAACTAAGCCTGATTTTTCACACAAAAATGCATGACATGAAGATGCATTAACAAGTGTGGCCAAAAGGTATGGCAAAAGGTATGCAGCAATTCCCCGCTTAGCTTCAAATCTACCAAAATCAAGTCTTTTTTTCCTTCTTGAAACCAGTAAAACCAGCATGCAGAAATTGTTCAGAAACCATAAAGCTAAACTGACATTAGCCCCTAAAACAAAAGGACCGAAGAACCCATGATTAAAATCCTTCTAATGAAACAAAATGGCTGCAACCCGTGAACTATACAACTGTGCACTTTCCAATAAAATGACAATAACCCACAAAATATTTCACAACTCTATACCAAAAGAGTGAAAATGCAATGAGGAAATAAATAATAAAGCACTAACCTCGGGAACAACGTTTCCAAAGAGTTCCAAACTGAAATCAAACGATTCACCTTGAACCCCAACAGCAGAGAAGCTAAATAACCCTTCAGCTTCACATTTCACTGATATGTCTCTAGCATCAGGTAATGCAATTGTCAAGTAAACCTTGTCTGATCTTTGAGCCCATAGAACCTCTGGGTGCCGACTGCACATACAAAACACCAAAGAAAAAAAAAGAAAATTCACAGTGTTCAAAAAAAATGCTGAGATAAAGAGAAAGGGAGGACAAGAGAAGTGACCTGACCTCATTGATCCCATGGACGGTCACTCAGTTATGGCAGAAACGCGGGGTTGTTTGAGGGAAATGGGGAGATGGCAGTTGCCAACACTAAAACCTTATGAAGAAGTATACTACTGTCTTTGCTTGCTGTTGTTGGTTTTAGTTTGAAGAAACAAATAAGTCCCTATAGTCTCGAAAATAATTAATTTTAATAATTGTTAATAAATTAGTCCCTCTGTTTACTTTTTTTCGTTGGTGAGACGTTGAGCTGGACTGGCCTGGCCCTATTTTGTCCGTTAATTCTTGTTCCTGACTTGACGATCAAGGGATTAATTAATAATTTTTATGACTAAAGGAGCTAAAATATTTGTTTTATAAGAGCACAGGGACTAGGTCATAAATATTTGTTTTGTTGATTGTTGGTGTTAAACCCCACGCAAAGAATTTGAAAGTAATTAGATGCTTTTTGTCTTTGGATAACGTGTTTGAAAAATTAATATTTTTTAATTTTATTTTATAATATTAGTTTTTTTTTAAAATAAAAAATTTTGTGGTTTTTTTATCGACTTATCTCAATTTTATTATTTAGACCACGAGTTATTGACCTGTTTTTCATTATTCAAATTACATATTTGTCATTTTTTTTTCTATTTGATTTTGTCCTTTCATATTTAATTAGTTAAAAATTAAATTAAAAAAGAATTTTCAAGTTATCATTATCACTTTTCTTTAAATTTGATTTATTTACTATTGTTTCTAATTATTTTCATATAATTAATAAAATCAATTTATTTAATATAGTGTTGGTTGTTTTTAGTTGTTGATTGTTTTTCTTTTTTAAAAAACATTTGCAATACCTAAACAACATGTTTTTTTTTTTAAAAAAAAAATACAGCCTAGTAATTAGAGTTGAGAGTGTGGTTGTAGTTGCTTTTCAAAGTGTTTTTTACTCAATAATACATTAAAATAATATTTTTTATTTTTAAAAAATTATTTTTAACATCAACACTTCAAAATAATCTAAAAACAAAAAAAAGTATTAATTCAAAATTAAAAAAATTAAAAAACATAAAAAACAAACAAGCTAATAGTGTGGCCTCACATTTATTACACCATGCTAGAATGTAACATTAAAAAAAAAGAGGGAGACAAAACATTGTTGAAGGGACGAGGAAAATGAACTTGAAAAGTTACAAACACTATACATCGGCTTGGACAAGATATTAATGGACATAGAGTCTAGATTCATGAAAGGAATAGATACAACTATTGCATATTTTGGCCACACAAACCATGTTCTTCAAAATACATGTGCATAAGATATTAAATAAAAAAAAATATTGATTAATTTAATTTATGATAAAAAATAAAAAAAACTTTATAGAAGGGCATTCCGACATAAATAGACAGAAGCAAGGAGAAGAAGACACGGTAGTGATTGAGAGCATGATTACGGTTGCTTTTTAAAATGTTTTTCTCTCAGAAATATATTAAAATAATATTTTTTTTTATTTTTTAAAAATTATTTTTGATACCAGCACATCAAAATGGCTTAAGAATAACAAAAAAAAATATTAATTTAAAGTAAAGAAAAAAATAAAATAAAAATAAAATTTTTTCAAAAACATTTTTAAAACACAAAAAAACAAACATGAAAAAAAAAACCAATAAATTAAAACAAGTGTCAACGAAATAGCTACCGACAAGAATTAGGAGTGCACAAAAAAACAAAATAAAAAATCAAAGGCAAAAAGGAATAAAGTTACTTGGTCAAGGCATAACCAAATTCGAATAAAACTAATCTCATAAAGCAAAGAAATTCGATAGAAAGCATCATATAACA
>Ga0307507_10011306_pt1 | contig 11299 bp, 12 predicted proteins | sample 7_EM_MG_FD_207223 | JGI IMG/M metagenome (GOLD analysis project Ga0307507, IMG submission 207223) | Populus trichocarpa ectomycorrhiza microbial communities from riparian zone in the Pacific Northwest, United States - 7_EM | ecosystem: Host-associated > Plants > Roots > Unclassified | place...
GCATTCGGCGTCCGACATCGTCTTGGATCGGTACGCAACTGGTCTCCATTTTCCGTCCTGGCATTCTTGTCATAGTATACCAGAACAGACGTATTTTGAGGTGTCTGTTTTGCTTTTGGTCGGTGCGAGGGGGTCGAAGTAGACCAGTACTGGTGCTGTGCTGAGTTTGGTCCTCAATTCGTCGAATGCTTGTTGTTCTTTGTCTCCCCACTCCCAGTTGCCAATGCACTCCTTTTTTGTTCTTGTGTATAGTGGTCTGGCTGTCCTGCTGAACCCTTCGATAAACCGTCCGTAGAAGTAGCAGAATCCTAGCAAACATCGGATTTCCTTGATTTTCTTGTGTGTTGTCCAGTCCCATATGGCTTGTGTTTTGACTGGGTCGGTTTTGACTCCTTCTTGTCCGATGATAAATCCTAAATATTCTGTTTCGCTTTGGTGGAACTCGCACTTGGATGGTTTGACCTTCATCCTCGATTTCCATATTGCTTCGAGGATATTGCTGACGTCCTTTTGGTGCTGTTGTAGGGTGTTTGAATATATAAGTCCGTCATCCAGATAGACGATGCAACACATGTCTATGTGTTCCATAAGGACCTCATTGATCCATTGTTGGCACGCCGCTGGTGCGTTGCATATTCCAAAAGGCCTGACTAGGTATTCGTAAGTTCCTAGTTTTGTTGAAAAGGTTGTCTTCCATTCGTCTTGTTCTTTGATTCGAATGTTGTGATAGGCGTCGTTGATATCCAGCTTGGTGAAGTACTTGGCTCCTCCCAGTCTGTCCAGTGCTTCACTAATGAGTGGTAGCGGGTGTCGATCCTTCTTGGTGACTTCATTGAGCGCCCGATAATCGGCGCATAATCTGAGTTTGCCGTCCTTTTTCTTGACGAACATGATCGGTGATGGCCTTCCTGACTTGACCCTTCGAATCCATCCTCGGCTTTCGTCCTGTTTGATGGATCGATTGAGCTCCTCCAGTTGGTCGTAGCTGAGGGCATATATTTTTTTTTATCGGTAGTCTTTTTCCCTCTTCTAGGTCGATTCCCAGATCGATCCCTGGTCGGTGTGGCGGTACAGTTGTCTTCGCCCCTTTTTCGAACACATCCAGCGGGTGGTGATATTCTTGAGGGACCGTGTCCCTTATGTCCTGGTCTTCATTGGTTTTCTTGTTTTTTATCGCAAGCTCGGTGCTAATGTTGATAGCTTCCAGCTGAATTTCGTTGTCGACTTCATCCCATCTTAGGATGCCTGTTGTCTCTCCCCTTCGGTAGAATTATCCGGAGGCTCTTGCCGATATCTCATTGATGTCCATATGTGCTTTGGCCTTCTGGCCCGTGACCCTTTGGTCCATGGTGTTGTCTGAGCTCCGGAATCCCTGATCTCCCCTCTCGGTATCGTCCAACTGAGTTACTTCTTGTAGCTCTCTGTTGTCGAATTTTTCGATAATCAGTTGTGCTATTCAGTCTCCTTTCTCTACTCGGTATGGTTGGTCTCCTAGGTTGGCTAGGACCACCTTCACTTCTCCTCTGTAGTCGGAATCTATTACACCTGCATTTGTCATGAGTTGGTGTTTGACTGCTAGACTGCTTCGTGGTGCAATTCATCCATAGGTGTCGTGGCGTAATCCAATAGCTATCCCCGTCCCAACAATAGCTTCCCCTTTGGCACGGACGTCGGTTCCTTCGTTAGCGTATAGGTCGTGTCCTGCCGCTCTTGGTGTTCCCTTCCTAGGCACTCTGGCCTCAGCGGATAGCTTCTTAACTCTGACACTCTGGTCCTTGGCCGTCGGGCCACTCTTGGTCGTCGGACCTCTCTTGTCCTGGATCTTGGAGAATCTGGTGATGAGATTCTCTTCAAGGGCTTTATCTTGGGGTACCGCATACGCAAGATGCGAACCTTTGAGACACCAAGTCGTACATCCTTCGCTGTTGAATGTGATTCTTTTGTCGTTCCAATCGATTGTTGGATTGTGTTCTCTCAATCATGGCATCCCGAGGATGACCTCGTGGTTTTGAAGCTTCGCCACTTGGAAGGTTGCCAATTCCCTATGGCTACTAATGTCCATAGGTAGTTTCATCATATGGGTAACGGGGCCCATAGCGCTTGGTTTTCCGTCCGCAAGGTAAATCTCCTTGGAGTGTTTCGATTTGATCATCTTGATCCCGTGTTTGTTAATGATTTCTCTGTCTATGAAGTCTTCCGTTGCTCCTGAGTCAATCATGGCGTTGATAGTGACGGACTCTTTTTCGCCGTGCAGTTGTATTTTGACCATAATGTGGCCATTGTCGTTTTCAAGTATATCTGTGGAGTTGAGTGCCGCGTGGTAGTTCTCCATGATGATGGGTCTTCGTTTGGGTCTGTCCCTCAGACCATTTCTTACTGGGGACTGTCGTCGTTTCGCGACTGTTCGGGTTCCTGGTCGACCTCGATTTCTCTAATCTTTGGTCTGGTTTGCCACAGGGTGGTTTTCTTTGCGGGTTGCCAGCTCCTGGCTTGTGCATTGAATTCTTGGAGTCCAGCTTTTTTCGGGCAATTCCTGGCCAAGTGTCCCGGTTGTACACACTTGAGGCATAGTTGTTCTCGTATCCTTCTTCGGAATTCTTCCCTTGAGATATTGAATCTTGGTCTCTTTCACGTCACGGCCAGTTCCATAGGGGCGCTGTAACTCTGATTACCATTATTTGTTGGTCGGTATGTCCCATCTGGGTTTCGTGGTGTGGTGGTCTCCCGTGGGATGTTTTTCGTCGATGTCGATCCTTGGATATGCTGGACTGTGCCCAGCTTGGTTTCTTTCCTGATTGCCCATTGGGCTAGTGCTTCGAGGCCTTCGTATTCCTCGCTGCTAGCTCCCCAGGCGTTCTGTAATTCCGTCATCATTCCTCCTAGGAGTAGTTCTCCTCCAGTTTAGTCGTCCAACTCGGCTTCGCTAGCCACTAGGTGGAATTCGTTCCATTATTCAGTAACTGATCGTTTGCCTTGTTTCATCTTCTTCAGTCTGATCCTTGCCTCTCCTTTGGCATCGATCACGCCAAATTGGCTTTGTAATTCTGCTTTAAACCCAGCCCAATTGTCCCATGCTGGGGTGATTCGTTCTTCTGCGTATGGTGTCATCCAGGTTCCTGCGTCGTCCCTTAGGAGGCTTGTGGCATAGAGGATGTCTTCCTCGTCGTGGCCGTTTTGCCACCCTACTGTCCTGTAGTACACGATGAGTTGGGCTAGCCATCCTCGTTGTTTGTGTCGTTCTCCTCGGTAAACCTCAGGTTCTTTGACTTTATGTCTCCTGGTCCCTCCGCTTAGGGATGTGATGATTTGTCTCTTCTGTTCCGGGCTTAGGATCGGGTTTGTTTCCGAGGATGTAGCTCCTCCTTGTTCTGCTGTAGCCGCCATCGGGTTTCGTCGTGTCCTTCCGGGTTCTTGTGTTTCTTCTGATCCAATTGGTGATGGTGGCTCTGGTGTTGTAGGGCTTCGTGCCCTCTCTTCCGTCAAGGCCCTTTCAAGTCCTTCTCCTAGTGAAGATAGGTCGAGATTTTCCGCTAGGGGGTCGATGTCGGTTTCGTTGTTGGTCTCCGTTTTGTCTGTTTGTTGGGTGCTGCTGGTTGACGCAACCAAATGTTACAATCCTCTGTTCCCCGCGTGATACTTGCAGCAGATAACCAAATAGTTTCGTAACGATCGCTTCCCTCGCTCTTCAATAGCTGTTGAGATAACTAAGTCCTTTGCCTCCTATCTAGCAACGTCCATCGCTAGGCTCATATAAGACCGTCAGGTCTTGGTTCGTGGAAGTATGATAAAGATCTTTGTGATTGAACGTATAGTATATAAAAGTACTTAGATGGTTGCGTGAAGAACCCAACTCCTCTGCCTTTTTCTTTTTCCTTTTTTTTTTCTTCTTTTTTTTTTTTATCATGTGTTCATTGTTTTTAGGTACAAGAAGCTTCGTGCAGCGCTAACCCAACTCCTCTGCCCCGAGGGTGCCCTTATATAGGGGGTCTTCCCGCAACCCTAACCCTGCGTGACTCATACCTCGCGTCACGCGACTCATGACTCATAGTGAGTCATAGTGTGAAATCCATCAGCTGACTCGTCCGAGTCAGCTGCGCCCTATCTCGCAACCAATCAAAACTCATAAAACAATTCATGTACCCTAACGGGGTCAAATGCGCGAAACCCATGACTCATAACTATGAGTCATGTGCGAAATAAATAAACCAGATGACCACAATCGTGCGTCATGTCAAATATCAACCAATAACAATAAACCAATGACACGCTATTGCGTCCTCATGTGAAAACCTATGAGTCAACTGATCTCATAGTGTCCAAGATAACAAACCGATGACTAATAACTATTAGTCATGTGAGAATCTGCCTTGCCTAGTCACTGTTTATGACACCAGCTCTGTCCTGATGTTGATAGCTTCCAGCTGTATTTTGTGGTCGACTTCGTCCCATCTTAGGATGCCGGTTGTTTCTCCTCTTCGGTAGAACTGTCCGAAGGCTCTTGCCGATATCTCATTGATTTCCATTTTTGGTTTGGTCTCCTGGCCCTTCACCCTTTGGTGCATGGTGGTGTTGGAGCTCCCGAATCCTTGATCCCATCAGGAACATGTCAGAGGGTGGTCCAAGGGGGTCCTGAACGCTCCTGGTCTACCAAGGGGGGTTGTGGTCCCCATGGTCCATCTGGTCCACTCTGATCCGCTCTGATCCACACTTTTTCACATTTTACCGAAAGTGTGGACCAGGGTGGATCGGGGTGGATCGGGAGGACCAGGGGGACCATAACCCCCCATGGTGGATCAGGAGTGGTTTTTACATTTTGCTGATACCCCGCTCTCGGGATCGTCCAACTGAGTTACTTCTTGTAGTTCTTGGTTGTTGATTTGTTCTATGATCAGTTGTGCAATCCGGTCCTCTTTTTCCACTCGGTATGGTTGGTCTCCTAGCTTGGGTAGGACCACCTTCACTTCTCGTCTGTAGTCGGAGACTATCACACCTGCATTTGTCGTGAGTCGATGTTTGACTGCTAGACTGCTTCGTGGTGCGATTCGTACATAGGTGTTGTGAGGTAATCCAATAGCTATTCCCGTCCCAACATTTGCTTGCCCTCTGGCAGGGACCCTGGTTGCTTCGTTAGCGTACAGGTCGTGTCCTGCCGCTGTTGCTGTTCGCTTCATAGGCACTCTGGTCTCAGCGGATAGCTGCTTGACTCTGACACGATGGTCATTGGCCGTCGGGCCATTCTTGGTCGTCGGACCTTCCTTCGCCTGGACCTTGGAGAATCTCGTGATGAGATTCTCTTCCAGGGCGTTATCTTCGGGTACCGCATATGCAACAGGCGAACCTTTGAGACACCAAGTCGTACATCGTTCGCTGTTGAATGTGATCCTTTTTCCATTCCAATCGAGGGTTGGATTGTGTTCTCTTAACCATGGCACTCCGAGGATGACCTCATGGTTTTGGAGGTTCGCCACTTGCAAGGTTGCCAATTCCCTATGGCTACTAATGTCCATAGGTACTTTCGTCATATGGGTAACGGGGCTCATAGCGCTTGGTTTTCCGTCCGCAAGGTAAACTTCCCAGGGGGTTCTTTGCTTTGATCATCTTGATCCCGTGTTTGTTGCAGACTTCTCTGTCTATGAAGTCTTCTGTTGCCCCTGAGTCAATCATGGCGTTGATAGTGACTGAGTCTTTTTCGCCGTGTAGTTGTATTTTCACCATAATGTGGTCCTTGTCGTTATCGAGTATTTCCGTGTAGTTGAGTGCCGCGTAGTAATTTTCAATGATGATGGGTTTTCGTTCGGGTCTGTCCCTCAGACCATCTCATCCTGGGGACAGTCATCGTTTCCCGACTGTTCGGGTTCCTGTTCGACCTCGATTTCCCTAATTTTTGATCTGTTTTGCCAAGGGCCGGTTTTGTTCGCGGGTTGCCAGCTCCTGGATTGTGCGCTGAATCGTTTAGGTCCATCTTTTTTCGGGCAACTCCTGACTAAGTGTCCTGGTTGTGCGTACTTGAGGCATAGTTGTTCTTGTATCCTCCTTTGGAATTCTTCTCTCGAGATGGTGAATCTCGGTCGTTTTCGAGTTGCGTCCATTTCCATGGGTTCGCCGTGGTTCTGATTGCCAGTATTTGAGGGTCGGTATGTCCCATCCGGGTTTCGTGGTGTGATCGTTTCTCGTTCGACGCTTTTTGTCCATAGCGATCCTTGGATGTGTCTGACCGTTGCTAATTTGGTCTCATTCCTGATTGCCCATTGGGCTAGGGTTTCGAGGTCTTCGTCTTCCTCGCTGCTCGCTCCCCAGGCGTTCTGCAATTCTGCGATCATCCCTCCTAGTCGCAGTTCCCCTCCGGTTGAGTCGTCCAACTCCGCTTCACTAGCCACTAGGCGGAATTGGTTCCAGTATTCAGTAACTGATCGTTTGCCTTGCTTCATGTTTATTAGTCTGATCCTTGCCTCTCCTTTGGCGTCGATTACACCAAATTGTCTTTGTAGTTCTGCTTTGAACCCTGTCTAATTGTCCTATGCTCTCGTGATTCGTTCTTCTGCCTAGGGTGTGATCCAGGTTCATGCGTCGTCCCTTAGGAGGCTTGTCGCATAGAGGATATTTTCCTCATGGTGTCTGTTTTGCCACCCTACTGTCCTGTAGTATACTATGAGTTGGGCTAGCCATCCCCGTAGTTTGTGTCGTTCTCCTCAGTAAACCTCAGGTTCTTTGGCTTGGGGTTTCCTTGTCCCTCCACTTAGGGATGTGACGATCTGTCTCATGTGTTCCAGGCTTAGGATCGGGGTTGTGTCCGAGGACGTAGCCCCTCCTTGTTCTGCTGTAGCCGCCATCGTGTTTCGTCTTGTCCTTCCTGGTTCTTCCATTTCTTCTAATCCAATGGGCGATGGTGGTTCTAGCGTTGCAGGGCTTGGTGCCCTCTCCTCCTTTAAGGCCCTTTCAAGTCCTTCTGTTAGTGATCGAAGGTTGAGATTCTCCGCTAGGGGGTCGATGTCATTTTCGTTGTTGGTCTCCGTTTTGTCTGTTTGTTCGGTGCTGCTGGTTGACGCAACTAAATGTTACAATCCTCTTTTCTCTGGGTGATACTTGGAGCAGGTAACCGATAGTTTCCTAACGATCACTTCTTCTTTGCCCAATAGTGGCTGCGATAGCTAAGTCCGTTGATTCCTATCCAGCACCGTCGATCGCTAGGCTCATATAAGACAGTCCTGTCTTGATTCCCGAAAGCGTGATAGATAAGATCTTTGTATTGAAGGTATAGTGTATGAAAGAACTTAGATGGTTGCGTGAAGAACCCTAATCTCATGCCCCAAGGGTGCCCTTCTATAGGGGTTCTTCCCTCAACCCTAACCCTGTGTGACTGATACCCTCGCGTCACGCGACCCATGACTCATAGTGAGTCATAGTGTGAAATCCATCACCTGACTCGTCCAAGTCAGCTGCGCCCTGTCTCGCAACCAATCAAAACTCATAAAACAAGTCATGTGCCCTAACGGGGTCACCTGCGCAAAACCCATGACTCATAATTATGAGTCATGTGCGAAATACATAAACCACATGACCACAATCATGCGTCATGTCAAATTTCAACCAATAACAATAAACCAATGACACGCTATTGCGTCGTCATGTGAAAACCTATGAGTCAACTGATCTCATAGTGTGAAAGATAACAAACCGATGACTAATAATTAGTAGTCATGTCAGAGTCTGTCTTGCTTAGTCACCGTGTGTGACAGTATATAAGGAATCAGGCGAGTTGAAGCCTGACGCGGTAGGAGGTCAGCCAGAACCCGAACCCACCTCGTATTCTCCAGGACGCTAACATGATCCGAACCACTAAAGACCTTTTTGCCCGGCAAACTCAGACGTGAGCCGATTGCCCAGACTGGGGACCAGGGCTACTTCTGGACAAGATTCGCGTGACCATCCGGGCAAAGATGGACAAGGAGCACGGCGTGCGACAAGACCGCCCTGAAGGGTATACTGACGATTGGGCAGCGGTAGCCGCTGAGCTGCAGAGTCAGGCATCCAGCCAGACTACGCGACGGCCAGCCCACCAAAGCCAAACTCCCGGCGATTGGGTTGTGGTAGCCGCCCAGCTGCAGAGTCAACAATCCAGCCAGGCTACGCAACGGCCAGCCCACCGAATTCAAACTCCGAGCAGCCGCCGCATTGGGACCCCAGTGGGGCAGCAGGATAGTCAAAACGATTCGCAGGACACTGATTTGTCTTTCAATTTCCTCCAGACGTCAGCTGCCCCGGTTCTCGGATTTCTCGATTCATCTCCACCGAGCGCAGATGGTTCACTGGAGGTGACCAGGGAACTATCGTTGTACAGGACTGTCAGTCCTACTCCATCGCGACACCTCTCGCTGAGCCTTGACGGAATAGAGCCAGCACAACAGGAGACAAGTGATAGTGAGCGGGGGGATGTGGAACAGGGGCGCAATAGGAGCGTTGGTGTGGGTAATTAAGAAATGATGTGTCGAATATGTCACGTATGTGTCGAGTAGCTTAATTAATTATAACTATTTGTTTGACGGCGATCTGTTGATATGAGAACGTAAAGCCTAATCTGGGCGTTCAGAGTACGAGTAGTAGAATCAATGAAAGGGACATGCCACGGGGGCGTCTGGGTGATCTTATAGTAAACGTTACGGGGTGACGTCAGAAAGAAGAGGATAGAGCGTGCGCAAGATCGGGATTGTGTCAGGCAGAGTTGAGATAGTTCCCCACGCGTCTGGGAGGCATCATGAGGGCATCTAGATATTACGTAGGAGCGTACAGATAGAATAGAAAAAGTCAACCTGTGATCAGGACACACAGCACGTAGAGAGGGTGAAATCAGGATAATGGTGCGCCGGCAGAGAGTGTCTGGAGGTAGAAGCCAAAGGAGGGAGATACCAGGACTAGAGAGGTCAGGATCATGGGATCCTGAGGTGAGGCGTCGGAACGAGCGAAGCCCAGGCGCGGAAGATAAAGATCAGACGTCAGGATAGAAGACGCCAGGATCAGTGGTGATCAGGATGGAGCGGCCGATCAGTAGGCCTCGCCCTGGTGCAGCAACCGAGAATCAGAGGTGTTCAGGACGCAAGAGCAGAGGACCAGGCGCAGTCAGGGCACAGAGAACGTAGGGTCCGTGTCAGGATAGCGTCAGGGCACGGCATGTCAGGTGACGCAAAATCAGGACGCAAGGTCAGATCGACGTTGCGTCCTGATTCGCAATTGACGTTATGTGCGCTAGGTGCGCCAGACGCATGGGGCGCCCCTGGCGCAGAGTATTATTTTTGCTGATGTAGGGCAACCGCCCTAGAGCAAGAAGTTCTCAGACTAAGGGCTCAATATGCAGCAGACGTTGCCACCCTTCAGCAAGTGGTTAACGGACACGCTGAATCTCACGAACGAGCAACTGGGGAGTTATTCGCCCAAATGACCAATATAATGCAAAAATTGGCCAGCTTCCAACCAACCCCTACCACTACTGCCCCGGTTCCTCTACCTACACAAGTTCCCACAGCCCCACAAGTCTCTACAAATCCCGATCAAGTACAACGATGGGCACAGGAGTGACGGGAGCAAATGCAAGAGTGCAAGGCAGGCAAGACAAAGGGAAACAGCGGGAAGGAGAACCGCCAAGACCCGAAAAACCAGGGAGGAGGAAACCAAGGTCCACCCCCCCCTCGACAATACAATAACCCCGATCCCAGCGATGATGGATCAGACCAGGGTGGTGGGGGAGGAGGTGGAGGCGGTAACCCAGGCTGGCGGCCACACAGAGGGGACCCTATAGACCCACAAGTCGCGATGATGGCTCAAGCAATAGGAATAGCCATCGCAAAAAGTGGTAAACGACAGGCTGATGCCCCACTCCCGTTCAAAAACCGAAAGGACCAAAACGTTAAACTTTGGTTACTTCAGTGCGAGGACTACTTCAAAAGAAACCCTAATCAGTGGAGATCGGATCAGGACCGAATCAAATACGCACTGGGGAGAATGGAAGGAGAGGACGTGTCGGCATTTGCATTTACCTATCGAAATAAGATGACTGGAGAATTAGGCCATCTAAAGATCGAGGGATACGAGTTTTGGGAAGCCTTTAGAGGACAGTGCATCTTACAATTTACACTCACACATGAGGGAGAAACATCCCTAGCATTAATGACAAAAGTTACCTATAAAGGGAACATTGACCACTACCTCCTCGAAATAGAAAACCACAACACCGACATGGGAATGAGTGGAGTCACTTGGCGACAAATGGTAGAGCGACATATCCTGAAGGACGCACTACGGCGACTATCAACCGAGGAATACGCAACGGATAGTGCTTGGATCACAGCACTAAGAACACTCTGTTGGCGGAAAGAAATATTCGTGGAACAACTCGCCTTACAGCACGGTGGTCCTAGTGTTTCCCGAAACGACCCAGGAGGAAAAAGAAAGAGAGAAGAAAAGGCTATCACAAAGCCTAGGAAACAAAGAAAGCAATACTCGGCCGAAGAAAAAGCGGCTTACAAGATAAAAATGGAAGCCAAAAGAAAAGGAAAGGGCCTAGCACCAGCACAGGGAAAAGTAGAACACACGGTTTGGAACAAAGCCTACGAAGGAATCAAGGACCAAGTAGTCCAAGATAGAAACAGGGCACAACAGTGTACCCGTTGCGGAATGAATAACCACAAATGGGCGAACTGTAGAAAGACTATCCAAGTGTCCACGATCGGTACGCAACCGAGGAAACAATTTGGTCAGAGACCACGGCACCCTACTTCCCAGCAATGGAAAGCCGGCCCTATAACCCCCCTTTCGACGACCCCAAACCTCGACGGTGACCAGACAAAGATCACCCGAAGGGACACCCCGTGTCAATCAAATTGAGAGACCCTTGGCATGGGATTTTAGCGACATGGAGTTAACATAAGTTACTCCTGGCACCGATGGCGACGGCATTCGGGTACTCGGAGGATGCCCTCCCTCCGAAATCGAAATCAAAAATGAGAGACTACGACAAGTAGATCGGACGTCACCCTGAAGGCAAAAGAGAACAAAGCGGAGCGAACTGGGGAAAGTATCATCCGGTACCCAGATGAAGGAAAAGAGTTAGGATGGCAATAAGTAAAAGAAACTTAGTATGACCAGTCCAATGAGGACCCCAAGGAAAGGTTCATACTAGTGGCAACTAGAAAGAACGAGGAATCGCTCCCCAAGAGCAGGCCCCGAGAATCTTATACCCAGACCAATGACGTGAGTGACAGGACACGTACGTCGAAGTACCTCTATGCTGTCCAACGAATACAAGGTC
>Ga0307507_10011307_pt1 | contig 11299 bp, 9 predicted proteins | sample 7_EM_MG_FD_207223 | JGI IMG/M metagenome (GOLD analysis project Ga0307507, IMG submission 207223) | Populus trichocarpa ectomycorrhiza microbial communities from riparian zone in the Pacific Northwest, United States - 7_EM | ecosystem: Host-associated > Plants > Roots > Unclassified | place...
TTCCTCCAGACGTCAGCTGCCCGGGTTCTCAGATTTCTCGATTCTTCTCCGCCGAGCGCAGATGGTTCACGGGAGGTGACCAGGGAACTATCGTTGGACAGGACTGTGAGTCCTACTCCATTGCGACACCTCTCGCTGAGCCATGACGGAATAGAGCCAGCACAACAGGAGACAAGTGATAGTGAGCGGGGGGATGTGGAACAGGGGTGCAATGGGAGCGTTGGTGAGGGTAATTAAGAAATGATGTGTCGAATATGTCGTGTATGTGTCGAGTAGCTTAATTAATTAATACTATTTGTTTGATGGCGATGTGTTGATATGAGAACGTAAAGGGTAATCTGGGCGTTCGGAGTACTAGTAGTAGAATCAATGAAAGGGACACGCCACGGGCGCGTCTGGGCGATCTTATAGTAAACATCACGGGGTGACGTCGGAAAGAAGAGGATAGAGCGTGCGCAAGATCTGGATTGTGTCAGGCAGAGTTGAGATAGTTCCCCACACGTCTGGGAGGCATCATGAGGGCATCTAGATATTACGTAGGAGCGTAAGATCAGGATAATGGTGCGCCGGCAGAGAGTATCTGGAGGTAGAAGCCAAAGGAGGGAGATACCAGGACTAGAGAGCTCAGGATCATGGGATCCTGATGTGAGGCCTCGGAACGAGCGAAGCCCAGGCGCGGAAGATAAGGATCGGACGTCAGGACAGAAGACGCCAGGATCAGTGGTGATCAGGATGGAGCGGTGGATCATCAGCCGTCGCCCTGGTGCAGCAACCCAGAATCAGAGGTGTTCAGGACGCAAGAGCAAAGGACGAGGCGCAGTCAGGGCGCAGAGAACGTAGGGTCCGTGTTAGGAGAGGGTCAGGGCGCGGCACATCAAGTGACCCAAAATCAGGACGCAACGTCAGATCGACGTTGCATCCTGATTTCGCGATTGACGTTATGTGCGCTAGGTGCGCCAGACGCCTGGGGTGGCCCTGGCGCAGAGTATTATTTTTGCTGATGCGGTACCCCTTAACTAACCCCCTTACAAACGACGAGATCAAACATGCCCTGTACTAGTCCTCCCCCTCCTCGGCCTCCAGCCCGAACGGCGTCCCATACTTCGTATGGAAAAAGGTCCACGTCATCAAACCCGGAATCCTCCTAGACCTCATCTCCCCCTGGGTGGCCTTGAGTAACAACCCCTTCTCGCTAAAAAGTGCAAACGGCATAATACCGGATAAACCAGGAAAGGCCTCCTACGACTCACCATGATTCTTATGAATTTTAGTCCTCCTCAGAACACTTTGAGGAATCCTGGAACGGGTCATGATGGTCAGACTGTCGGCAATCGGTTGCTCCCGAGGTCTCCTGCACCCTAACCAATGGGGCTCCCTCCCGGGTCTCAGTACCCTCCACAGATGCCTCTCCCTCATCCACAAGGTCTTGACCCTTGAAAGGAACATACTCAGGGTCTCCTCCCTCTTTCGAGACATCAAGGCGGGCTTCGACAATGTCAACACCTCCACCCTCAGGAAGCGCAATTGGCCAAGCACGCTCACACCTACATGGTTGACTGGGTCTCGTCGTTCCTAGGCGAGAGGTCCTGGACCCTAGTCTTCCAAGGCGTTGGCCCCAGTCTCGGTAGGTACGCCACAAGGGTCGCCGATCTCACCCCTCCTCTGCCTCCTATATATAGCCCTCATGCACTCCCGGATACCTAAGGGTGTCATGCTCTCCTGCATTCAGGACTTTTCCCTCACTTTCGCCTCGGACTCCCACCAAGGCAACATCCACCACGAACAAAGAACTTTTGGAGATATCTGAGGTGTTAGGCACAGAGCTCCGAGAAGGATAAGGGCGGCAAGTTACCCTACCTCCGCGCATAAATCTGTGAAAAGGACTTAGCAAAACCCCTCTCCAGCCCCCACGTTGGGACAATAGGTCACCACACTTCACCTGGGAAGTTGTGTCCCCTCACCAAAGACAAGAGTAAAGAACACCTTACTTGCAACACGGTATATGTTGCGGCCGTCCGACCGACCGGTTCCTGTTCGCAGGATATAGGAGAGGAGAGCTCTGAGCATCTAATGCAGGTGGAAGCATCGCGATCTGATAACATCGGACTGAGTTACACCCAGTGCAAAAGTAGGTATCGAAAAGCGGATACAAACTCACGGGGCGTATCTACTTCAGTTAGCCTTCCTTGATCTCCAAAGACGCCCGGTGACCGGCAGGAATGTACTATGCTGGGAAAGGGAGTCGGGGAACTCCCGAAGGGGTTGTTAGGCAATGGACCGAGAACCATAGTCGTAACTATTGCTTCGAGTATTAGAAAAGAGTGGTGTAATGCCGGTTAAGGCAAAAGTATGCCTCCTGCAGGCCAAGTCAAAACCGGAGCCAACAAAAGGAAGACTGGCCATCTTCTATCCCAGCGAATCATGATCTGACATACAAACACATGGAGATTATTGGTAAAGCAATTTAGCAACAGATACATCTTCGTAAAGCCATGGAGGTGGACGGGCGCTACACCCTCCCCATGAGAGAGGCTTACCTGGCAATAAGTTGCGCAAACGAGACTAGAAATATATCGGATGTTCAGGGTCAAATCGGGCTCCCACTTCAATGGAGTCGAGCCAGGTGAAAGAAAGATACTTAGTTATAGGAAGAGATTATGAATCCCGTGAACACCCAGACGCTGAATATAAATATCGAGGTGTCTTTGTAGCTGATATCCATTGTGAAGCAACAGAGAAGAGACCTTAACAATACATACACGTTGAACAATTTCATTGTTCTATCAACCTTACAATTCTATCTTGACTTTGCTCTCCCTAGACGTATTCTCCAATTTACCCACAATCGGCCCTAGTATATTCACTTGTTCTTAGAATATTTCTACCCCAATAACATCAGGGAAGGGAAAATAGCTGGGTGGCTATTTCTCTGTGTTAGGCACAGAGCTCGAAGAAGGATAAGGGGGTCAAGTCACCCTACCTTCGCACACGAACCTCTAAAAAAGAGTTAGCAACACCCCACTTCGGCCCCGACGTTGGGACATTAGGTCACCATACGCCGTCTGGAAAGTTGCGTCCCCTCACCAAAGACATGAGTAAAGAAGACCCAACATGCAACACAGTATACGTCGCAGCCGTCCGACCGACCGGTTCCGGTTCGCAGGATATCTGAGAGGAGACCTCAGAGCACCTGATGCAAGTGAAATCATCCAAATCGGACGGCATAGCATAGAGTTACAGCCACTACAGGATTGGGTATCGAAAAGTGGCTACAAACTCACGGGATGTATCTACCTTAGTTGGGCTTCCCTGGTCTGGAAAGACGCCCAGTAACCAGTATGAATGCACTATGCTCGGACAGGGAGTCGGGGAACTCCCAAAGGAATTGTTGGCAAGAGACCGATAACTATAGTCGCAACCATTGGTTCGATTGATAGGAAAGAGTCGTGTAATGCTGGATAAGACTAAGGAATGCCTCCTGCAGACAAGGTCAAAACGGAGCCAACAATATGAGGATTGGCCATCTTCTATCCTAGCGAATAATTGTCTGACATGGGAACACATGGAGATTATTTGTAAATCTATTCTAGCAACGGATACATGTTCGTATAGCCATCTAGGCGGACGGGCACTACACCCTCCCCATGAGAGAGGCATACGTGGCAATAAGTTGCGCAAACGAGAGTAGAAAGATAACGGACGTTCAGGGTCAAGTCGGGTAGCCACTTCAAAGAAGTCGAGCTAGGTGGACAAGACATACTTAGTTATAGGAAAAGATTATGTAGCCCGCGAACACCCAGAGGTGGACTATAAATATCGAGGTGTCTTTGTAGCTACTATCCATCATCAAGCAACAGAGAAGAGACCTTAACAATATATACACGTTAAACCACATATTTATCGTTTTACCAACTATACTTCTATTTTGAGTTTCGTCTCCCTGGAGATATTCTCTGAACTACCAACGATTGGGCTTAGGATATTCGCTAGTTCTTAGGATATTACTAGCTCCATAATAGTATATTGTTATTCTCTACGTTACCGAGACTAAACGAGCTATATCGATCTCAAATACCAATCGCAACTGAATCAAAAAACTCATTTTATCACCAGAAGGATAAGAGACACTTTCCTACTTCGAAAAAATGTCGAGGTCTAACCGCGAGGGAGCAGGACCAGATGTTGTGGAGACAGACGAACTCTCTCAGTCCGAAGCTCCGACGGTAACATCACAAGATACAAGGATCGCTAGCTCCACCGATACCGGAATATCTCCCGGCCTGCGACCCCGACTCTTCCAGCGAGCAGCGATGAGACGGTCCCAGTCTCAGTAGTCTCAAGCACCAGCAGAACTGCTATTATCTCCGGAAATGTCCCGACCACTTGACCGGATCAACGCAAGTCTACACCGGTATGAGGACAACCTAGTCCAGAGCATCGACCAGGAACAGCGAACGTTCCAGTCCCTTCCACCCCAAACCCAACATTGGGTACGAGAACTGCGCAAGGTCCAAAAGGACATAATGACGGGCGCCAGATTCATAGGAACGGAGCTGGAACAAATAGATACCAGCATGGTACAGGTGGAAGCGGCAACAAAGGGGCTGCAAGACGCGCCCAAGAGGGTTGCTGGGAGGATGGACGGACAAGATAGCCGTCAAACCCGACATGAACAGGTTACATCAGGCCTTCACCAAACTATACAAGCGGAAGGGGCAGCGGCAATGGGCAAGGATGAGCAGTTGGGACAGGTACTGCTAGACACCAAAGCCCAACATCAACGAGAACTACAGAACTACGAAAGAATACTCAACGCTATGATGGCCGAGTTGGAGGCAAACAAAGAAGCCAGAGAAACACAAGGGAGCCACATAGCTGAGTTAACTACGGCGGTTCCATCCTTGATGAGCCATGTGAAAGGCAAGCGGTCAAACCCAACCCCGGAACAAAGTGCCGGAGCAACAGGAGCAGGAGCCGGAGGACGACCCCCACCTTCAATGCATGGGGCAGCGGGGGGCACCCCTGATCCTGGAGATAGTGAAGGAGGAGGCAGCGACGATGAGAGAAGAGGACGGCGTGATGAGAGACCCGACAAACGAAATAAGAGGCCTCCAGAAATGGAGAAAACTGATGAGGAGAAATATGGAGAAGCTACGGAGGACGAAATATGGTTCTCCAGGGCCTTAGGAAAGGCGATAAGAGAGAAGACAAAACGTCCAACGAAACCCCCATAAGAATACGTACACGCCAAACACCAGGATATCCGGTTTTGGCTAACTACCTGCAACGATTTTTTCGATCTAAACCCATACCAGTGGCAGGACGAGGCAGATCGTATTAAATACGCCTTGTCCAAACTCAAAGGATCACAGGTAGCATCCTTCGCTATGACCTACGAGAACCAAATCACCGGCGAATTAGGCAATATACGACAGGAAGGTTATGAATTATGGGATGTGTTTGGCGAACAAGCTATACGTCGATTCCGTCCCACACATGAAGAAGAAAAAGCTCTGGGAGAGATGTTGAAAGTCTGATACAAGAATGATATTAACCAATTTTTATTGGAATTCGAAAATTGGAATCTGAAGGCCAAAGTTACTGGAATCGCCTTGAGAAAACTAATCAGAGACCAAATAGTGGACGAGGCTGTACGGCGAATGTCAAGGCATCAAGAATACGCCAATGATCGAGACTGGATAGAAGCTCTCCGCCAAGCGGTCCGTGATGAGGAAGATTTCCAGGAAGGAAAAAGGCTTCAGGACAATAATTTCTCGGGGTCGAATGCAAGTGGGAAAAGGAAAAGTGATGAGCCGATAGCGACAAAGACAACGAAAAAACCTAAGTATACCGCTAAAGAGAAACGGGTATATCAGGCAAAGAAAAAGGAAGAAGAGGTAGAGAAAGGGAAGGCGCGCCATGGCAGAAAATTATGCATGGAGTTTGGGCCGAAGCTCACACCGGTATCGACCAAAAACTGTGGACGAACGAAAGGCCAAGAGACAATGCACTAGATGCACCCTAACAAACCACCGATGGAAGCACTGTTGGAACGAAATTCGAGTCAATACCATCCAAGGGAAATTGTTCAAGTTACCGGGAGGAAGATCGAACCACCTAAGGCCTCGAAAGCCAAGGGTAGCCGCCGTGGCTGAGGATAGCCGTGGAGAAACCTCGCAGGAAGTGAGCCAAAGGCCACTAGCATGGACCTTTATGGAGGATGAGGAGCTATAGGCTCAGTGGCACCACTGGCGACGGCATCTGGGTAGTCCGGCCATCGAACTGGGAATCGAAACAATCTGAAGTGAACTCTTCAGCTTATACCCTTTGAGTGCATCGGTCCCAAAAGCGTGATAAGTTCCAACTGGGAGTCAGGTAGCACCTGGGTGGTGTACGGCGAAGATGTTCAGAAGTCCATATCCCAGATAAATTCGCGACAGCAGCGTAGGAACCCACCTTGAGCAACACGACCCGAAAATGGCTCCACTTGTTGGGGGGATTCCTAGGACTAACAACCGTTAGTAGAAAACCTAAGAGGACACAAAGACAGCAAGAAAAGAGCCAAGTACGGAACTCGAGCCAAGGTGATGAGTGAGAAGCTGGCATCAGACAAGAGTGACACCAGCGTAATCGTCCCCAGAGGCAGGTCTTAAAGCATATGATCGAAAACGATTAAAAGAACAGAATCTCCCCCAGGAACAATAACCCAGTAGTGCTATGGGTCGCACTAACTCGACAACATAACACCCCATTTGGTTGTGATGTCGGACGAAGCGCGCGACCTCAGGATTTCTCTCATAGTGGTTGGGCACGTTCATTGCACACACAGAACCACTACCCACCTCATGAAGAAACTTTAGCTCAGGCTGGAGGAATTAGGCGAGGGGTATGGTAGACTCCTCGTAATACCGATAAGTGTGGATAAGTCGGTCATACCGGAAAGCGCATCCGAGCCACAAAGCACGAATCATCATACGAACTTCCCCTAGTATATGGGAATCCCTCTGCAGGGAATAAAGACTGCTAGTAGTGGGCTGCCCGATATACAAACAGACAGGATTTTACCTTTCACGAAAAATACTATCCTCAGAGATCCCCAACGATCACCAAACTATTTCTTATATTTTCAAAAATATTTGGAAAAAGGGAAAAGCAGTTTGTCTGATGAGGCTTGATGAGCCGAAACTGTGCAGGCGCGGTAACAAACCCCAAAAAGTTACCAAAATGAAAAGAGTTTATGAGACACGAGGCCCCGGCCCCAAGCGAACAAAATACAAACCAAATCCACAGCACTACGAGTGCCCCGAAGGAAATGCCATCCTAGTCATATCAGGCAAACGGCATAAGAGTAGAGCCTTACTAGACTCTGGCTCTAACATTTTTGGATTAAACCAAAACACCGCACGCACCCTCAAGGTCCCTTACGAAATATGGGAGAAACCGCTTAAAATTACCGCATTCAATGGCGAAGTTTCCTCCACAGGAGGAAAATACTATTCACATCCGATTCAATTAGAAATCGGTACCAATGGGCATATGACGATGGTCTCCTGCCAAATTGCCGACGCAGCCAAATATGATATGATCATACCGTTCGGGTGGTGGCACCACGAACATCCAATACAAAACCTTGAAACCCCTGAAAAATGGTGTTTCGAACACACGAAATGTGTAGACCATGTACAGGATGAAGGCATCGCTGATATGTTTGAATGGGACGAAACAGTGGCTTTCGATGAAGAAGCCAGAATGATAGGAAGGATCGGATCCACAAGACAAGAGGAAATACAACTGGAGGGATTACCAAAGCCATATTGGCAATACAAGGAATTGTTCGAAAAAGAAAAAGCAGAAATGCTGGCTCCTAGGCGAACCTTCGACCATGCGATTGATCTCAAGGACGGAGCCACCCCACCCTGGGGACCTATTTACCCAATGTCGGCATACCAACTAGAAGAATGAAATAAATATCTTCACAAAATCTTAGCCGAAGGAAAAATAGTTCTTAGGAAATCCCCCGCGGGCGCACCAATCCTGCTTGTCCCAAAACCTGATGGAAGAGTACGACTATGTGTTCACTACCGACAATTAAATAAGTTAACGATACTCAACAAGTACCCTTTACCGCTCATGACCGAACTTAGGCAAAGAGTAGCCGGTGCGACCATTTTCACCAAACTAGACCTAAAGGACGGTTACCATTTGATTAGGATCAAAAAGGGAGATGTATGGAAAACGGCTTTCCGCACCCGATACGGACATTACGAATATAAAGTAATGCCATTTGGGTTGGTCAACGCACCAGCCACTTTCCAGGCCATGATGAATACCATCCTACGAGAATTGTTGGATCACGGGGTTGTCGTCTATCTGGATGATATCCTAATTTACTCAAAGACAATAGAAGAACACAAGGCTCTGGTCAAACAAGTACAGGCTAGGCTAGAACGCCAGGACCTCGCAATATCCTAAAAAGAAATCCGTGTTCCATGTCGATCCAGTCGAATTCCTCGGATACATTGTGGGAAATACTGGCGTTACTATGAGCGAGAAAAAGGTTGAAAGTATCCTCAATTGGAAAGCCCTACGGTTGGTAAAAGACGTACAAATCTTTATTGGTTTTGCAAATTTTTACCGACGGTTCATCGAAAACTTCTCAAAGGTTTGCAAACCGATTACCGACCAGTTGAAAACCAAGGGAGGAAAACATTTGTGGTTTTGGGGAGAAGAACAGGACAAAGCCTTTGAGGAACTTAAGCGAAGATTTACCTCAGCTCCTATCCTAGCACACTTCTACCCAGACCGAATAAGCGTGATCGAGAGGGATGCTAGCGACTGTGCACTAGGCCGTATCCTTTCCCAGTACTTGGGAAGACGATTACACCCAGTCGCTTTCCACTCACCAAAGCTGAACGATGCCGAACGAAATTACGAAATCCATGACGAAGAATTATTGGCAATCTTAGAAACCTTCTGCGAATGGAAACAGTACTTGTTGGGAGCTGACGAACTAGTGACGGTATATACCGACCACCAGAACCTGCAATACTTCCTCACAATAAAGGTTTGGAACCCTCGACAAATCCGATGGGCTCAATGGCTGGCCAACTTCAATTTTAAAATCGTATACTGCCCTGGAAGTAGGGGCAGAAAACCTGACGCATTAAGCCGGCGGCCAGAGTACCGCCTTGAGGAGGGAGCTACGCATCACGAACAGACAATTTTAAAAGTGGAACACTTTGAAGTTTCACTTTGCCACAGGAAAGAAAGAATTCAAGTCAGCCTTGTGGAAGGAAAAAAGCGAATAACAAACCGGCTCAGAATAAAAAGACTGCAACGAAATGCGATAGTCCCAACCAAAGGTTCCATGATGGCAGCAGGACATGACATCTACGCCTTAAAAGATGCCACTATACCAGCCGAAAGACAGATGTTAGTGGAAAGCGGAATCGCAATAGGACTACCCAGAGGGACATACGGCAGGCTGGCAGCAAGAAGTGGCATGGCAAGCAAACATGGAATAGCGGTAGGCGGCAGAGTTATAGATACGGATTACACCGGCGAAATAAAAGTAATACTCGGGAACCATGGGGACACCAGTTACGAATTCAAGGCAGGCGACCGCATCGCACAGCTAATCATGAAAACAATACAAACACACGATGCCATGGAAATCTATAATCTGGAAGACACAAACAGGTGGACTCAGGGTTTCGGCTCAACCGACACCGGTCCCAAACGGCTAATTACGTGTGAGGAACTCAAAGTAAAAATATGTTTCCTAAACCCAGACCCACAAGACAACTCATACTTTGACGAAGAAGGTATTCACACACATGCTAGCTTACGAGACGAGATATCAATGCTGTCCAGTGCCATGATTGCAGCAATCCAAATGTAAACCATGGACGACTCGTTCGTGGACAGGATAAGAACCGCAGGGAAGGAAGACGACACTTGGACGGAACGGCAATGTGAGTTAAGCCAATAAAAGGAAAAACGACAAACACTACCAACATAATGGAAACTGGAAGATGGACTACTCTACTACAAAAATAGACTGGTCATCCCGTCGAACGAGGAGATCTTAACAGAGATTGCAAAAGGATGTCACGACTCGAAGGTAGCCGGACACTTCGGACAAGAAAAAACGCTTGAGCTAGTCAAAAGAAACTTCCACTGGGAAAAGCTCACCGAATGGATCAAGGACTATGTCCAGTCGTGCGACGAATGTCAACATAACAAATCTCCACGACAGGCGAAGTATGGGTTACTCCAACCTTTAGAAGTACCATATGCAGCATAGACCTACGTCCCAGTAGGTTTCATTACGCAGTTACTCAAGTCCCAAGGACAAACCCAGATCATGGTAGTAGTGGATCGTTTTACAAAAATGGCACACTTTATCAGCTTAGCGACAAACGCGACCGCAAAGGATGTCGGGGATACCTTCCTTAAAGAAGTTTGGAAACTTGACGGACTCCCCTCCGAAAGCGTCTCGGATATGGACGCCAAGCTTTGGGGTGAATTTTGGGAATCATTGTGCAAAGCATTAGGAAATAAGCGGCGAATGGCAACGGCATATCACCCAGAGACAGACGGACAAACCGAAAGAACCACGCAAGTGCTGGAAGGTTACCTTCGGAACTTCGTCAACTATGATCAAGACGGCTGGTATCAGATGCTACCATTGGCCGAATACGCCTACAATAATCCTAAAGGAAGCGCACATAAATTAACTCCTTTTTCGCCAACTACGGGTTCCATCCACAAACCGAGTGGATGAAGGAAAGAGAGGCTCAAAACCCAGGAGCCACCATGTACACGCACTGGATGAAGACAGTGCAGGGAAACGCAAGGACAACCCTCGAGCAGACAAGAGGAGCCATGAAGAAATAGTACGACCGGAAAGCAACGCCACAACCTGATATCGGAACAGGGTATTTGGTACTGTTGAACGCAAAAAACATTAAAAGCAAGCGACCGACAAGGAAGTTCACCCCACGATTGTACGGCCTTTTTAAAGTCTTAGAGAAAAAAGGGATTCGGGCGTTCAAACTCGATATCCCGCCACGCTCGAAATTCCACCCAGTATTTCACGTCTCGCTATTTGAACGCTATAAAGTCTCTGACCGACCCAAGCGAGAACAACCCCCATGAGAGCCAGAGGATGTCGAAGGTGATCTGGAATGGGAAGTGGAAAGAATCGTCAAAAGTGAGATAATCACCTACACGAGAAAGGTCAGAAGGGTAAACAAGGAGTTCAAGGAACTCCGATACTTTGTAAAATGGGCAGGAT
>Ga0307507_10011309_pt1 | contig 11297 bp, 11 predicted proteins | sample 7_EM_MG_FD_207223 | JGI IMG/M metagenome (GOLD analysis project Ga0307507, IMG submission 207223) | Populus trichocarpa ectomycorrhiza microbial communities from riparian zone in the Pacific Northwest, United States - 7_EM | ecosystem: Host-associated > Plants > Roots > Unclassified | place...
TTGTTTTAGGTTAACTATTCATCTTCTTCTTCAGGTTTTCACCCGAAAGGCTACCTTTCCAAGGCATTTAATGCTTCAACTCTCCATCAAATTTGACAAAACTTGCATGCAAACGATGACCTGACATCTAACTACACCCCGGTGTGGTCTGTTGTGGTTAATTGACCCACAGTGGTTGTGGCAACGCCTTAAAGTGACCAACTCGACCAGCCCTTTCCTATAACAAATCTAACAGTCCATGATAGCCACTTTGAGCCAACGGTTGGGATCCTTCCAGGTTGAATCAAGGGCTAAGATTTGGCACAATTAAAGATAAAATATCCATCTTCTACCCTCTATAAATAGGGGTGGATTTTATGGCTTGGGGGAGGATAAATAAGATGTCAAAGTTGATAAAAAAAAAAAAAAACCATTTCCGCCTAGTTTTTCTTTCTACCCCCTCTCGACCACTACTTTGGTCATTTCCTCCGCCACACCTCAGCCATTGTTGTCGCCACAAACCACTCATTGACCTTCCTTGCAACACCAGGAACATCGTCGGCCATTTTGCTAGCCAGGTAAGCCTTCCCCATTGTATTTTTATTCCTTTTTTTACCCCATGCCAACCATTACATACAGTGGTGGCATAATTGATTTGCATGCTAGGCTGGAACCATTCCAGCCAACCCATAATGTCAAGGTCGGGTCTAGCCCTGCAAAAAAAAATTAAGATAAGCTTGTTGGGCTGCCAATCAACCCCACTCAGCTTGGGTTAGCCTAGTTGGTTGGGTCGGGCCCTGCCCAATATAATAATAAAAAAAACAAAACAAATCCAAAAAAATTCTAAAGGTCATTTCAAAATATTTCTAATTTTCTCACATGTTTTTCTACCATTTTTACATAATATTAGGTTGTATATTTACACTATAAGATACAGATCTGGTATTAAAATATCTGATTTTCTCTGAAACATTTCTAAAAAAATTGACAATTAAAAAAAATCTCAAAATTTTTAAATTAATTTCTTATTTAAAAAAATAAAAAATATTTTGTTTTCATGCATGCAGTCAAATCCTAAAAGTTTTCTAAGCATACTTTTTATAAAAAAAAAAACAAAAATGCATCTTTCTCATATTTTGAAATGCAAAAATAGATATCATAACTAGTTTATGATTGTCTACTAGAGCTTAGCTAAAATATCAAATATCCTTCACCAATCATTTTGTTCACTTTATATTCAAAGTGTTAGGATTTAGCTGTAGACTTTAATATTTAGGGGTGTAAAACTACACAATAGACTACACCCTCAGTTATTAAACATGCAACGTGCCAAATAAATATGATGCTAAAATTTGGACTTTAGAACGGTTAGGATGTAGCCCAATAAGATAGAGACTCTCTCACAAAGGAAGATGTGTCTTCGACCTTAGAAAAAGACCAACGAATATAAATGTGATCTAGAAAAACAATCAAACAATAATGCAGTTTATCTTAGGTAGGGTGCACTAGGGGTGATGCGTCTTCCCCTTACACAATCAGTCCCTTACCCAGACTTTCGTAGACCATTAGGTTTTCTAGTAACCATAATATTAGGTGGCAACTCTTGAATCTTAATCATAATTTTATGATTAAACCCAAAACTCTTTCATTTCCCAATAACACCTCTTAAGAGGCACTTTAGCGCACCGTTCAACGTCGCCCCGCGACATATATATTCTCACGCGCTCTTTAGCATTTCCATAAAAAAAGCCCAAAAATATTTTGCATGTTTTAGCATTTTACAAAAAAAAAAAAAAGCATTTTCACAAAAACAAAATTGCATACATATTTGGACTTTATAACAGGTTTATAAAACCCATTAAGACTCGGCCAAAATTAAATGCTCATTGAGTCGACATCCAAATTTTCAAAATAATAAAACCCTCAACCCTATCTTTTAAAATTAAAAAATGTTTTTCCCATGTTTGAGGTCAGTGGACTTATAGCAAGCCATTGCCTAGAACAATCAAAACAAAAACACACTTCCTAAATTTTCAACAAAAATAATTTTTGTCAAAAGTTTTTTTTAATATGTATTCACAATGTTGGAGTCAATATTTGTATTCATCAATGTTAGAATTGATAATACATTTAATATTCACTAAGACAAGAGTTAGGAGTATTAGCATTAGAATTAGAAATAACTTTTAGCTCACTATTCACTAACGCCAGAGTAAAAAATATTTGTATTCACTAATGCCAAGATTAGAAATACTTTAGGTATTCACTAACATCAAAGTTAGGAATATTGAAGCTAGAATTGAGAATTATTTTGAACCTCAATATTCACTAACGGCAAAGTTAGAAATATCATACTTGCTTTTTCATGTAATATTTATCAACGCCAAAGTTAGAAGTATTTGTAGTTAAATATTCACTAATGCTAAAGTTAGGAATATTATAGGCAGACCATCGATAACATAACATAACATAACAATCCCTTAGCAATTTAAGACAGAACCAACAATGCAGTCTACCTCGAATAAGACGTTTTAAAGTGATAATATCTTTCCTTTTACATAACCAATCTCGCACCATAAAACCTTTATTGACCAATTAGAGTTTCTAATGACCATAATACTAGGTAGAAACTTCTTAAACAAAAGTTTCCCCCTTAAAGAACATGATGCCAAAAAATATGTTCTATTATTTTTCTAATTCATAATGGTCCTCGTGATGTTGGGTGCAATTATCTTCGTGAAATCCTTCTCAACACTAGTCAATCTTCCCTCATACGATCCATCTTAACTTAATAAAACTAGACTCGGAGGGAGGAATCTTTAATGAGACTTGTTAGCATTTTGGACCATTGATTATTGAACTTCCTGTGATTCCTTTTAGGTTTTGAAAGATTCTTTGGCAACCTTATAATCTTATAACACCTTTATTATAATTTGCTTAGTAATAAAAAGAGGACTAATATCCTTTTGCAATTATATTAAGGCTCCTCTACACTATGGTTCAATGAATATTTGAGGTCTTAAGAAAAGGTGCCCTCTAGGATCTATTTTAAACAATCAAACGAGCAGGTGTAATCGACCAACAAAACTCTTATGCTTAACATTCAAAATGTGGTCAAAAGAGAATGATGAGTTTGAATTCAGGATTGAAATCGCAAGAAAACGATCCTTATTATGCCACGATTCCTTATGCGACAATAATGGTAGGTGGCCCTAGCATTCTTTAAACCAAATGGCATGACTTTGTAGCAAAAGGTTCCCCATGGTGTTACAAAGGTTGTCTTCACCTTATCCTCTTGCGCCATTTTTATCTGATTGTAGCCCGAAAATCCATCTATAAAGGAATATGTGGAGCTGCGTGCTGCATTATCAACTAACATATCTATGTGTGGTAGAAGGAAATTATCTTTAGGGCTAGCCCGGTTTAAGTCCCTAAAGTCCACACAAACTCTGATTTTACCTTCCTTTTTGGGTACCACCACTATGTTCGACATCCATTATGGATACTTGACTACTGCCAAAAAACCAGCGTTCCATTGTTTTTCAATTTCTGCCTTTACTTTGATTAAGACCTTCGGATGAGTTCTCCTCAACTTCTGTTTAACCGATTTGCATCCTTCTACTAGTGGTACCCTATCCACCAGGCATATCTTTATAGGACCAGACAAAGATATCTATATAATCTCGGAGTAATGCAATCAAATCTTCTCTTACTTTAGGAGTGATCACAATCCCTATCCTCAGTTTTTCTCTTTTTCATTGCCACATCTATGGTTTCAAGTTCCTTTTTAGCGGGTTTCCAAGCTTGTTCATGTTGTTTTATTAATTTTTGTGAATTCCCTAATGTTATTTTCCTCTCATTCTTCCTCTTCCCCTAAGTTTGGCCATTCATTCTCAGTATAAAAATGTGTGTTGTTTGTGGAAAATCCGCTTTCAGGGTTCTTGAAAGCGGAAAGTGACGTGTAAATGCATAGTAAAACATTTTAAAAATGCATGATCTCATTAAAAGGAAAAAGGTTGGCTTAAAACATTTGCTCGAGCAAACTGATTAGGTGCGCAACATCATTCCGAACTTCTTCAAGCTTTTTTTTATACTAAGCTTCTGGGTGTGACCTTTCTTCATCTCCATCCTTTTTCTTAGTCGAGTGTTGTGGATTCTAAAAGGGGGACCTATGTTTTTAGGTTTGCAGATGCGTGCATAGCTGTATAAGAAAATGCATGATATAATGCATGATTGTGATACGAATGCATTTGTATATTGGATATGGATGCAGTCTTCTCGTGAATGAATAATAGCCACCACCTTATAAACATGGGTTCTCTTGTCACATTGCTTTGCTAGGAGTACTGTCTTTCGAGTTGTTTGTTTGAATCATATTCACCAAGAGATAGATTTTGCATAAGAAGATGGGTCAACGCCATTTTCATTAATGCTTGATAAGCTTATTACGTTTAGAAATAAAAAGGAAATACAACATATTAATCTTTTTCCTCCATAAACTCTCTAGCCAAAGGTAAAAAGGCAAAGCCGCGGTTCTCAATCTTCCCTAGAAAGGCATCGGTTTCAGCTAGGCTTTGGCGATAGCAAATGATGTCCCCTCCTACATTTCGCGCATTGATTCTAATAATCCGAGCATGTGCAGCAACTTCGTCCATTTGCTCACCTGTCTTGGTCATCTTTTCTATGAGCAACATATTGGTTCTATTCAAAGCAGCGTTGTTGGCGTCCCCCGTGCGGCGTCGATTTGATCCTTGTGTTTTTCCATTGCTGCTAGCTTCTCGTCCAAATACTTCACCTTTTCACGTTTCTTGTCAAGTTTTATCCTCATAACTTTTATCTCATTCTTCTTAACCGTTAACTCTGCTTCAACACCCTCAAAACCTTTTCTTTTACTTTCTTCTTTTGCAATCCCCGTCGAACGACTTTCCAACTCCATATATTTCTTGTTCAAATCCTCATACTTCCCAATCCTATCCATCAGTTCGAACTGAACTTATGCAAATTTTTCTTGGTAATATTTTGTGCTTCCTTGGCAATCGTTAAAGTCAATCTCCATTGCTTCAAGTTCAGAGCAACTTTGCATCCAATCCAAACTCATCCTTCCTAGCTCCTTCTTACTTTATTCCCTAGCAATCTTCTCCTCACCTAGCTTTAACTCAAGCTTTGTTATTCTGGCATCTCTAGATTGTATTTTCTCATCTAGAAATGCTCTCCTTTTATCCCCTTCCAGCATCATTTCTTCCAATATTGCCTTGTCTTTTCTGCTTTTGCTCAACTCTATCCGAAGTTTTTCCATTTGTCTTCTCGACTCCTCTTCATTATTGACCCTTTTCCTCTTAATAGGCTTATCTACAGTTTGGGGAGATTTGACTCCTACACAAGGCATGACAGAAGCAATTAAGTCTCTCCATCTTGCATATCCTTCACTTGCACTTAGATCTTTTAAACCTTCTATCTCAACCAAAACCAGATGCTTCCAATCTTGTTTGATGATCTCCAAAACTTCTTGTACAATGGGATCTTTGAACAAACCAAAGAATTGAGCAATTCCCATAGTCTTTGGAACAAACTGCATGCCTTCAAGTTGCCTTACCACCAGGGCAGGAGCATAACTCACATAACCTGTAATCCCTACCAATGGCACCCAACGTCTTTGTCCACAACTCATTAGGACTTTCACTATCGTTACCCATGAGGCTCTCCACTTGAAATCACTATTAGGCAAACCTTCTAATTTGTCAACCCAACCTTGGTTGTCTAGATCTCCCCATTCTTCTTCTTCTACCAACTTCAGGGGTCTTTGGGTGAACCACCAAAAATTATTGAAGACAGGTTTTTTTTGTTTCGATATGGCTAACCATCCAGATATACAACAACTGCGTGTAGCATCTCATTGCTCCTTTTCCGATCCTCTTACAATGATTAAGTGTCAAGATGGTTTCAGCTAAAATAGCAGCCACTGGATTGATTTGTGTATTCTCATACTCTACATAAGCAGCAGCGACCTCCAAACTCACTACACCTGTCTGGCTTGGGAACAACACAAGGCCAAAAATGCCCAAGACAATCAATCTCTCTTTTTCTGATCCTGACTTCTTTTCCAGTTCAATTTCTAGCATATCCTCCATTTCAGACCGGTAGCATTCTTTTCCAAAAACTTTTCCAAGTTGGCGATTTTGAGCAGTTTTGACAGTTCGGGGATGATCTTGTCAGATCTCAAAGGAAAATAAATCATATACAGATTGTTTGGAAACTCAGTCAACATCCCATACTCCTCCATAGTGGGACATAGGTCTATGCTTCCAAAAGAAAAACATCGGTAGTCTGGATCCCAAAAATAAATGAATTAAGGCTCGCACAGCTAGGCTTAAAACTTCTACCCTTGCAATTTCCACCAAACGTCCATATTTCCTTAAAAATGCATCCTTATCCACATTCTGAAAGTGAGTCGTTAACTTGTTTACCTCATTCATAATGCAATTCAGGTTCTTGATTGGTGACAGCTTCTTAGCATCACTTCTAAGGCAGTCTCCTTCAGTCAATTGTGACAGTTCAGAATTTTTCTCATATTCTATGATGAAAAATTTAGCAATGGTGGCCATTTCGTTCACAAGTCCTACAATTCAAGATGTCTTGGGGTTAGACTTGTTTTGATGCAAAAGATATTATGGAGCATACACCCTAATGATAGGTTCTAGTTCCTTTACGTGAGACATAGGGTAGGTTTACTACTTGGTCTCTAAAAAAAGAGTCTCTTGCTGTCCTAGTGATCACCCTCGTAAAGGCAATATGGGGGTTCAACAGATAGTGGGATGGCACGTGTACTAATCACTATCAGTCTAAACACTCAACAAAGAGTTGGGGTTTACACAAACTTAAACATTTACTCAAATCATAAGGTAAGCTGCTAGTTCCCCACTTAACTTAAAGTTAAATGTGTGTGCCCTCAAAAAGATAATAATAATAATAATAAAATGATGCATGACTATACCATGTATGACAGAATGTGAAAATGCATGCTAAAGCTTTTAAACAAAGTATCATTCATATATAAAAAAAACAACAACCAACAATACATAGCATAAACAAACAAATTACCAAGCCTAGTCCTAGGGTCCTCAGTGGAGTCGTCATCCTGTCGCACCCTTGCAGCGAAGCGCGGCGTCGCGGCGACCCAAGATTGATTTCGGGATTTTTGTTTATTTTGTGGATAAAGGAGTCGTCATCTAGTATTTTGGTCACTAGGAACCCTAACTGGTCTTTTAGAGATTCTAAGGCAAGGGACTGGTTGCGTAAAGGGAAAGTATTAGCACCCCTAGTACGCCCTACCTAAGGTAAGCTGCTTGGTGTTTGGTTTGCCTTATAATTGCTATGGTGTTGGTGTTTTCTAATCCCATCAGGTTTCTTAGGTTTGATTCAAACTAAATTTATTAAAATAGAAATCCAAGGAGATTCCATGTGCTTTAAAAGCTCATTTTTCCCTTAGTATTTCAAGAGTTTGCGACTCGTAAATCACAAGGAGGAGGGACCAAAATTTAGAAATCTAGGGTGCTTTAAAAACCTATTTTTACCTTAGTGTTTTATACTCTCACGGCTCGTAAATTGTGGAGTAAAAAATTAAAATGTCCTCAATTATAATCAAGACTTCTTTCAAAGATGTGTGATGACTTATTATTTCTAAAAAATTATTTTGGATATTTACCACTTAGGGTTTCTTTATCCAAATATTAACAGTGAATAATAACAAGTTATTCCCAATAATATTTTGGATATTCATCCCTTTGGGATTTCTTTATCCAAACATTAACGGTGAATAATAGATGAATTCCCCCCAAAATAAGATTTTTTATTTTTTTTGGAATATTGGCCAATACCCTTTGGAGTTTTACAAACATGTTGTAAAATCCAGAAATACAAGAAAATAATTTTTGTTGTGTTTAAGAAATCCATGCGAAAACACATTTTCAAAACTTCCAATATTTTTTATTTAAAGAACGTTCAAAACATGTTAGAGTATTGATCGTATGCAACACACAAGAAAACATTTATTTTTTATATATATATATATATGTATATGTATATGTATATATATGTATATGTATATGTATGTATATGTATATGTATATGTATGTATGTATATTTGTCACATTGCGTCGAAAATCGAGTATTCTTAATGCGAGATTGATATTTTTTATATAAAAAAACACAAAAAAAAAATACACGTTCAAGTGATTTTGCCTTCACTAGTTACTGTTCAAGTGAATTAAATTTCACTTGAACAGTAATAAATGCAACTAAAAATGCATGCAAAAGCTGGGAATAAAAAAAAAATACACGTTCAAGTGAATTTGCCTTCCCTGGTTACTGTTCAAGTGAATTAAATTTCACTTGAACAGTAACAAATGCAAACTAAGAATGCACAGTGTCTTAACATGCAAAATGCAAAAAAACTGGGAGAGTAGAGACACGGCTTCCCTGGTCCACTGGCGACCCCGGCTCTTTCAGTCCTCCACTGTCTGCAAATCCTTGCTTGTTCTGAATGGCAAAGATGACTTACGAGCTGATGGACAGAGGTTCTGCTTTCTCGCCTCTAGTATCCAAAGAGAGACTCCTTTCTCCTTTCTCTGTTTCGGTCTCCTCTCTTTCTTCTGGTTTTTTGCACCTTCTTCTCCCTTGTTCTGCAGATTTTATTTGCAGAAAATTGAGCAAAGACCGAAAGGCAGTCCCTGCTTCTTTCTTGTTTCTCTTCTCCTTTTTTTTCATCTTTTTTCTCTTCTACTGTCTACCTTCCCGACCTCACAGTAACACTGGCGAAGGAAAGAAACTTCCTTTGTTCTCTATGTTTTTTTTTCTCGCCTACTACCTGCCTCTCTTTCGTATTTTTCTTCTCCCTTTTCTTTTCTTTTTTTTCTCTCCGCTCTTCCTTTCTTTTTCTGCCCCTTTGCTAGGTCATTAGAGGGGGTTATATGTAGTCTAACATATATCTATTTAGGAAAGATTCAATGCATTAATTCTAGGATGTAAATCCCTGCTGATTTGCAGTACAAAAATGCAAAAAAGAAACTGAAATATTCTGATTCCTATTCTGATTTTCAGCACTTAGTTTCCATTGATCAAAGGGTGGTACAACTCCTTTCTTTCCTTCCATAGCTGGGACCATGAGGCACCAGCTGTTTCCTTTGAAATTGGGCAATAAAAACGTGGTCTGCAGCTATCCAATCCAGCAAGAGAAACACGGAAACCAAACAGGAAATTGCAGATAAAAGGAAAGAAAAATTGGGATGGTTGTGCAGAAAAAAAACGTGGTTCTTCAATCTCTTCCTTCTAATTTTATCTTCAATCAACTTCCTTATTTTAACGCCTTTTCCCTTTGGTCCTTGGTCCAAAAAAGGGCTTCAAATTGGTCTGCAATTGGTCTTCAAACTTTAAGCATCTTGCAATTGTGTCCCTGCAAACTCAGGCAAAACTCTTTCTTGCGGCAGGAATCCCTGTTTTCACACTAGATATTCAAACAAGAATATCTTGAGCTTCTGATATCAAAATCAAGCGATTCAAAAGCCCAAATTTATACACACGTCCAGGACTACAACTTTGATGAAGGGTTTGAAGTGAGATAAAATCGTTTTCGAGAACAGAATCTGGCAGTAATCTGGTTGGTCAAAAAGGGTCTCCTGATCTAATTCAAAAATTGACAATGCCAAGCATCCCGATATGACTGAGAGTATGACCTAAGAACAAATCAACAAAATTTGTGACGGAAATAGAGTCTTTAGTGCAAAACTCGGGTCAGGATCCTTCTCGCGGCAGAATTCTCTACTTTCACGTTAGATATTCAAACAGGAATATTATGAGCTTTTGATATCGAAATCAAGCGATTCAAAAGTCCTAAATTCATCTACACTTGTAGAGCTACAACTTTCATGAAGGATAAAAAATGAGATAAATTCATTCTGAATAACAGAATTGCAACCAAACTCGGCTGGAAACCTTCTCGCGGCAGGATTCTATGTTTTCATGCTAGATTTAAAACAGGAATATCTTGAGCTTCTGATATCAAAATCAAGCAATTCAAAAGCCCAAATTCATCTATGTGTCTTGGAATACAACTTTGATGAAGGATTCAAAGCGAGATAAAATCATTTTAGATAACAGAATCTGACAGGGATCTGGTTGGTCAAAAAGGTTTTCTTGATCTGACAATCTTAAGCATCCAAATCTGACTGAGTCTGCCCTAAGAACAGTGACCCCTAGGACCCAATAAAGGTGTAGGTAAACTCTTCAACATGTCATGAGTGACAGAATATAGCTAGGTTGGTCAGATATCATACGAAACCAAGTTAGAATCAGAGCCTAAGTTTGAACAAAAAATTACGACAGCAGCAGAATCATTTTTTTTAGTGCAAATTCTGAGGGATTTATCCAACCTTGAAAACAAGATAATGAAGGAACGAATTTAGCATTATGAAGACCCCTAGTCAGTCTAAGAAACCTGACGATTTTGGCAGCAAATGGGGAGGATAAAAATAGTAGAAAACAGCTCAAACAGGGTTCGAAAAAAAATATTTCGTTCTTCTCCGCTTTTGTCAATTTTCCAGCAAACATGAGCTACACTCCTACACTCGGTTCAAAACAGGTATACACCATCTCCAGCACGTAGGGTCCAAAATTGAGTAACAACAAGGGGAAGAAAAATCTTCTTTTTCCCTTGCTTTGCGCGTCCAGGGGAAGAAGAAGACCCACAGTGCCTTCAAAACGGCACCGTTTTGGCCCCTCTTTTTTTTTTAAATGAACAGTAGATGAAACGGCGCCGTTTCATTTAAAAGAAAAGGGCTGCAAAAACGTGTCAAAGTCCAAATCAGTCTTCAATTTGTGATTTGTTCAATCAAGTCCTCAATTGCAATTTTGATTTTAAAAATCAATTCAATTGAATCCCTGCCAAATTCAATCCTCGGCCTTGAAGTTGGACGCCTTTTCCACATTGATCCTTGGTCTTTGATTTATGCAATTTAACCCTCAATTGATCAATAAATTTCTAATTTCTTCAATTTGGCCCCTGATTCGGTTTTAATTACAGCCCCTTTCTTTACGCGCCTTTTCCAGTTTGGTCCTTGGTTTCAGATTTCTTTAATTAAGTCCCTAATTGGCCATCAAACTTCAATATTTATGCAATTAAGCCCCTGATTTGACCAAATTAACTCTCAAAAATTATAATTTGACCCCAAAACTTTAATTTCTTCCTATTAAAGCTCAAATTGACTTCAAAATTAATTTTTCTTGCAATCAAACTCTCCATAAATTCAATTAAACCTTCAATAAAA
>Ga0307507_10011310_pt1 | contig 11296 bp, 12 predicted proteins | sample 7_EM_MG_FD_207223 | JGI IMG/M metagenome (GOLD analysis project Ga0307507, IMG submission 207223) | Populus trichocarpa ectomycorrhiza microbial communities from riparian zone in the Pacific Northwest, United States - 7_EM | ecosystem: Host-associated > Plants > Roots > Unclassified | place...
CCACGGGAGAATGAAATAAAAGTTATTACAAATGAAATAAATGCCGTGGGAGAATGAAATAGATGCTGTGAGTGAATGAAATAAAACTTGCTACAAATGAAATAAATGCCATGAGTGAATGAAATAAAACTTGCTACAAATGAAATAAATGCCGTGGGAGAATGAGATACATGCCGTGACTGAATGAAACAAATGCTGTGAGAGAATGAAATAGATGCCGTGACTGAATGAAATAAAATTTGCTAAAAATGAAATAGACACTGGAGGAATGAAATGGCATATGAAATCAGGAATGAGATATTTGCCGTGAGTGAAATGAAATTCATTTACAGTAGCTGATCAAGATGCCTCACAGCAACTGTCGAGAATACATGATGTAGATTGTAGCTACAAGTCAGTTAGCCATACAGCACATATTTCGAGCTGATGAATGGACTGGTAATATTTCTTGAGGAACAGACAGAGCATTCCACTCATCATCTTCAAGGCAGTACTTATCTCGGAGCTCTTGGAACTCTGGAATGCTCAAGAAGGACTCAATGCACTGCATGTCATGGTCACATTGAAATTAATACTTGCAACGAGAAATACATGGCAGACCTCTTCCAGGATCAGTGCACGTTCAATCATAAGCAGTGCAGATGACCATCGGGTGTTGACATCACAAAGAAGTTGAAGGTCCTTTCCTGTGAATGTCTTAACAATTTGTGAGAACTGCTGGTGGTGAATTGATGATGCTCGTATCTGCAATTCAAAGTTAAAAAGGACTTCATGTAGTAAGTTAAATATTTAAACTTACTACATGGATGAGTGCACAAAGTGTTGCAATCAGATCTTTATCCACTGCCTCCAAAAAAGAAATTTGCTCCTCACTTGTTTGAGGCTCTCTTGTGTAGTCAAGATTGGTCAGAGCTGCCAAGACCACCTGAGAAGCAAGATTAACTATGTGGGGGAAACATCTACATGAAGTAATTATCTTATTTGACATTTTGCTGTTCAAGGTTATGATACCTGATTCTGTTTTCTGCACGATCGAAAAGAATCCTATGTTTGCGAAGCTCCTCTTCCAGCTTTGACATGAATGTATCATTATTAGTAGCATTGTCTAGGGTGACCCAGCCAATCTGTGAGCATGATAAATAAAGCTTATAAGCCCAGTCAGTTAATCCTTACTTTATGTGCAATTGCAATGCAGTTGAGGACATGGATAAATGCATGTGCAAGGTGTTCTCCACTGTGATGGCCAGGAATGTGGTGGAATCCAATAAGGTCTGATTGTAAGCAAAGATTAAACTGGGGACCTTGTGGTGTTGATATCGTTTCCACCTCGATCCAATGTGCAGTGATGGCCATAAAGGGTGTTAGGTTTGGATCAGTCCAAAGGTCCATGGTCATAGAGATTCTTCTGAGGGACAACTACATAATAGGGTAAGATTAATAGAACAATGATGAGGGAGGAACATACTGCCATCTCATGTTCCAATCTTGCTATGTGTTCGTCCCATACTCAGCAACACGGGTTCAGATGTGGGTTTGTCCAGGGATGTCTGAATCATGTAAATTGTCACGCAACATGCGAAACAGAGTTCGCAACTCAGGGCTTTCAACAACATTAAGGGACTGGACAAGTGAATGTTAATCAATGAAAGAAAAAGGAAAATTACGATTCACATCTGATCATCGGCAACAATCCATTCCACAATTGCATTGATAAAGGTTTCACAAGAATATGCACGTGTGGGAAGTGTAGGGTCTTCCTGACTGGCATCGCGACCACCATTCACTTTATGATACTCATCAACATGATCCTGGAAAGATTTTGCTATGATAGGAATCTTGAACTGATTTCAGCCATTAATCCATGGTTCCAAGTGTTCATTGCAAAGGTGGGTGCGTAAAACGGTGGTTCCAGTCTTGGAGCCATATGTCTGAACCACGAAGGCTGGATTAACGGCTTGTTTTTGTCTAGCTGAACATTATCAGATGGTGCTAATAGTTTACAGTGACAAAATGACACTTGCAAAACAGACAAACATGTTGTCCTCTTTCATCCTTCTTGAAAAACGACCATACGTCCCTTGCCTTGAGTTTCTTAACTTCATTAACTTGATGCTGCTCCTGATGCTGTGAACGGAAGGGGCTATGTCTCCCTGCACATGGTGTATTGCGGGTATGAGTGATAACTCCAGCAGCTCTGGGGGTACGCTGAGTTGGGTGTGTATGTGCTTGTGGGGCTCAATGACTCAGAGTCATGTTCATTTGAGTGGTTTCAAGGTTATGTGCATCAATTGTAGGGCAGCTTTGTTGGTTTCCTTCGTCCCCATTGAGCTCTGAATGGGATGGGCTTGGAGAGGCAAACATTTCAGCACCAACAGATGGAGGGGTGCTTGGCAAATCAAAACATATGTTTGCAGCTACAGGCTGAGGGGTAGCTGTCAAAAATGGGTTCTCATCATCAATGTGCACATGGTGTGCAGGCCCCAAAAAGGGCTGGTCCGTAATGGTCATGAATTCCTGATAAGCCTTTTATAGTATCAGTACTTACTTTCATGTGCCAGTATCTCTTGCTCCTCCATGACAGCAGGTGGAATGGTTTGTTGAGTGTCAGAATGTTGATTTGACTCAACAGGCATAACAACTGTAATAAACATTAGAGGGTCACATCAAAAGTTGCGAATAAAAAACACAAACAATTCGTTTGGAATGCAATGTGAGCTGCACCATTTGTGAGGTACATGGGAGGTGGGACGGTATTCTGATTTTGATTGGATGCCTGTGTTGTAGCTCTCCTGTGACTGTTACTGTGTCCACGCTGAGGCATGATTGTGCTAAAGAAAAACATTTGAACACAATGCTTTTAAATGAAAAAAGGGCATCTTAATATTTACCAGGTAAAGTGAAAGAAGTAAGGATGACAGCAAGAAGCCGCTGTCATTGAACCTGATGCCTAACATACCAGTCCAGCTGCCAACGGCAGTCTTTCATGGCAGCCTTGGAGTTCAGTAATTGAGTGGGGAAAAATTAGCTTACTGGGTGCTCCACACTGCATAAAATACACTACAACGTGGTTGAGGAGTGACAAGTTTTGAATTGAAGAATGCATCCTAGATAAAAAGCTTCAAGGCACTAGTTGCATCATCAAGATGGCAGACCTACCGCTCTCTGTTCATTAATTCCTTTTTTGAAGATGAACATTTCATTGCCTGCGGGGAGCATACAGAGAGTTGACCATCCCAGTTGTTAGATTTGGTGTCTCGCAAGAAGGGCACACAACCCTTTTTTTTTGAATTGGTCGTTGATCATCTGTAACAGCAAAAGCACTCAATTAAACACCCAACTGGACTAACACCCCTGCCTGCCTGCCCCCACTTCTCTGACTCCCTAGCCTTGACATCACTCCAAGCAGTCCAAACAGTATGTATCCAAACCACTTCATCCATCTTATCCTCTTCACCACCTCCTTGATGTTCTTACCATATGGCATGAGGGTGTCAGCTTCGTTTTTACATGCTTGCAATACCATATTATTGCACTCTGTGATTTTTCGTTGTAGCTTGCTTATGTGTGGTTCAAGTTGGATGCCTGAGGACTTGGCGGTATCGGCTTTGATGCCGAGGGCCTTTTTTGGAGCATTAGCTGACAATACCATTCTTAGCACTTCTTTCTTTGTGCAAGAACTTTGGCGGTTTGCATGATGTTTTTGAGGCAGGTGTCATATTCATCTGAGAGCTGGGGGTGTCAGGTGTCGCAGAGGAAGAACTGGGGGTTTGGTTGTTAGTGCACATTTGGGCCCAACTTACCTTGTATTTATCCACCGGAATATTCATATGATTGCAAATCGCAGTGTGCTCTTCCTTCTTCGTACTAATCATCTTCCCATCCTTACTCTTGATCTTCCAAGATGACCCACCCTCTTTCATGACCCTACAAGTGATGACGATGGTCTTGCTGTACTCGGAGGGCTTGTACGCTTCTTTGCCTTGGTTTTTGAGGTGGACTGTTACTTCTGAAATGCTGCAGGGGTGTTAGTGTGGGGAAGGGAGGAGAGGGACAGAAGAACCTTTGGGCTTTGCGAATGAAGGACTTGATCCCGCTTCCTTAGCTGGTAGAGTTGGCCTCACCACCTAGAGCAACAGTGAGTGCGGCTTTTGGCACCTAAATCAGATTGTCTTCATGTCAGTATCTGCGTATACATACATGCAAAGATGTGCTTACTTCTGTTATGCCCTACAACAAGAGTTGCTGGAATGAGTCCTTTTTTTAGCATGACATGGAAGAAAAGAACAAACCAATGATAAAGTTGATCCCTGCATCAACACATTCATCGCAAATGGTGGTGAGCTTTTCCTTCTTCATCCTAATCACCTTTTCATCCTTACTCTTGATCTTCCAGGATGATCTGCCCTCTTTCATGAACCTTTGTGTGATGGCAATGGTCTTGCTGTACTGGGAGTCGCCTTGGTTTTGAGGTGGACCATTACTTCTGAAGTGTTAGTGTGGGGAAGAGAGATGTGCATTGTGTCCTACAAAAGTCAACAGTTGCCGGAATCAGTGATGCGAAAGAAAGAGAGGAGAGAACAAGTTGATGATAACGGGCAGGACACAGAATCACAGATGGGCATTGTAATCACTTGTTTGTGGTCATAAATCTAAATCAGGACAGAAGTGGTGACTAAGCTGGCTGAGCCATGTGAAAGCTGGTTTGCAAGCCACATCGAGCAGCTGGAGTGTCCCAAATGGTGAGATGAGCTCTGCTTGGCTATTTTTGGCTCAGCCAAGCCGAGCTGAGCTTTGGAAACACTAGTCCACCAAATGGGGAATGTGCCTATTTTTGGCCATACTGCTTTTACAGATGGCTCAAACTTGTACATAATGTAGCTCAGTCATTTCTCCACCGATTTACATGAAAAAAAAAGCACAGGAATCGTATAGATAATCTCTATCCAAGTGTACAAAAATATACAATGTATTTGATTTCGGTGGCTATGCAGCTCCTATTAGCCCAAGGTTGCCTACTCAAGCTATCAACTCCACAACAGATAAGATTTGGGCTTAGGTTTGCAGAGACGAAATCATCGATTAATATGTAGCTTCAATCCTATGGGTCCAGAATTTTAATTACTACCCCTTAACCATGTTAAAGTACCAATATTTTTGGTTATCTCAGCACAGGGGCCATAAATAAAAGTTCTGGACCCATAGATCAATTGGAATATAAATTCGAAGTAAAATCATCTTACAAATCATGTTCATACATGCTGTTGTTGAAAAGTTATAGTCCAATCTCTCCAGAGTGCCAAATTTGGCAGGGAAAACAGACTGATTTTGCATTTTTGGAGTAATAAATACAATTATTACATGGAAAACTCTCTCAGTGGATTCATTCACTTAATGTCATTAAATTCATTGCAAAACATATATTGAATTGATGATGTGGAAAGTACAAACTCTATGTCTCAAGAAATTGGCCCTGTGACACTATGTCACAGCATGTCACTGGTTGTCACAATTACCAAGGATTGTGCACCACCACTTTTAGCTTTCCAAATGTGGTAAAATCATGTGATTTGGTGTTGTTTTCATCAAGAAAAATGCAAAAAACTAAAAAAAACACAGTGCTTTTGAAAATCTTTTACCTCATATCTCCACAATGGAAGCACTTTAGAACATAATTCCAACTGATTCTGAAAGCTACAGTGCAGGGCTACAACTTTCGTTTTTTGACCATTTTAGGAAATTGGTCATGTGACCACTCTCCCAACCACAGACCCCAACATGTATCATCATTCTTATCTTGGCTTCTTCTACTTTTTGGTCAAGGGTGCAATGATATTTTCTTTTTTGGATATATACAGTGGACCCTGAAAGCAGTAACTGACATCCTATACACTATTTTTTTTCATTTTTGTTCAGATTTTTTGGCTATTTTTAGTACAATGAAATATCTATTGAAGGCACCAGACATCTGGATGAAAAGCACAATGAAATATCCTGGGGCTAAGAATGAAATATCTATTGAAATCCTCTAGGTATTCATATGAAAATTGTATTGAAATATCCCAGGGATAAGAATGAAATGTCCATTGAAATCCCCTAGGTATTCATATGAAAGTTGCAATGAAATATCCTAGGGATAAGAAGGAAATGTTCATTGAAATTGCCTAGGCTAATGAAAATCATAATGATATTGCCCATGTAGCTAATGAAAATTGCAATGATATTGCCCATATAGCTAATGAAAGTCGCAATGATATTACCCAGGTAGGTAATGAAAATCACAATGATGTTACCCAGGTAGCTAATGAAAATCACAATGATATTACCCAGGTAGCTAATGAAAATCACAATGATATTACCCAGGTAGCTAATGAAAATTGCAATGATATCCCCCATGTTGCTAATGAAAATCACAATGATATTACCCAGGTAGCTAATGAAAGTCACAATGATATTGCCCATATAGCTAATGAAAGTCACAATGATATTGCCCATATAGCTAATGAAAGTCACAATGATATTACCCAGGTAGCTAATGAAAATGGCAATGATATCCCCCAAGTAGCTAATGAAACTCACAATCATATCACCCAGGTATCTAATGAAAATCACAATCATATTGACCAGATAACTAATGAAAATCACAATGATATTGCCCAAAGTAGTCAATGAAATAGCTAATGATATGGCCTTGGAAAGATATTAAATCGGTAATGATATACCCAGGCTAGCTTATGAAAGAGATTAAGGCCTTGCCTACACTTGATGAAAAAAGCGCAGGGTTTATGATAATGACAAGACATGGTAATAGGAATGATTCCCTATCATAAAGACTGTGGAGTTATACACAGTGACCCATAGGCAGTTGCCTTATTTTTATGATAAAAGTTGTACTCACTAGTGACATTTTTGGAGACTGCTCAGTTTCAGGGAGTGCTCTTACTGTTCTTGGGCACATTGCTTTGCTCAAGGGAGTCTGTTGGAATTTCTGGATGCTGTGCGAGCATGTGCAATGCGCCCGATCTCCAGATTCAAGGTACATTCCTATATTTGTTGTTCTTCAGACCATTTTATTTTTATCCCCTTTCATTTTGTAGTCTACAGTATATATATGAGAACTTGTACCATAGCTACCCATCTGTTTGCCTCTGCAACCCCCAGAGACAACTGGAAATATTATTTTTTACCTTTTCTTGATCACGTGACTTCGATTTCAACATCACCCTTTCAGCCCCTAGCACCAGTTCACCATTCGAGAGCCTCTTCAGATCGCCATTTGCATCTCAACAAATTTCACCACAGCATTCACTGCCAAAAATTACCTCAACTACAACTTGCTGGTGGACGAGTGGTTTAAGGAGCTGAATACCACAGAGATGACATGGAAGGCCTTGGAAAAGGCATTCCTGGAGTGCTTTCCTCCTATTCAGAAGGCAAAGAAATCGGAATCAGAGTTGGAGAGGGAACTGTGCGAACTGAAGCTCAAAGCTGATGACTTGGGGACAAAGGAGAAATATGCAGGGGAGGAGGTCTGGTCACACATCGTGTTCGCCGAGAAGGCTCTGAGCCTTGCAAGGCAAGAAAAAATCAATATGGGCTCAAATTCAATATGGAAGGTCCATGACAAGCTACTGGAGATTATACATCAAAAAGTGAAAGAAACCTCTATGACATGGGACGAGTTTTGTACCACTATCAAAGAAGTCGACATGAGTCATATTCAGGATGGGGTGAAGAAACATCAGAAGGAGAAGGAGGAGAAGGAAAGGGTGGAGTCATTGATAGCGAGCTTATGCCATACACAGCAGCAGCAGCAGCAATGCTGCCAATTACCACCAGCTGTTCCAGTGTCACCAATGTCTAATGCCAGCAACACCATGCGATCCATGGCCATTGAACCACAGCAAAGTACCTCAGCAACAGCCAACAATGTCACACAACCCACTGCCCTTGCCAATTCCAACCCCTTCGCAAGTCTGACTGGAGGCTGAGGCAATCTATTCAATCGACCACAGACGATCACCAATGATGACCGTGAAGCACTCACTCAAAGCCTTGGCTACTATCTGTTGCAGCCCAACAACCCAGAAGGCATTAACGCATGGCAGCAGCAGCTCCAGGACTGGAGGGCAAGAAATGGAGATGGGCCAATCACAGCAGCTACTGGGTTTCTGCTGCATCCAGGGGGTGCAGAGCCTGGATCAGGGGAGTGCTTCCTTTGTGGACAAGTGGGCCACCACCAGGACAGTGGACGGTGCATAGCAACAGCAATCAATAGTCATGAGCACACATTCCATACCATTTGCAGCCACATTCTTCACTTCAGGCCTGTTGCTCAAGTAAATGCAGTCAACAATGCAGGAGGCAAATTTGACTGGCTCCACAATTGCATGCTAGTGCCTATGGGAAATCAGGGAAATGGGGAATGAGTGGCGAATGGACAGCCCCGATTTCAGTAGAACCTACAGGAGTCAACCGCCCCAGCAGTCTGGACAGTTTCAATGTTGTACATACTATGTGCAATAATGCAACCATCATTGACTTGTACTCTGTTGGGGATAAGGATAGATTGTGGGAAACTTTAGAACAAAGGGAGGTACCATTTGTGTGCTGGCTACTTGTGCATGGACCTCAAGGCGAAATAGTTAGGGTCAAGGCATTGTTTGATGGGGGAGCAATGGTGGGTGCCATGTGCATGTCATTCTTCAAGAAGGTACAACATTGGCTTTTCAGCCAAACCAAACCATTGAATTGATGCTTGCGAATGGCAAATGGTGTCATCCTTCCTTCACAAGGAGTGTGGAAAGGGATGTTGCAGTTGGGAGGAGGGGGAGTTTGAGGTTTTTGATAGTGGAGGAAGATGGGAGTTTTTGTTTGGAAAGCCACTTCAAGGCAATACACAACTTCGATGTGGACACTGTAACCATCCAGACAGTGCAGGATTCCATGGTCTTACACAATAGTGTTGGACTTGTGAAAGTCACCCCAAAAGGCACCAGCCCTGTGCATAGTGCGAAACAGCAAGAAAACTCAGTAGGGGGCTCTTCAAGTGCGAATCCCCCTTCAAGGCAAGTTTTATATATAAACATTTTAGAACCATTGATTTGGAATGATGAGTCAAGTTTTATTTCAGATTGTGTGGATAGTACAGCAGAAGCAACAGACTATGGCATAGGGGAGGTATATGAAGACATTGAGGAAAGGAAGAGAGAGCATTGAGATTGGTATCACAGAGCAGGATAAAGGGGTGCAAGGAGAGGAGCAGAGTACAAACCAGGGGGGAGGTAACATACCCCCCTCAAGGGAAGTACTGAGTCACAGTACTGTTTCAGAGGAAATGAAGGAGACTGACGATCTTCTTGTTGCAGCATCTGAATATATGATCAGTACCCAGGAGGAACAATGGTCAGCAGAGATAACTCGCACATGCCAAGCTGAATTTCCAAGAGTAGAGCATAGAGACTTTAGTGGGGGGAATGGAGAACCCCCCTTGAGGGGAGTACCAACCCATCTTGTTGATGATGACATGACTAGCCCAGCTAACACACCAAATTCCCTTTTACCAGCTGCTAAGGTGCCAGACACTTCATCGGAGGATGCAATCTTCACATGACACACAGAACCCTTTCTGCTGGCTTGTGTTGCGAAAACATTGGAGCTCGTACAAATTGGTGAAGATGTCACAGCAGCTGAACATGAAGAGGTTAGCCGACTCATTGCAGAATTTGCAGACTGCTTTGTGCTGTCATTAAGCAAGGTCAATCTTATCCCTGGAGCAGTGCATAAACTCAAGGTACCAGAGGATGCCACATTTCGCATGAAAATACCACAATGCTTGTTCAATCCAGATCAAAAAGCTTTCATTGAAGCAAAGGTCAATGACATGCAGTACTTTACCCTCCTCCATGAGTTCCACTGGATTCCCACAGAATGTTGGAATTCCATTCAGATTCCACTGGAATGGTAGGAATATCAAATTCCAGAGAAATTCCCATGGATTCCCAGTGGAATTTGGATGGAATTCCTAAGTCATGGGACTTAACCTTTATCTATCAATGATAACTTAATTCTCAGTGACACTCAAATCTGAAGAGATATAATTTAAGTATATTTAATAACTACATAAAATTATTCTAATACATTTGATGTTAAGGGATGGGGGATGGAAAAGAGAAAGGGGATAGTGAAGGGAAGGGGGATGGTGAAGGGAAGGAGGATGCTAAATGGTGAAGGGAAGGGGGATGCTAAAGGGAAGGGGGATGCTAAATGGTGAAGGGAAGGGGGATGCTAAAGGGAAGGGGGAATGAAAAGGGGAAGGGGGATGGTGAAGGGAAGGGGGATGGAAAAGAGAAGGGGGATGGTGAAGGGAAGGGCTTACCTGGGCCCTTGTCGCCGTTCGTTGGTGGTCCTGGACCCTTGTCATTGTCTTCACACATGTGTCCCAGTCATGTTGTCATTGGGCTGTGTCGCCTCATCATCGTCGTGTGTGTCACCACCATGCCATCACTGGGCCGTGCCGCCCCACCATCACTGTCACGTGTCTGGTTGTGCTGTCGCTGTGCCCTGTGCTCCTCATCACGTTGCCATGCTGTCCTGGTCACGTCATTGTGCAGTGTCGTCATCCCTGCCTAGCTGTGTTGTCATTGTGCCACATCGTCGGTCTGTCATCATCCAGTGTCTGAGAAAGGTGAGTTGGGAGGAACAGTGATACACGTTGCACGGGGATGAACGTGAAAGTGCACAAAATGCGAAACAAGGATCAAGTGCCTTGGGAAAAACCCTAAACACCCAACACTCACTCACTAACACACACACACACTATCACAATCTTGGTACAAGAGTTCGGGGCCTTTGATATGGAAAAATATCACTTGTGTTCTCAAAAGTCTCAATAGTATTGTTTAAAATACAAGTTTTAATGTATTTAATCGCAAATCGCAGTCCTAAGACTTTGAAAACAATTTAACACGAAGGGTGTGGTATAGGATAATTAGGTAGAACGAAGTTCTGACTTTTCTGGGGCTCTTGACTTTCAAATTCCAAGTCTGTTCCAAACTCTCAATTTAAAATGTCTTCAAGCAAGTTGACTCCCAAGCGCGCTGGCTTCGTTCACACTGTACTATCTGACCACGAAGTAACCTCCTTATTGTATACAATTGCCCACCTCCTAAGTCTCTACTTGGAGTGCAGCTAACTGGTCAATGCGGGACGATTCCTTGCGTATTTGACCTAATTGCGCACTCCTTAAATACAAAAATCCTTATCTACGCATTTACATGTGTTTCTTTGGTATACAAAT
>Ga0307507_10011311_pt1 | contig 11296 bp, 3 predicted proteins | sample 7_EM_MG_FD_207223 | JGI IMG/M metagenome (GOLD analysis project Ga0307507, IMG submission 207223) | Populus trichocarpa ectomycorrhiza microbial communities from riparian zone in the Pacific Northwest, United States - 7_EM | ecosystem: Host-associated > Plants > Roots > Unclassified | place...
CCCTTTACTAGCAAACTATAGAGGAACTAAAGGCAATAAAGCAGTACCTAATTAACAACCTCTATAAAGGGTTTATTAAGCCAAGCCAGGCTCCCTTTACTTCCCCTATTTTATTCATAAAGAAACCTAATAAAAGCCTTTGTTTCTGTATTAACTATTAGAAGCTAAACACTATTACTTAAAAGAATCGGTACTCTCTCCCTTTAATTAATAAAACCCTTATATATCTAAGCCGGGCCAAAATCTTTACTAAGCTTAATATCTGCTAAGCTTTTTACCAAATTAAAATAGACCCTATATTAGAAGACCTAACGACGTTCCATACCCGTTACGGGTCTTACAAATATAAAGTCCTTCCTTTCAGACTAATAAATGGGCCAGCCACTTATCAATGGTACATAAATAATGTTCTTTTTAACTACCTTAACAAATTCTGTACGGCATACCTAGATGATATTCTTATATACTTAAACAACGAACTTAAGCACCAAGTTCACGTTAAGAAGGTCCTAAAGAGACTACGGAATATAGGCCTATAAGTTAATATTAAAAAATATAAATTTAGAGTAAAACGCATAAAGTACCTTAGGTTTATTGTTAGTATAGAAGGAATTAAAGTTAACCTAAAGAAGGTTAAGGTAATCCGCAACTAGAAACCCCCTTATACTATAAAAGGAATCCAGTCCTTCCTTAGCTTTTGTAATTTCTACTATTAGTTTATCCGTGACTACGGAGTTATAGCCAAGCCTCTTATACAACTAACTAAGAACGACACGTCTTTCATCTTTAATAATAACTGTATAAAAGCCTTTAAGGAGTTAAAGGACCAACTTATCTCCTCCTTAATCCTTTGTCACTACGACCCAGACCTTAAATTAATGCTAGAAACGGACGCCTCTAATAGGGTAGTAGTGGGAGTCCTTTTACAGCTATACCTAGATAGCGAATGGTACCCTATTGCGTTCTTCTTAAAAACAATAGCCCTAGCTAAGTGCAACTACAAAGTACACGATAAGGAAATATTAGCTATTGTACAATTATTATCCTAGTAGCGCGTAGAGCTTAGAAGCACAGACTCTTAGATTAAGGTTTATACCAATTATAAAGCCCTTAAGTATTTTATGACAATAAAACAACTTACTAGTTAACAGGCCTGGTAGGCCGAAATACTCTCCTAATTCTTCTTTACGATTATATACCGCCCCAGCAGGCAAAATGCTAAGGCTAACGCCCTAACTTGGAGAGAATAGGACGTGGGGCCATAAGACAAGCTAAAGGCTTAGCACTAAACACGCGCCCTCCTCTATACCGAATAACTTAACCCGCGTATCCTTAAGGAACTGAGCTCTAAACAGAATAAGGTAATACCTATAGAAGGAGAGACCCTAGATAAACTAATAGGACTAATTAATTACATCCTAACTACGAACCGCACAGCCAAATCCCTAAAAGCCCTCCGCGATTAAGCTATAGGGGGTAACCCTAGTTTGGAAATAGAAGACGGACTGCTTCTATACTAAGAACGGCTTATAGTTCTAGACATTAATAACCTACAAACAGAGCTAATCCATGAAGCCCACTATTAAGTCTCTACAGCGCACCCTAGTTAAGACAAGACCTACCAACTACTATCGCGTTATTACTATTGGCGAGGACTCCTATCCGATATAGAATGATTTATTAGAAATTGTTATGCTTGCAAACACATAAATACCCCCAGGGACCGAACTCCTGGATAGCTACAACCACTGCCAGTCCCTAAACGCCCTTAGCAATATATTATAATGGACTTTAAATTATTCCTAAAGGACAAACACGGCTATAATATGGCCTTTATAGTAGTTAACTAACTAAGTAAGCAAGCCGTTTCCCTCCCTTACTTTAAGACTATGACCGCAAAGAACATGGCCCGTATGTATATAGATAATATCTACCAGATCCATAGCGCTCCTAAGTTAATTATTTCTAACCATAGACCTTAGTTTATATCGGACTTCTAAAACAAATTCTACCATATCCTTGGGATTAAGATTAAGCTCTTTACCGCATTCTACCCTTAGACTGACGGCTAAACCGAGATTATAAACTAGTACCTTAACCAGCAACTTCGCCCCTTTATTAACTACTACTAGGACAACTGGTTGGAACTACTACCTATAATAAACTACGCACAGCTCACGCTCCCTTATAATAGTATAGGAATGTCGCCATTTAAGTTACTCTATAGATACAGGCTATAAACATCCTTTAATTAGGATAGACCTATAGGACATATAACAGCCTGCGAACGCCTTAGCTATAAAGAGGCCCAGATATTTATTAAGAGAATGCATAGGGCCTAGGAGACTGCCCAAGCAATTATAAAAAGGGCATAAGAAAAGAAAGAGTCTGATATAAACTAATATCACCGTGAGGTAGACTTCCATGTAGGAGATAAGGTATGGGTGTTAATAAAGCACTAGAAAACCTAGAGGCTGAGCCACAAGCTAAACCACCAAATAGCTAGCCCCTATAAAATCCCTAAGAAGGTAGGGCACTCTTTTAAGGTTAAGCTACTAGAGTTAATAAAAATCCACCCTATCTTCTCTCCAAACCAACTGCGGAAGGCCGCGGACGACTTATTACCTAGACAGTACAACGACCCCCTACCGCCAATTTAGATTGCAGAGGACGAAGAATAGGAAGTTAAAGAGATCTTAGCAGTGAAGAAGGATCATAGTACCTTAAAATACTGTGCGAGCTAGGTAGGTTATAACGAAGATCCAGAATAGTACCCTATATTTAATTTTAAGTACTCTCCCTATAAGCTATAAGATTTCCACCTAGCCTACCCAGACCTCCCTGGACCACCACGTAAGTTAGATAGCTAGGTTAAATGCTAGGAAGAGGGGTTAGATAACTATAATAATTTAAACAATAACAAAGAACTCAGACAAGGCCTAAGGGCAGGCTTTTTTGGGAGGGGGGGGGTAATATGACGGTGCTAGAGCGCGTTACCGGCCATATTCAACCAATCAGGATTTTCCATACCCGGCATACAAAATCGCTATTAGCCCGCTTACCACTAGCGCCTTGGTGGCCCTCGCGACATGCCTACCTACTACCCCTAAACGATTCTTCTTCTTCTTCTCCTTAGCTTAGTATTCTTGTATAGTAGCAATCTACAAGCTTCGGTTCAGAAGCATTTATACGAGCCCGTCACATTACCTTCTATTTCTATGTCCTTTGCAATCTGGAACTAGTCTAGCATTAGTGGGATATTAGTAAAACCTTTATCTGTCTTATTTAATATATATTTTTTAGAAGCGCTCGTTACATTAATATCTTTATTACTATATAAGTAAACTATTACTAAAAACCGTACTAAATTCTTATCCTACTATATAATTAAAAGTACTAGATTAATTACGTTAATAACTATTTTTATAATAAAATTAGGATAATAGTAAATGGACATCCCCTAATTAATACGCGGACACCTCCCAATTAATATACGGACACCCCCTACTAATTAAGTTTAGTTACTTCCTAATCAAGTTAGAATATCGTAAATTTAGGTTGTTTGTATCTGCATTAGTACGCAATCATCGCGCGCCTATACCCAAAACATTGCCTCGCATTTGCCTTACCTATCCCCGCCCCAGCCTTAAACTATTAAGCGCCGCCGCGACCACCCGGCTAGCTCTGTCCGCGTTAATATATTAACTTATTATAAGCCATTAGGATTTAAACAGAATACCAGGTATACTACGTGTAGGCATAGGCATAGGCGTAGGCGGGCGTGGGCATGGGTGTGCTCGCAGGCATGCTTATAAAGGCAGTTCGTAGTTATTAAGTAGAGGTAGCAGCACCCAAATAAGTTCACGCGGCGCCCCACAAAGTACTACGCAATCAGTATTACAGTTATAAAAGTTACATTTTAATAATTTGATTTTCGCGATGCAGATGCAAACAACCTAAATTTACAATATTCTAACTTTATTAGGAAGGAACTAAACTCAATTAGTAGGGGGTGTCCGTATATTAATTGGGGGGTATCTATATATCAATTAGAGGGTATCTATTTACCATTGTCCTAAAATTAAACAGTAGCCTTTCCTTCCTTTTATTAACCTTTTATACACCTTTAAATAGTTCTTTAAGTTTAGTTAAGCTATAATGTGGTTTATAAGCGAGCTGGCAATATAAGCGAGCTAGCAACCTTAAAACTTACTAAAAATTAGAAAAATCGCATTTTAATATCTCGATAACTACTTAATAATAATTAATGCAAATTTAATAGCGACCTATTAATGTAATAACTAACTTATATAGGAAGTATTGGTAGGACACATTTTACTAGGAGCTCTTGCTGCACCCAGCCCAAAAAAGACTAAAACCAACCAAAAGAACCCTGTAAAACACCCAGAGAATCCCCCTAAGATGCATGCATCGCAGGGGAGGCACACGTCAAACGACGGTGGTTCGCACTTACGCACAACCGCCAGAACCACGCCTAGCAATAGCCCTCCATAGTAAAGACGGGTGAATGCCACACTATAAAGCAGAAATACCTTTATTAAGAAGGCATCTAACAAAATATAAAGCCTACTAAACGCGTCTAGTACCTAAAATTATAGAGGAGTAACCATTAGCTATAACAATCTAATACAGCTAGTAGAATAGCTCCGCTAGTCTAGCAAACCTTAGGCGCCTTTCTAGCAAACCCTTAATTAAATCCTCCAACGGCTAAGCAAAATTAAAAATAAATAAAACCCCCCCTTACCAGCGAACCGCACCTGGGCCGCCATAGCTGCACTTTTATAGCACAGGGAACTTACCCCCCTTAAAACAATAACCAGGCATATAATTATAATATAACCAAACACAGAAAAAGCAGAGGGGCTTAGGGGATAATTAGAAATAAAAGTCCTTATAAAAATCCACAAAAAGGTCTATAACGCTGTTGCAGTCCAACACCTTAAAAGTAGAGATATTAGAGTTACCCTAAAGGACCAATAGGCAAAGGAACGAGCCGTAAGGGTAGGGGATAGGCTAGGAGAACGTATTGGCATAAAAGCACTCTATAAGGACTACCTAGTCGAAGTCCTAGCAGTCCCTATAAGCCTTAGGGTAGAAAAGGGACGCTAGGCGGACAACACAGTAATTATATAGGAGATAGTAAGACAAATAAAATGCCTTATACTAGGACTTAAGATTACCCAAATCCAATAGCTTTAATAGGAAAATGCAAACCAAGCAAACAACAAGAATAATAAGAGGATATAAGGGTTGCTAGAGACTTACTAGGGAGACACTAGATAAATATATAGCTCCCTTATTATTAGCATATATATACTAGGAACGCAAAAACTCTTTATCCAAAAAGGAATAATTATAAACGGCCTTATATATAATACAAGGCTCTATAACCACAGACTACACCTAGAACGATGCTATTGCTATATATAATAGGGACACACCCAATCCACATACGCAGCATAGGTGTGCTGCGGCCACTATACAGGCCCCTATAATATAAGATACTGCTTAAACCAAGACTAAATAAAATGCGTAAACTGCTACTAAAGCATATATAAGGCATAGAAAAGAGAAGACTGCATTAAATATAAAAGATAGAAGGTAAGGGCTTAACAGCTACAGGAACAACTACATATAAGGTTATACAAATAAAAACAACAGGTAATAAGCTAGGGGGGCGCAGGTACCTTTCTAGCGTTTCCTACCTTTAATACTGGGGGGCTAGGCCAGCCATCCCAAGCCTCAACAGGCCAGAAGCGATGCCGCGCGATATTACCAGACCGTATAGGGACATAAGGGTTCCAGGGGATATAAGGGAGAGGACGCCCTATAGGAAGACCTTTATAGACAGCTATAGCAAGCTTAAAACCAGGATAATTAAGAATTAGACTTAACATGGTAAATATAACATTTACAGCCGACTCTTAAAGGGCGTATAGCCAACCAGTAAGAATAGGGGAAGAACCAGAGACAATAACAGATTTAGATATAGAAGCGCTAGTAAAAATATAAGATACAGAAATAGAAAGCTCTATATAAAATAAGTAGTAACCAGGGTGCAGATATAAGAGACAGAAATTCTAAATATCCCAAAGAAAGCGGAAATAGAAGAAGCGAGGAATAATAAAGAGGCAAAGAACCCTTACCAGGGGTCCGCCACCTATCCATTATATAATATAACTGTGGCAACACAAACCACCGTCTTGCAAGGCCTTTACTAGACAGTCTAGACCTAAAGAAACACTATATCCTTGCTATATAAGAGCCGTACTATAATACCTACACATAATTAATATACTGCCCCCAAGGATTCCAGCTCCTATACGAACCAAAAGCAGCCATATACGTGTGCTTTATAATTAGCAAGACTATTAGCCTGTCCTTATAGTTATAGCAGGCAGTTAATCTAGATATTGCAGTTATAATAATCTAGACATATAGAGGACCAATACAAATTATTAATATATATAACCCTAAGGTTAAAGGGGTCCTACAAATAGAGAATATTATATCAGTAATAAGCTTACTTAAAACCGAAGGCACAGAGTCTATTTTATTAGGAGACATAAACCTCCACTACCCGCAGTAGGGGGGTATCCACGTCGCTACTAAACAATAGGCAGAGTGCCTACTAAAAGCTATAGATACCTAGGGCCTTAAGCTAGCCACCCCCCTTAGAGCAATTATATAGCAATAAGGATCTACCAGAAGTACAATTAACCTTATATTTATAGACGAAGGCCTATACCAGAGACTCGAAAGGTGCAACCCCAAAGAAAAATAGGTACTCACTTTAGACCATATCCCCATCTAGATATAGCTAGATTTGGACATTAAGGCGCAACCAAATAGCAAAAGATATGTAATAAGGATGCTTAAGGCAGACAGCTTTCTTAATATAGTTAAATAACAACTTTAAGACCTAGAAGAAATCCACCTAATACCAAACAAGCGAGGCTTATTAGCTACCCCTAAGGAAATTAACCAAAGACTAGAAAGGATCTAGGCAGCAATTAAAAATAGGTTAAAAGAGCACTACCTAGTCTTAAAACCAGGCCCCTACACACAACACATATGGTCCGCATAATACGCGGTTTTTATAGCTAGCCAACAACAAGTAAGAAGGAAATACTCAAGCAGCCACAACCCTAAAGATAAGAGATAATATAAAGACATAAGAAACCAGCTAAAGAATACCCTAAAAAAAGAAGTAAGGAACAACTGGAGACAATTTATAAATAAGCACACTTCTAACCCAAGCCTCCCCTATAATAAGGGCCTGTGGGCTATAGCGAAATAGGTAAAAAAAAAAAGGTAGGGTAACTAGTAGAAGACCTATACCTACTACCCCTACAAAGAGTAGGGGAATCACAGGCCACTAATAATAATAATAAGAAGGTAAAAATCTTTATAAAAAGGTTCTTCCCCTAACCAGCTCTAGTAGACCTTAATAATATTATAGGTAAAACACCAGTAACTCGCCTACGGGTCGACAGCGATATAATAATAGAGGAAATAGCTAGAACTATTAGCCGCCTTTTAAATAATATAGTACTAGGACTAGATGGGATTCTAAATAAGGCCCTAAAGACCTATAGTCCACTTATAGCACCCTAGCTTACAGATATAGCCAGAGTATACTTTACTATAGGCTACTACCCACAACTCGGAAGATCTATAACAACGGTTATCCTATAAAAAGAAGGTAAAGCAGATTACTTAATCCTAGAAAGCTACCGCCCTATTACCTTAGAAAACACCCTTAGCAAGATCTTAAAAAAGGTAATAGTAGACCATATAGCAGACATGGCTAAAAAACACGCCCTACTACCACAGAGCTAAATAGGGGCAAGAAAGAACCGCTTAATACTATTAGTACTTACGCTACTCACTACCACTATTAAATCTGCATGGGTGATACGAAGGGACTTTATAGTATTAATACTTAGCCTAGATATTAGTGGCGCCTACAATAACATACCCTATAAGCGTCTCCTATATATCCTTAGGGCAAAAGGCTTCCCAGAATGGATTATACAATTTATTTAAGGGTTTATAGGTCAGAAAGAAATATTACTAGTCTTTAGCGGATACTAGAGCCCCCCTATTACAGTTATAACAGGAATACCATAAGGATTACCCCTCTTACCTATACTCTTCCTTTTCTTTATAAGCAACCTACTTAACTTCTTTAAGGAAGGGGCGACCTAGGGGATAGGCTTTATCAACAACATAAGCCTAATTATATACAGGCCAACAGCCGCAGAGAATTGCAGAATACTAGAGAAAGCTCATAATACCTATATAGAATAGGCAAGACAATATGGAGTCCAATTCGCACTAGAGAAATACCAGCTAATCCATTTTATAAGAAAACGCAACCAATTTGCAGATTTCTAGCATATAATTCGCATTTAAGGCTTTAGGGGTCAACCAGTTTAGGGCCTAAGGGTATTAGAAGTATAGGTAAATAGCAAGCTCTGGTAAAGTATATATACGGCGCAAGTGGCCCGTAAGGGCTAAGTATAGTATATCGCATTATCTAGAATTGTTAATTCTATATAGGGTCCATGCTTCCAAAGGTCACGCCTACTATATATAGCAGTTATCCGGCTAACCATAACGTATAGGTCCAGTATTTGGGCCATTAGAGAATCTAAAAAAGGCCCCCCTAAGTTACTCCTTAAACTACTTTAAAAGGTCCAAATAGCCTGCCTCTAGAGTATAACAGGCGCATATAAGCAAACGGCCACAGCACTGCTTAAGAAGGAAGCCAATATTCCCCCCCTATAACTATATATTAAAGCTGCTGCAATATAAAGGGCGTAAAATAAACGCAACTCTAATGTTATAAAGTATATTAAGACACGCCTAAATAAACTATAGAGGGACCTTAGGGCGCCCTATAGGAGAACAAACCAATAACCCTAAAGTAGGGAAGACATATTAGAGAAACAAGTAAAGAAAGCAGAAGAAGAATAGTACTACTTTAAGGCCCAGGCCTATATAGAGGAGAAAAGAAGACGCGTAAAAAGCCAACAAAGATAATAGTAAGAGAGAGAAAGGAGCTAAAGCAAAGCATAAAAGAACGCCAGGAAACCATCTACCGCAATACAATACTGGTTAGACCAACGCTGGAGAGGTATATAGGAGTTAAAGGTACAAAGGCTAACTAAGGCAAGAGAAACCTAAGCCATAGCATAGTTAATGCTATAGGGGGTAAATACCCTAGGGCTCTAAGAAGGCCTAATAAAGGCAGAAAACATAATAGCAACACTTTTAAGAACAGAAATAATAGGACTAAAAGACTGGCTCTACTAGGTGGGTGTCCTAGTAGATAGCCTAAGATATAAATATAGCTGGCTAAGATAGACACTAAAACATATAATACTATTATGCCCCTTACGCACCAACCGAGAAGTAATACTCTTAGTAGCTGGCATAGAGAACTATAATACACTGCTCTTAATATAAAAAGGCCTTAAGGCGGTTACCTAGTGGCTTATTAGCTAAAATGTACTAAACCAGTTCCGGGTTGCAAGGGAAATGGTAATAGAGGGCGGGGGGGGCAAGCAACAGGCGCCCCCTAATAACTCTACAGTAGTAGAGTAAAGTGTGCGATACTAGCGCGTCCGTAGGCTTGTTACGGCAGCAGTGGTTCCCAAGGAGGTCAAAAAGTAAAGTAGTAGGAGCACCACAGGTAACTCATAGGCGCCTTGTAGGCGCCTCGCAGGCGAGTCCTAAAAGGCGGGGAGATAGATCACGGGGTTTTCTTAAATAGAGTTTTCTCCCTACATGTATATAAGGAGTAGTCCGCGTGGGCCTAATAGGGATCCGAATCGGACGTTAAGCAATGAATTATTATTATATAGGAAGTATTGGAAATCTTATATAAGCAGAAGTAGGTTAAATAGAAAAAGTAAGGCAATTCCGCTTCCACTTTCCTATTTAACCTACTTCCGCTTATATAAGATTTTCAATACTTCCTATATAAGTTAGTTATTACATTAATAGGCCGCTATTAAATTTGCATTAATTATTATTAAGTAGTTGTCAAGATATTAAAATGCGATTTTTCCAATTTTTGGTAAGTTTTGAGGTTGCTAGCTCGCTTATATTGCCAGCTCGCTTATAAACCACGTTACCAGCTATAGTAATTCTAAGTTGTTAAAGCACCTAGAGTAACGGAATATTTATAAAGTAGTTATCTAAAAATAGGCAAAATTAACGAGCTTAAAGAGAAAGCTACTAGGTAAGGTAGAGGACGCACTTAGAGGTATTTAAGAGAATAATATCCTAATAATCTATTTGAGAAGGAAGCCTAAAAAAGTAGCTAGGTAAGGTAAATATAAAGCTATAGCAATATCTATATTGATAAAGGCTTATTATCTTAAAGCCCTTAGGTATTAGCTTACTAGGCAATTTAATTATAGCCGTAGATTATCTAGTAAACCTTACTATTATCTTATTAAAGCTAACTACAGATCTAAAGATAACGTACTTTCTAAACGCCTTATCTAAAGGAGTTGTTAATAGCTTAATTTTCTTAAAGACCTAATGTTTAACGCCCTCTAATGGAGGTATAGTAAAAACTGGTTAGTACGGTATCTAACTATAACGATATACTCTATATTACGATCTACATCCCTTAATCAATATGTTTTTGGTATAATACTACGATATTCTAACTTTTAATAATATTGTTAAGTCTCCCCTACCAAAATCGGTATAACTAGTAGAGATTTTATATAGAAGGGAGCCTAGTTTAGCCGGCAAGGTAGACGCCTTGGGCCTTTTAAGTATAAAGCCTCCTCTTTTATTACTTATTAACCTAATACGTAACTCTTTATATAACAATACCATTAGTATAACAATATGCTCAGCTGTATAAACCGTATCGTACTAACCAGTTTTTACTATAGTAAGATATAAAAAAGCGCTTAAGTTGTTCGTATTTTCTTGGCCCATAAATAAGCTAATTAAGTATTTAGGATATTTAGGATCTATAGCCTAAAGATCTCGCACCTGAGTACCTTTAAAGACGCCTATATAGATAATAAGCCCTACCTAAATTATTAATTCGCCAGCAGAGGTCTTCTTCTATATCCGTAATTGTTTACCCATATATTGTCCTAATTAGTAATATTCGCTGTCACGGCACTGGCCTGACGCGTTGTTATGACTCGGTGTTGTCATGACACGAGCACAGACCTAACCCCTGAGCGACGTGTATATATACCGCCTCACCTCCTACATAGTTCTGCACACGACATCG
>Ga0307507_10011313_pt1 | contig 11294 bp, 14 predicted proteins | sample 7_EM_MG_FD_207223 | JGI IMG/M metagenome (GOLD analysis project Ga0307507, IMG submission 207223) | Populus trichocarpa ectomycorrhiza microbial communities from riparian zone in the Pacific Northwest, United States - 7_EM | ecosystem: Host-associated > Plants > Roots > Unclassified | place...
TTAAAGGGTATTTAAGGGGCTACAAAAGACCGGTCCAAACCGGTTAAGACCGGTTCACTGTAACCGGTCTTTTTGCGGTCTTTACATCTCAAAAATGAAAAGACCGGACCACAGGTCCGGTCTTTTGTGGTCTTGGTCCGGTCTGGTTACGGTTTTTTTCCGGTCATGAGACCGGACTTCCAAACACTATTTAAGGCTCTTCTGGATATCACCTCAACAGGTAGCTAAACAGACGTTTGGTAGAGGTTCCAGTCAAAATCAGAGGTGCAGAAGGCAAAGTCAAACATCAGCAAAACCTTCGAGCATTCAGATTGGTGTAGATGAGAACCCGCCATCATTCTACTGGAAAATGTCATTTCTATTGAATGTACTTTGTCCCACTCCCTTTTGCCATGGATCTGTGAGCCCCTTCCGTTGCACCAAATAGAGCCTAAGGTTAGACCTAGACATAACAGTGTAGCCTTCTATCCCCCAGATCCTTCCCCGGCAATCTTACTATTCAGAATAGCCTTCACCTGCCTATATAGACTATGAATCAGACCAGTCGCCATCAAATTGTGTAAATACAAACTCATAATCCTCTTGAACTCTCATCTTCCATTTTCTGCTGGCCGATTTGGAGAGCAATTCTTTATCACACTCTACACATTTGAAACATCAACTGATCACTATGAAAAAGCACAACTTAACTTATGTTGGTTTGTTCCCAAATGCTCCCAATCCTTACATGAGACAAAACCCCTAGAACTGATGTAAGAATCAGTTCCCAGACATAAGATCACCTACTAACCAATCATTACCAGGGGCCATGCCATATCGGAAAAGAATCAACTTATGATTCTTTTTCAAACATTGTTTCTGGCATTCCTGCAGAACAGTGGAAGGCACATGCAGATCATTGTCTTTGAAGAACATGCCTGGCCACCATGGGTAGGAACCTGAGTAGAAAGATCAGCCTGGAGTTGAAAAGGGCATAAGGCAACGGGATCCACTGGTTTTAGCCCAAACTGAGAAATCAAGTTAGCTCTCTTTTCCTTGCTAATTCAAATATTTTGAAATGCTTACCTGGTATGCCATACTCAGGGTCTTCTTCAACCTTCTTCATGGTTTGCATAGTCTGTCCTTTGGCCGTTTCGATGTGAGCAGGGGCCTTGGCACCACCACTCCCACTCGCACCTCCAGCACCACCACTCCCACTTGTGCCTTCGGCATCACTGCTCCCAATCGCACCACTACTCCCACTCACACCTCCAGCACCACCGCTCCCACTCACAGCTTCCACCTCTGCACTTTCCTCCAGTTGTCATGCTCTTCTTTTCCCTTTGGGGTTGTGTTCAGGGTCTTCTTCAACAGTCTGCATAGTCCAGTGTTTTGCCACTTCAGTGTGAGCAGGGGCCTCAGCACCATCACTCCCACTCGCACCTCCAGCACCACCACTCCAACTTGCACCTCCAGCACCCACAACACTGCTCCCACTCATGCCTCTGGCACCATGGCTCCCATTTGCACCTCCAGCACCACTGCTCCCACTTGCACATTCCACCTCTGCACTTTCCTCCTGTTGTCGCGCTCTTCTTTTCCCTTTGGGGTCGTGTTCAGGGTCTTCTTCAATGGTTTGCATAATCCGTCGTTTTACCACTTCAGTGTGAGCAGGGGCCTTGGCACCACCACTCCCACTCCCACCACCGTCATCGTTATCCTAAGGAAACATCAGAAATTAGTCAGCCTTGATTCTCCTTGTCGGCCAACCATTCCCTCCATCACCCACCTCAATTCTTTGGTGCCCACCTCCACCAGTTACAATACCAGAACCACTCACGGAACCACTGCCTCCAGCTCGGCCTATGCTCTAATGATATAAGATGTTAGCATCTAATTTGGCCTATGATCCCATCTTGATTACCTGGTGGCCTGCCCCACTCATACTTTGAGCCACCTCCCGATGTTCCTCCAACACTTCATGAATTTTCTGCCCTATTTCGATCTCTGGTGCTTTTGTACCCTCCAGCTCGATATTTAGGATGCGGTTTAGGAAGATGCCCATCATGACGCCAGCATGCTGTTTAAGCCTCCAAAGCTGGCGCTTGGACTTGTTGGTCTCCATGTTGGCTAGGGAGAAACCCCCAATATTGACGTTGTTGGGATCGATAGAGTGGACATCAAAAATCCGGGTGGGTTGATTGAGACCTGAGCCACCCCCATCAATGGGGACAAATCCCTTGTCTGTCAGTTGACAAACAGGTGGAAGATGGGGACTCAAGAGAAAGACGCTCTCCACATCCTGTGGCCTTAACACAACAAGGCTGTACAAGCCATTGTAGGGCAACATCCTCTCAAAGATGTCGACGAGATTTTCTACGGCATGCTTGGCAGTGTCCTTTCGGGAGCTCAACGAGTGCCCAATAATAAGCTAACAACAATATTGAGTGTAAAGTTCTCTCAATAAAATTAATTACAACACTTACATCACTCAAATTTCGGGTTTTTCCCTTCTTCAATGCTTCTAACCACACCCTCAGCACTTCTATGGGTGGTGACCAAACCACTGCATTAGTGGTAAACAGATCCAGATGGCATGTTGGGCAGACTTCCCTTGATAGTGAATGGATAATCGAGCAGAAAAAATACGCATATACTCACGGAGTACCCCATTTTCTTTTGAATCACGGGCATAATCTTCTGGAAGGAGGCCATCCATGATTGCATCCTGAACCTATTGCAAAAAAATGATCATATAAGGAACTTGAAGGAGCAGGCAAAATCAATGTATAACTAACGATCTTGGCACCCAGTTTTGACTGCTCATAGAGATGGGCTGCATGCGAACCATGACAAGTACACTTCTTGAGGCAGAGTGCACAGTGATTGTGAAAATCGCTACGTAACTTCCCTTTCATGTCAGGATGAAAAGGGGTGGTCACAATTTGCAAGGTGACATTTTCAAGAGCCTCTGGCCATGGAGGGGACACCATCCTAGCTTTCCAGTTGCCTGGCTTATCATCTGCCATAGCAGTAGAGTCCTATTAAAAGGGGAGGTGTTTCGGTTGCCCCAGGTTACTTGGCGGTGTTCAATAAGTGAATTCCTTGGATGATCAACCCAGAGAGTTAAGCTTGGAGACTCCATTCGAAGCGGCAGATTGGGGCCATCGCCACGTGACGGTTGTCCTTGTGGCCCCATGCCCCGACTTACATTTAATGAAAAGTAGCAGTGCAAAAGACCAAAAGAGCTCAAGATTAACAACTGAAGGTTGGTATTTAATGAGTTCCAGTCTGATACATTGGGTGCTAGTGGAGACTCCAGAGAGAAAAGAACAGACCACTGGGTGCTCATCGATTAGATGGATTCGAATACCACAGCAGACGAATGAAGTCGTAGGACACCTTTTCAAGCACAGCATGTGAAGACCTCTCTACAAGGAAGCGCAGTTTTGTTGACTAAGAACAATGGCCTCAGATGAACCGCAACCTGTCCAAAGAGGATCATGAAGCAAAAACAATCTTGCTTTCTGATACGGCGGCGAGCAGGCCTGGAGTGGGATGTAAAATTTGCGATGAGACATGCTTCTGTTTGTCCAGTGTTCCCATCTCGAGAGGTAAAGTTGTGGCGAACTGCATTGCGTCGTCGAATAGGACCTTCGTGAACGTGGGGCCAAAATCTTGTTGGAGTTCTCTGTTATTGTCGAGGTACAGGTTTTCAAGCAAGTTGCTGATCCCTGGCTCCTGGCCGTCTAACGATGAGAGCATTAACACCGGCTTTAACGGGCGAGAAAGAAACACTTATACCATAGGTAGAGATGAGACTCGTGGGCGAGGTGCACGAAGGGTAGTGGACAGAGACATGGGAGAAGATCTTCCTGGTCATTCTGGGGAACCTTCTGAACGAATTTTGAATGAGCGTCTGGCATACCTGTTGCATTGGTTTTCGAAGATCCAACAGCAGGAGCTGCCTTGGTTCCATCTGTACCAATCTGTAGCCGATTTGTTGGACGTAAAGAGACCGAGTTTGGGTAGATACCACAGATCCGGGGGGCTTAGAGGACGTTCTGGAATTGGAAAAGGTTCAGCAAGAGCAGCCAGGGAAGAACTTGTTCCTCATCCAGAAGCGGAAGTCCGATGTTCTCTGGATGTATTAGCCAAACTAAGAGAAGAGGATGAAGCTTTGATGGTTTGAAGCCTGCGACGGAGATCTTCAAATGGGGCGCCGGTGTTATTGTGATCTACGCTTGGCCCCTGAAGTAGACGAGGGCTCAGCATAGGGACATGGGAAGTAGAAGAATTGTATGATAACCTTCTAAATGATAGTACTCGAAAAGAGCGTGCAGTTATGTCAGCGTTCCTGGATTTGAGGAAAACTGTTTGCGGGACAACACCAAGCTTTTGAAGCTCGACATCTCCGCTGACTTTCAGACTCTTTCCAGTGTCAGGTTCATGATTGAGGCGTGACGTAAAGCTGTGGATTTTTGAACTTTTGGGCTCTGGAGAGAATCATGAGAAGACATACCTGGAAGTGGCATTGGCAAGCTTAAGAACATATTCCCTCATTGCAAGCAGCTTCTTCTCGTCGACTAACGTCATACCAAATTGTTGCAATTTGGTCAAGTAGGTCTCATCCCTATAATAAGACGATGCATGAGATGAATGAATCGACGTCAAAACTCAGGTAACTCACTCCTCAGATTTGTGCCTTGATATACCACCAGTCGCGGTTTTCCGAACAGATACCACACTTTCTCGAGGATATTCCACTTTGGCGCCCCGTCAAGGTTCCCGCCAGAAGCCACTCTTGTCAGCTTTCATGGCCCATTGTACAGCAACATCCAGAATCTGCCTAGGAAGCTGGAGAGGAGTCAATCGACAGTATGCAATAGACGATCTCAACATGACGTACAGGCGGTTTCATAGCTCCCACCAGACTAAGAGATTCAATCTCTGCAATGTCTGACTCGAGAAAATGTCGAAGCGAAGGGTACAATATCGCTGCTTGGGAGATGTTGCGCAGAGCTGATGAAGGTAGCTGCCCCTATCGGCCTGTCAGCAGCGAATTTGACACATCTCCTGAAGCACATACCCTGTCGTATCCATATATTTGGATGATACAAGAAACCCAGTATCGCGCTCATAAGTCCATATTCGCATCTTCCGAAATAGGCCAAGCTCGCAGAGACTGGTTAGAGCCGCGAGAACCTTAGCTACGACTTTCCTCGACATCTTCAAGGTAGTGTTAGCGTGTTCGAACTCCCAGGCTATAAAGAGACGACGGACCCGATAAAATCTGCACCATTAGGGGCAGAATATACTCCTCTAAGCTCCTCCCACCAGCACAGGCAGCGACATCCACAATGCTCTCGAAGAATGCCTACCGAAGCAGCCTATCTCAATCGTTCAAGTATCATGTGGCTCAACAAAACATCATTAGTTTTCTGTCTGGCCAGAAATATGCAAAGGGATGGTATATCATGTAAGACAGCACGCTTCACAATACTCGATGGGTCCATGAGCAGGGCGGAGAGATGATCCTGAACTTGATTTTGTAGCTCTTACATACTTGCATCGCAAGAAATCTGCAACAGGTAAGACAGGTTGTCGACAAAGACCAACGAAGCTCGCAACGCACCTCAAAGTGAGCATTGTCGTATTCCTGAACTTCGGCTGGTAGATTGAACGCCCCATGTGCCCTCAGTGCTTGACCCGTCTCAAGGTACCGCAGAGCTGTGTCCGCGAGCTGTACAATACACCGTGCGTAGGTACACCGTACAGAGACTTCTGGGTCTTGAACCAGATGCTTGATGTTGGGAATGATATACTCGGAGAAGATGGCTACATTGGAAGGGGTGATCACAGTCACAATCATGAGCTACATAAAGATTAGCAAGGTGCGGATAGAGCACGTAAGGAAAATAACATACAACTTGCATAAGCGTCCGCAACGCGGCGGAGCGGACGAGGGCTGCGTCATCATTGAGTAGCTCGACAATATAGGGCACCATCCGGTCGAGTTTTGCTTCATCAGTCAGATGGCAAGAAGGCGCCAGAAAAGCATCCAATGCGCGAACTTTAGAACAGAGTTCCGGATATTGGCAGTTATGAGCGCCAGAATTATCAACGCAGGGCCATCTTTCAAACAGTGAGCATGGAGATGTTAGAAAGGAGGGGGGCGATGACCTTCAATAGCAGCAAACCGTCCACTAGGTAGAGCACCACAAAGCTTGGAGTCACGGTTCGGTATGTTGAGCTCCACGGGCAATACGTCCTGAAAAGGTTGCAAAGCAATGTTAACGGAGACGTAGTCAATCTTCATGTCCATTTTTGGGGATTCCGTTGACTCCGTGATGACATACGGCTCGATGCTCTCGTAATCCGCCCAGATTCTTTCTAATCGATTATCTGAGTCACCAGGTCGAACCTCCATTGCTGTATCTCCTACACTCGGGTTGGCTGTAAGCCCCGTAGATGAAGAAGGTCTGAGGCTCGTCGTAGATATCGAAGGGGGAATGCTGGTCGGTGTAGAGGTCGGTGGAGATACTCTAGGAAATGTGCTCGACAAATCATTGATGGTTGACACATAGTTATGCAAGAAAGAGTAAAAATCCTCTGGGAAGATGGATCCTCATGAAGTATGCAAGAGAGCATCGAAGGTTGGTCGGGCGTTGGGATCAAGGCTAACATCTGCTTGATGAGGTGCTACTACCAAAAGTAAGACAAGGGTCTGATAGCTGAAGTTAAAAGACACTTACGCGGACAACTTCATCCTCTATGGGTGCGAGGTGACTATCAACATTGAATTCACCCTCCCTATACTTGAACAGCTGACTCAAGGTAAACAAGGGTGCACACGCTAAGAATAGTTCAGCGATGACACAGCCAATGCTGAAACAGTCCATCGACTCCGTGACTTTACCATCCCTCTTTCCCTCAGTATCCTCTGCGATCCTCGATTTCTTTGCACTGATTTCCGGGTTGGTGACGTGTTGTAGCATGTCCGCCGTCTGGACATGTCAAAGAAGGAGACATCAGATGGGTCGTCGAGTGGAAGATATGTGGGTTTATATGAGGCAAATTCTTTTAAGTATATCCAGTTCCATAAGGTGACCAGAATGTTCTCAGACTTAATTTCGCCATGGGATATCTTGCAGTTGCGTGCATCACGAAGAGCGTTAAGCAACTGAAAGGCAATCCATTTCTTCTCTACCATTGTAAGAAACGGACGAGTGCTAATCATGTCAAGAGTTCAGTCGGCGCAAGAAGAAAATAAAGGAAAGCAGCGCACCTTATACGATCATAAAGGTTACTTGCAACCCACTGCCGAATGATGTACCCAGCCTTATCAGTCTCCACGAACGACTGATAATTGTAAATGTCCGCGATATCTGACAGGGTTTCCCTGTCCACTGGTTAGACGCATAAGTCCAGTTCAGGCACTTTTACAGTCAAGCTCACTCTTTAACCTGCGATGGTAATTTCTTAGAGATAATCCAGGGTCTGGCTTTATGAAGATTTTGACAATGAGAAATCCATTTCGATGTCGGCATTTAACAGTCTTTAAGAATCGGGCGGAACCTAGGCTGCGAGGTAACGAGTTTGGTGAAGAGAAGAGAATTACGGATAGTGGCTTCCAACACACCTCTTCTCGTAGATTATATCACCTCCCAATTCCACCACGAACAAATCCAATGCTCCCATCGTGCGCGTCAATTCCGATCCCGAATTAACATTTCCCATATGTTTGGTCCTGTGGTTAGAAAGGTATGTCAAGGCAGTTGACTACGGGAGTTGCTCAGCATAGCTGTTGTGACTTGTTTATCCAATCTTTGTGGTTGAAATGGCAATTTGTGACCGTTGTGTGACTACGGCGATGGAAAGGTAACTGTAGCACAGAAGTCGGGCACACTGAGAGGTAGCGAACACGAAAGACCGTTTAAGACTCTGGGTAAGGGTATGCGACGCATAAGCGTTTGAGGGGGGAGAGGACGCGTAAGCGCGAAGAGATGTTGAAAGGTGCCGAGATAAGATAATGAGGGGTCACGTCCGTTACACAATTACGTATGGCATCGACTCGTGTGTAACTAAATTGTAAGCCTGGAGTTGTGGCTCCCCACAGCAAGTCATCTTATTCCCTGATGTATACACTACAGAGTATATGCCTCCAGCCTCGTCTTGATTGAGTCAGCTGATAGCGAGTAAAGTTGGGGGAGCTGCGATCTCCCTCCACAAGGAAAAAATTCTGGCGGGAATCCAAGCTCGAGTCCGTCACATCATAGGCCGAGTCGTATCGAAGAAAATTGAACATCAGATTTACATATTGTGTAAACCCTATGGTGAAACTGGAGGCTTGAGAAGATCTTCAATGTCCTTCGCCAATATGCCCTCCAAACAGTCACTGAATGGCCTATGACGGGACATCAATCCTACCAAGACAACTCCAGGATTCAACGGTAATCGCCAGTAGCGATTACAATCAAACTCTGGATCTTGTTCATATAGAGGGATGATACCAATTTGGTGTCGCAGTCCATGATTCTGCCCCACTGCTGCGGGGTCAAATATTCGGGCCACTCTTGGATCATTGCCTGGCGTATCCTCCGGTGCTGGGGTGGGTCGACCTTTCTGAAGGATTACACGGCCCGGTAGAAACGGGGTTACAAGCTCCATTGGTCGCCTTTGCCCTCCATCTGGTAAGATCAGACAGTAAAGACCAAGGTACGGCAGAATATACGTCGGGTCAGGCAATTCCATTGTCTGGCCTTGCTTCAATAAAGTGAAAACCTACTTCATAATTAGATTTTGGTATTTCGTATGACGGCGGAGATACCTCATACAGTGGTTTTCGGACCTCTGGATGTGTCTGTTTGAGGTAATCCAAAATATAGCGAAGCAGGGGCACTGGTAACGTCAATGAAACGTAGCCGGGGCCAAAGATACCTATTTTGCACGAACGGCAGACTGAGAGTCGCGTTCAAAATTGAATATCTCAAGAAAAACAAAATTTCCACTTAGGGATCAAGCTACTTTCTTCAGGTGTGTGGCGAAAACGAAAAGATGGGTGGAGGAGGCCTAAACTGCAGCCATGGATATGCTTATCGTCCAGTAAACAACAATTGCCTATGCACTGCTTATACTAGTCACTCACTCGCCTCTGACCCTCCCCAAGGTCTCTCAGTAAGTTCACCAAAATATCTCCAGGTGGGTCACGGTAGCCTGATGGAAGCCTTGAAAGACAGATCGAACAAGGACCCACAGAAATAGCAAAGTCTTTCACAGGATCCCATTTTGCCAGCATAAAATATGATGATTCAAGAGAAGTGAATCTGCGAACGAAAACTTAAGTACGGCAAAAGGTTCGTGATTGAGACAACACTTAACACGTGACAACGTTGAGACCTTATGTACTACTAAATATCCCCCTGATTCACCTCCTCGAGCGACGAGAATTATGGTCAACCCGTTGCTGCCATTTCGTATGTATGACGCTGAAAATTGGGAAAGGCCACCCAACACTCCCACAGTCGATGAACTTATACAGACCAACAACAAAAAGTCGACGTTCCATTGGCGGTGTGGAATATGCCTCACAAAACTCCCCCCGCCCGGTTGCCAAAGCGGGGACTACTTTGATCTTCAAGGAGTTGCAACTGGGGCAAAAATGGTATGTAACCCGGCATGAAATAATGGCTGCTCAATTGTTTAGATAGCTGCGCTCAGTTCAAACTTGGAATGGATCTTGATATTTTCTCTGCCTTTGAACAACATCGCGATAACTTCGGATGGTATTTTTATGCAGAAAATGAAGAGAAAAATGGTATGGTCCGTAAGTGGAAGACTCGTCTGCGACAATAACAACTATGCAAATTTCGCTCAGGATGTGGATCCTGCCACTATGGTCTCTTCCTACCGAATTACGTCTCCTTATCTCCTCCACGACAAATACTCGAGTATATGTTGGAACACATAAAAAAAATGGGTTCAGGTTGTTTAAACCTGGCCGGGGTACGTCGTTTACACTTCATAACTTCCAAGTCTACATAGATTCACGAAGCCGAAATATCTTTTAAAGGCACTCGCCCCAAAAACGCTGCCTAAATCTCTCCAACCATATCTCTATTTATACAGTTTAATTATACTCAAGGAAAAGGAAGTTGAAGAAATACGGATCCTCACGCCATGCCTACCTCCTCTGTCCATTTTACAGGACGATAAATTTGTCCGAGCTCCGAAAAGCGTACTCCCGGGCGACTCGAATGCCGCCCGAATATTCGATGTTCACGCTCTCGGTACGGAGTTCAGTGAATACCATCCACCCCCCCTGAAGATCTGTGTAATTGCACTGAACAAGTCTGGACTGGCTGACGAAACGCGATATTGGCGGTTACCAATGATAAACCCGCTGGTCATACTGGCATGTTTGATGCAGCAAGTGTGCGAGGGGGATGGAATAGAAGTTGAAGAGGAATGCGCCGAATTGAAATTAACAAAAGAGATTTACGAACAACTTCGGCTGCGATCAGCCAGTCTATAATATGGGAGTCGCATAGTCGTCGTGTATGCATCTAGAACAGCGTAGAGAAATTTAATGTCCAGCAGGAAATAAATGCGGCAGGAAGGGGAGAAGCCAAGTTAGATATTACCTATAAGATGGAGTTCAAGAAATGAACAAGACTAGAAATCGGACGAAAAAAATCAACGAAAGGGGTTTATCGGTCTAAAGGCGGGTCGCATAGGAATTGTGGTGCTTTTGATTTCTAGAACAATGCACATGTGTATGTCAAGTGGGCAAAATATGCAGGATATCGTATAAATCCACCAGTGACCCTAGACCCAGTTTATTCGCGTTACAGGATAATCTAGCCACAAGAGCAGAGTTAATCAAACAGACGTGACATTATGTACGCTACACGGAAACGTACCGTCAAAATCCCATCTCTTCGAAGACTTCATCAAGCGGCCAAAAGAACATGACTTCATTACTACCTGCTTCGCATCACCATCTTTCATCTTCGCAACCTCAACCGCATTCTCCTGCCATCCAGGCGCCTCCTTCCTTCCCCACCTCGTTTCGTACGCAAACCCCTCCAGATCCTTGACCAAAATATCCACCATCTCCTCACTCACCTCTCCGGCTTTCAAGTTTCCCTGAGCATCGTACATATCCTCATTTGGTGGCATAACCCATGGCAACTTGACCTTCCCATCGCTTCCCCGATGATAAAAAGTCGGATTCATCTGACTCCACTGCGAAACGGAATTGTAGGCATTAAAGAAAACGTCGCATCCATAGCATAGATCCCGCGAGGCACCGA
>Ga0307507_10011314_pt1 | contig 11294 bp, 16 predicted proteins | sample 7_EM_MG_FD_207223 | JGI IMG/M metagenome (GOLD analysis project Ga0307507, IMG submission 207223) | Populus trichocarpa ectomycorrhiza microbial communities from riparian zone in the Pacific Northwest, United States - 7_EM | ecosystem: Host-associated > Plants > Roots > Unclassified | place...
AGATAGGAGTCAACGGACTTAGCTATCGCAACAGCTATTGGGCAAGGGAGAAGTGATCGTTACCGAACTATCGGTTTACTGCTGCAAGTATCACCCGCAGGGGAGAGGATTGTAACATTTCGTTGCGTCAACCAGCGGCACCTAACTAATAGACAAAACGGAGACCAACAACGAAAACGACTTTGACCCTAGCAGAAAATCTCGACCTTTCATCACTAGGAGAAGGACTTGAAAGAGCCTTAACTGAAGAGAGGGCAACAAGGCCTACAACACCAGAGCCACCATCACCAATCGGAGCAGAAGAAACAGAAGAACAAGGAAGGCCACTACGAAACACAATGGCGGCTACAATATAACAAGGGGGAGCGACCTCCTCGGAGGCAACCCCAATCCTGAATCCTGAGTAGATGAGACAAATTATGGCATCCTTAAGCCGAGGAACTAGGAAACCCAAGGCCAAGGAACCCGAGGTTTACCGAGGAGAACGACCCAAACTACGAGGATGGCTAGCCCAACTCATAGTATACTACAGGACAGTAGGATGGCACACAGGACATGATGAGGAAAAAATCCTCTATGCAACAAGCCTCCTAAGGGACGACGCGGGAACATGGATTACACCATATGCAGAGGAACGAATCACCCCAACATCGGACAACTGGACAGGATTCAAAGCAGGACTACAAAGACAAGTTGGCGTAAGCGACGCCAAGGGAGAAGCAAGAATCCGGCTAAAGAATATGAAACAAGGCAAACGATCGGTCACCGAATACTGGAACAAATTCCGTCTTGTGGCCAGCGAGGCCGAATTGGACGACTCAACGGGAGGAGAACTACTCCTAGGAGGGATAATCGCAGAATCACAGAATGCCTGGGGAGCTAGTAGCGAGGAATACGAGGGCCTAAAAGCCGTAGCCCAATGGGCAATCACGATGAAACGAACCTGGCAACGGTCAGACATATCCAAGGATCGCCATCAACGAAAAACACCCAACGGGAGACCATCACACCACAAAACCCAGATGGGTCATACCGACCCACCAATAACGGCAATCAGAACTACGGCGACCCTATGGAACTGGACGCGACTCGAAGACGACCAAGATTCAACATCTCAAGGGAAGAATTCCAAAGAAGAATACGAGGACAACTATGTCTCAAGTTTGCACAACTCGGACACCTTGCCAGGAGCTGCCCAAAAAAGGATGGACCTAAACCATTCAACGCACAATGCAGGAACTGGCAACCCGCGAAGAAAACCGCCCCTTGACAAACCAGACCAAAGATCAGCGAAATCGAGGTCGAACAGGAACCCGAACAGTCGGGAAATGACGACTGTCCCCAGTAAGAGATGGGCTGAGGGACCGACCCGAACGAAAACCCATCATCATGCAGAACTACTACGTGGCACTCAACTACACACATACAGTCGAAAACGACAATGATCACATTATGGTCAAAATACAACTACACGGCGAAAAGGAGTCAGTCACTATCAACGCCATGTTTGACTCAGGAGCAACAGAAGACTTCATGGACGGAGAAGTCAGCGACAAAAACGGGATCAAGATGATCAAAGCCAAAAACCCCAGGGACATTTACCTTGCGGACGGAAAACCAAGCGCTATGGGCCCTGTTACTCACATGACGAAAGTACCTATGGACATGAGTAGCCATAAGGAATTGGCAACCTTCCAAGTGGCGAATCTCCACAACTATGAGGTGATCCTCGGGATGCCATGGTTAAGAGAACACAATCCAACAATCGATTGGAATGAAGAAAGGATCAGATTCAACAGCGAACGATGTACGACTTGATATCTCCAAAGTTCGCCCGTTGCATATGCGGTCCCTGAAGATAAAGCCCTGGAAGAGAATCTCATCACCAGATTCTCCAAGGTCCAGACCAAGAAAGGTCCGACGACCAAGAATGGCCCGACGGCCAATGACCAGAGTGTCACAGTTAAGAAGCTATCCGCTAAGGCCAGAGTACCTATGAAGGGAACAGCAAGAGGGGCAGGACACGACCTGTACCCTAAGGAAGGAACCGAAATTCCTGCCAGAGGGCAAGCAGTAGTTGGGACGGGAATAGCTATCTGATTACCTCACAACACCTATGGACGAATCGCACCACGAAGCAGTCTAGCAGTCAAATATCGACTCACGACAAATGCAGGTGTGATAGACTCCGACTACAGAGGAGAAGTGAAGGTGGTCCTAGCCAACCTAGGAGACCCACCATACCGAGTTGAAAAAGGAGACCGGATCGCACAACTAATCATCGAACAAATCGACAACAGGGAACTAGAAGAAGTAACTCAATTGGACGATACCGAGAGAGGGGATCAAGGATTCGGGAGCTCCAACACCACCATGGACCAAAAGGTCAAGGGCCGGGAGGCCAAGCCAAAAATAGAAATCAACGAGATATCGTCAAGAGCCTTCGGACAATTCTGCCGAAGGGGAGAGACAACAGGCATCCTAAGATGGGATGAAGTCGACAACGAAATTCAGCTGGAAGCTATCAACATCAGCACAGAGCTGGCGATAAAGAACAAAAGAAACAACGAGGACCAAGGTGTCAGGGACACGGTCCCACGAGAATATCATTGCCTCTTAGATGTATTGGAAAATGAAGAAAAAAGGACAGTACCACCACACGGACCATGGATTGATTTGGGAATCGACCTGGAAGAAGGAGAAACAGTACCCATCAAAAAGATATACGCCCTCAGTTACGACTAACTGCAAGAACTTCATCGATACATCAAACAAAACGAGGACCGCGGATGGATCCGCAGCGTGAAGTCAGGAAGGGCTTCCCCAATCATGTTTGTCAGGAAGAAAGACGGCAAACTCAGACTATGTGCCGACTACCGGGCCCTCAACGAAGTTACCAAAAAGGATCGACATCCACTACCACTCATTACCGAAGCCCTAGACAGACTAGGAGGAGCCAAATACTTCACAAAGCTCGAGATCAAGGACACTTACCACAACATTCAAATCAGAGAAGGAGACGAATGGAAGACACCATTTTCAACAAAACTGGGAACCTACGAATATCTAGTCCTGCCATTTGGACTATGCCACGCACCAGCAGCGTTCCAGCGATGGATCAACGAGGTCCTTATGGAACACATCAACATGTGTTGCATCGTCTATCTGGATCACGTACTAATATATTCAAATACCCTACAAGAACACCGAAAAGACATCAGCAATATCCTCGAAGCAATACGAAAATCGGGGATCAAGGTCAAACCATCCAAATGTGAATTCCACCAAAGCGAGACGGAATATCTACGATTCATCATTGGACAAGAAGGGGTCAAAACAGACCCAGTCAAGACACAAGCCATCTGGGACTGGACGGCCCCCAAGAAAATAAAAGAAATCCAATGCTTCCTAGGTTTCTGCAACTTCTACCGATGATTCATAGAAGGTTTCAGCAGGACGGCCAAACCACTATATGCAAGAACAAAAAAGGAATACATTGGCCACTGGGAATGGGGAGACAAAGAACAACAAGCATTCGACGAATTAAGGACAAAGCTCACAACAGCAGCAGTACTGGTCTACTTCGACCCCCTCGCACCGACTAAAATCGAAACGGACACCTCAAAATACGTCTGTTCCGGTATACTATCACAGCAATGCCAGGACGGATGATGGAGACCAGTAGCGTACCGATCCAAGACGATGTCGGACGCCGAATGCAACTACGACATACACGATAAGGAACTACTGGCGATAGTGCAGGCATTCCACAAATGGAAAAGATACACCAGAAGAAATCCGAAACCGATACGGGTCCTCACAGACCACAAGAACTTAGTCACCTTCATGACAATGAAGGAACTAAACGAACGACAAGCACGATAGATGGAAGAACTAAGTCAATACAACTTCAAAATCGAATACCGACCAGGAAAGGGAGGAGGAAAGCCAGACGCCCTCACAAGAAGAGAGGATGACTTACCCACAGCAGGAGACAAGAGGCTCACTCAAAATGGGGGGATCCTACTGCCAAAGGAAGGATACTGGGATATCCGGGAAACGGACGAAATCAAACTTGACGGATTGGAAACAACGGAATTCCAAGACAAGGACGAGGGAGAAATACAGAAGGCAAGCAACGTCATCAACGAGATCCAAGACATCAAGAGAAACTTGGACGAAGGAAGAAAAGAAATGAAGGGAATAGCGTTGGGACTATGCCAATGGAAGGACGGCCTCTTGTGGTATCAAGGAAAGATTTGAATACCAAAAAACAAAGAAATACAAACCACTCTTATCACTAAACATCATGAACCCCCACAGGCGGGACATGGCGGAACGGCAAAAACTACCGAACTCATCAGTCGACGATACTATTGGCCGAAGAGAAGAGAAGACACCAAAAGATTCATAAAGAATTGCGACACATGTCAAAGGACCAAGATGGTCCGACATGCACCCTACGGATTGCTACAAGCAAACGAAGCCCCCCATCCACCACGGAAATAAATAGCCATGAACTTGATTACGGACCTGCCGAAATCAGAAGGATATGACACCATACTGGTGGTCATCGATCGGCTGACCAAAATGAGCCATTTCATAGCATGCTCAAAGAACCTGGATGCACAGCGGTTCGCAAATCTCTTCATGAAGGAGACAGTCAGGCTACATGGACTACCACACGATATCATCACCGACAGGGGGACACTATTTACCTCAGACCTATGGAAGGAAACTACAGGGAAATTAGGAATCGAACGAAGACTCTACACGGCATTCCACCCTCAAACAGGCGGGCACACCGAACGGACCAATGCCATACTGGAACAATACCTACGAGCATACATCAACTATCAACAGGACGACTGGTGTGGTTAGCTACCATTCGCAGAATTCGCGTACAACAACGCATATCAGGAGACCATCAAGAACACACCTTTCTTTGCAAATTACGGAATCAACTCCGAATACGAGATGATCGGCCATCTGATCCGAGGAAAGCAAACTAAACCGGAAAAAATGACTCAGTTACTGGGGTCATTAGGAAACGAGATGGTGGCCGCACAATTACGACAAAAATAATACTACGAGCTACACAGAAAACCCGATCCCAATTTATAATTAGGAGAGATGCTGTGGTTGTTGCCACGAAACATCAAGACCACAAGACCATCGAAGAAACTGGACTACAAGAAAATCCGACCATTTAAAATCTTGGCAAAGATTGGAACAAGCGCATATAAGCTGGCCTTACCACTCTCGATAACCATACACAACACATTCCATATCCCCCTCCACAAACCTTACCAAAACAACCGATTCCCCTCGCATATTAAAGAACTCCCTCCTCCCATTCAGAGAGAAGGAGAAGACGAATACGAACTCGACGAAATCAGTGACTCTCGACTCCACTAGAACAAGCTCCAATACCGAGCTAAGTGGAAAGGCTATTCACCAGAACACGATAAAATCTGGTACCCTGCAGAAAACTTCAACAATGCAGAACACACAGTCCAACGATTCCACCGGCGCTACCGAGGAAAGCCCCGAGTGGATATGCGTCACGATCAACAGGTCCTCCGCCGCACCTCCACCCGTTGTGAAAAAAGAACGACGCTCACAGACATCGGAGCGCGACGCCCAGGCATCGCTCGCAATGCTACCCCCACTAGCCCACCATACTCGGGTTCAACAAAGAGGGAGGTAGCACACCCCTCCATGAACTGGACGGACTGCACCAATGATGGATGCCAAATCCACCTCGGCGAAGAACAAGGGTCAGGCTGGTACCCACAATTTACCAGAAGATCGAGAACACCAAGTGTCGCACAGGACCACGATTGGCGACAGGAGATGGAAGCGAACCCAGGGGAGGACTGGGTCCCACAACAACCTCGCCGGAGAAGAGCCAGAAGGGCTCATCACGAAATCACGAGCTGGGAGCATTGTTTCAATGACAATTGCAACTAACACCTATGGGAAAAGGTGGACGCCGGCTACTACCCCTGCGAAGTGAGAGCAACATGAGAACTGTCAAAGAATGACAGAAGGGAACACAAGAGGAGAAGAGCCGTGAGGACACGGCTGGGGGGAGAGGGGAGGGAAAAAACCATTCTGGACGTGGAAGCCTTGGAAGGAAAAATCTTGGACCTCCAAAGCCAACTCGATCGCGCGGCCCAAATCATTGTTGCAAAGGATAACGACCTCGACCGGCTCGATAAGGAAAAGGAGAAACTCCAACAAGCTTACAATCGATGCAAAAAGAGGATGGGCCAAATCGGGGGTATGCGGGAGAAGGAAGGAGTTTAGCATCGTGGGACCGATCCAAGAGGGGGAAGGGAGCTAATGTCACAAAGGGTGACTAAGCAAGGCAGACTCTCACATGACTCATAATTATTAGTCATCGGTTGGTTATCTTTCAGACTATGAGATCAGTTGACTCATAGGTTTTCAGATTACGACGCAATAGCGTGTTATTCGTTTATTGTTATTGGTTGATATTTGACATGACGCACGATTGTCGTCATCCGGTTTATGTATTTTGCACATGACTCATAATTATGAGTCACGGGTTTTGTGCATGAGACTCCGTTAGGGCACATGACTTGTTTTATGAGTTTTGATCCATTGTGAGATAGGGCGCAGCTGACTCGGACGAGTCAGCTGATGGATTTCACACTATGACTCACCATGAGTCATGAGTTACGTGACGCAAGAGTATGAGTCACGCAGGGTTAGGGTTGAGGGAAGAACCCCTATATAAGGGCACCCTTGGGGCAGAGGATTTGGGTTCTTGACGCAACCATCTAAGTTCTTTCATATACTATATTTACAATACAAAAGATGTTTATCTACTACGCTTACGGAAACCAAGACACAACTGTCTTATATGAGCCTAGCGATCAACATTGCTAGATAGGAGTCAACGGACTTAGCTATCGCAACAGCTATTGGGCAAGGAAGAAGTGATCGTTAGCGAACTATCGGTTTCCTGCTGCAAGTATCACCCCGAGAGGAGAGGATTGTAACAGATAAAGATATAGAACATAGAAAATCCAATCATCGTGAACACTTCTGAGTCTCCGGGATTTCCACCGCGTCTGATGAAGTAAGGTTTTAAGCCCTTCCAGGATAGAGATGCCAAGAGACGCATGGGACGCCAGGTCTCTTGGCCTCTGCCAAGGCACCATCGACATCACTAAAACCTTTCGTCCATCAAGGCCAAGACCACACATAACCGACGCCAGACCAACTTAAACTGATCAGATGAAGATCGTCAGGCAGGCAGGCAGGCAGGCAGGCACGGAGGCAGGCTATAAGAAATATATTCGAAACCCCTAAGAACTCTAATGCTAAACACTATCACTAATACACTATACCTCTAGGTAGACTCAGCGACCGATAGACGCGTCGTCAAATGAAACTCTCACAGGCTCGCAAGGTAGCTCTGGGGCTTACGCTCGTGACCATCTTCGTTATCGAAGGAAGCACTGCGCTTCCGTACCTCCTCGCTTTCCAAAAGTTCCCTAGACATGGAAGTCAAACCAAATCCCTTGGACGAAGGCTCATCGCAATTTTGGTCCTCAAACCGACCCCTGCGCTTCGGTGTCATGTCGCCTTGAGCACGAGGACGTCCCAGGTCCATCGAGTGATCTATATTCAACCGGCTGGACGATTTTGAGGGCGAGTGGTATGCGCTTTGCGGGGGAATACCTTCCCTCGCAACCGCCGGATGACGACATCCCAATGCTGCCCTCACGTCCACCCCCTGCGCCGGGGACATCCCATGATGCGCCTGATAATCCTACATGTAAAGTGTCAGAGTCATCTCCCTCTTGCGGTTCCCTTGCTTCATTAGCCGGCCCAGGATTAGCTCTGGGCTCCGGTCGTCTGGCCTCCGGATCGAATGAACCTCCACGGAATTGGTCTCGTGCTATCGCTGCATTCGCCCAATTGGTCACTGCGCCTGGTACAAGATAGTTGTGCCGCCTCAACGCGGGTGTGAGTTCCCTACTTACGTTATTGAGATGATGACAATACATTAAGAAATCAAGCGGGTCTTCAGGAACTGGATTCGACAGGAGCTAGGCCCTTACCGCGTCATCGTCATCGATGAAGACATCATTGATCCACGAGAGGGGCCTGTTGGGATATCCTTGTAGGAGTCGGGGACCTTCCCCTGTAGCGCCAAATACGTACTGAATAGTCTCATGTGGTATGGCTCTCGCAATCATCACTGACAGTCCACAGATGTCATAGGAATCCAACTCAGCAAACTGTACCCCGTTGAGAGGGCGCCAATTGAGCCCGCGATAATTAAGGTAGTCTGCGGGGCTATCAGCCGCGTGGCGGATGCAAACAATACTCACTGGGCGTGGAGGTCCAAGTAGAGCGCTCCAATCAACAACTCCTTAGTCCGTAAGTGAAATACCCAAATACGCGGATTAGTTTGAAAAGGACTCACCTGTTGGCGCCTGGCGAGTTAGTGGGAGATAAGGTATGATTGTTGCTGGCGCAGGGCTGTCAGGTGGGCTGTTAGGTGGGCTGTTTGCTGGGCTGTTTGCTGGGCTGTTTGCTGGGCTGTTTGCTGGACTGTTTGCTTGGCTACAGCCTGCGTTGCTGCCTGCGCTGCTGAGTGGGGTATCGAGTAGGATTAGTCCTTGCGGCAACCCAGCCACTGGGGGAGCGTTTTGTGAAGCAGGTATTCCTTGTCCTTGCATCGGGTGAGCAGCTTGAGCGACTTGTCTTTGCACTTGCAGGTGGTTAATTGGTGGTGGAGGTTGACCCGGCGCGACACATGGAGTGACTTGTGCTTGCCCCGGAACGATAGGAACAACTTGTCCTTTCGCTTGTGGTTGAGGTTGAACCGCAACGACACCTGGAGCGACATCTCCTGGCCGCAGAATAATGCGAACGACTTGCACTGGCGCTTGGGGTTGAGGTTGACCGGGAATGACACCTGGACCCAGTAGTCCTGCCGCCGGAACGATAGGAACAACTTGTGCTAGAGGTTGCGGTTGAGGTTGAGCGGGAACGCGACCTGGAGTGAGTTCTCCTGGCACCGGGACGATGGGAACAACTTGTCTTTGCGCTTGCAGTTGCGTTTGACACCGGAACGACAGCTCAAGCGACATGTCCTGGGGTTCGAACGATAGGAACCACAAGTCCTTGCGTTTCTGCTTGTGGTTCACCCTGAACAACACCAGGAACGACTTGTGCTTGCGCCAGAACGGCACTTCGGATAACTTGCCCTTGCGCTTGCGGTTCATCAATCGCAGGGAGAGCGTTTTGGGGAACAGGAGCTGGGTTTGGATCAGCCATAGCTGGACCCCATTGAAGTGGGGCGCCCAGAGATAGTAGCAGCAGGGGAACAATAAGCTGCGCAGTGGGGACTCCGGGCTGGTCCAGTGCAGGTACAGGCTTGCCCTTAGCCACAACCTGAAGCTGCTTGTTCATGGTGGTTGTAAACTTACTCATATAGTCCTTAACAAGTTGAACGACGGCCTCATCGGCCTCCCGCATAGCAGCCACGTAATTCGCAGCTGATTCTGTGGCGCGCTGATCGCCGGCAGGGCCCAATCTCCTCATTCCTGCGACGATTTGCTGGAATTCTGTGATAGCAAAATTAGCGAGTGGCGTAAAGTTTCTTGCTACCAGCTGATGTTTCACAAGTCGCCGCCGTTCTGTATACACGACCGCGCCTGCATTATTAGCTGAGAAGACCATGCCTCCCTTATAGGGAGTAATTGGCTGGCCCGCAGGATTAGGGCGTGTTGCGCTGATGACCCCTAGGAGAGAATTAAAGTACCTAAATCACAAATCAATGAATACTTCTCGAGTAACCTCGGTAATTCTGGGTTAGTCGGCTATAGCTCTATGCATCCGCTTGAGAATCACCTCTCATCGTTGGACCCACACAGTTCGTATATGCAATGGTTTGAAGGACAAGTTGTGGATAGCAAGAGACCTCTGCCATTCTTTTATCGTAAGGTCCTGCATTGTGGCAGATATCTCCTTCGCCAGATCGCATACCAGGATTCCTTGGTCCACGTGCCGCGGCGTGAATTTGATCGTAATACTGAAAGGATGTATGCGGAAATGCACACCGCGAACGTGTGGTGGGATGTTCAAGGACAGCGCCCTAACCTTCTTTACCGTAACGTTAGCCGACTAATTATAGAAGACACTTCCACCTGGTGCAACTGTAGTTCCCATTATTCGAAAGTCCGATTAGACCCATCTCAGCCAGTTCTCCGGTGACAACAAAGCCTGGTTTGTCTATATTATGCTCGGAAATCTTCGGGCAACCCGGAGCAACAGCACTAGATCAATGGCTATTCTGCTTCTCGCACTCTTGTCTGTCTCCCCCAAACTCTCAAAGTGCACCAAAGCAGATCAATACCAGAGAGCATTGAACGCCGACAGACTGCAAGAGGTATTCGAAATTCGCTTTTTGCACCCCTACAGCAGGCGGCACTTGATTCTGTCCTAATTGATTTGGCTGACGCAAGTTTCGGAGGTGCTTCCCCATCTTGTCTGCATGGGTTGCGGACCATATGGAAAACTTGACACTGTACAGGTTATAATGCAACGCCTGTCCTACATGTGAAGTGCCTGCATCAGCAAAAAAATACATTGCGTCAGATCCGTCGCCATTGCGCCCTGACGCAAGCGACGTCGCTCCTGCGTTCTCTATGCCCTCTGCGCCCTGAATTTCGTTGCAATGCACGCAAGCACCCTGTGCTTCCTGTGTTGCCTGGCAACGCCCTGTATATCCTGACGCGACGTCGCGTCGTACTGAAGCCCTGGCTACACCTTAGCTCTGTTTCTCTGAACTTCCTTCTCATGATGGCGCCAGCTTCACATTGCCTCTTCCGCGCGCCCTGACCTATTTCTCCTGCTATGTGTAACGTCGGCCTGTGCCCCCATTCCGAATCTTACGTGTATTGGGTAAACTATCTAGTACTCTTTATTTTCTAGGCAATTGCTTCTATATATCATACATATACAACTTGACGATGTGCAAAACGCCGTCTGGTGAATTGTGGCGAGGAAGTTAGAAAACCCTCACCACAATTCGCCAGAGCGGGTTTTTTGTTACGGCAAAGCCGCGCAAGTACTAGGATACGCACGCACAGCCAGCGTCCCCTCCCCCCCGTATTCCTATTCCTTAATATAGTTCCTTGAACGTTCTCAAATCAATCCGGCTATTAACCAGCCAGCGCCGTTCCCCCTCCGGGATCAGGTGCGCCAGGCCGTGAATTGTCCCTACGTCAACTATGGTGAACTCG
>Ga0307507_10011316_pt1 | contig 11291 bp, 18 predicted proteins | sample 7_EM_MG_FD_207223 | JGI IMG/M metagenome (GOLD analysis project Ga0307507, IMG submission 207223) | Populus trichocarpa ectomycorrhiza microbial communities from riparian zone in the Pacific Northwest, United States - 7_EM | ecosystem: Host-associated > Plants > Roots > Unclassified | place...
GCGAATCGCAAAGAGCACTCATTTATCAGTTCCATCTATGTGCACATGTTAGAGAATGCCAGAAACACAGGAATTGCATAAACCTGATGCTCGCTGTTGAATGCCCGTGCTTACACAAATTAAAAAGGCAAGATCGATTATGGCGAACTCACCATAGAGAATATTCTCGAGTGCCATGGTACCGTCGACTCCAAATCTGTCGGCAATAGCGCGAATGCGGTCTGGACGGAATGTACCTATCATAGAAATTTTTGTGGGACATATATTGTCAGCACGAGTAGAACCTGCCTTCTGTATCGATATATGCGACCTAAAAGTGAGGGTAAGTAGCATTTGACAACTTGGAATTCACGAATATACCTTTCCAGCAGCTCCGCCCATTTCCGGTGGAAGTTGAGCAACCACACTCAATGTATGCGCAAGTTGCGTTTTGCCAGTTCGGAATTCACCATAAACTACAAGCAACTGGATTGAACATCCAGTCTGGTATATCGACAAAGGATTCACCTTCAGAAATCGATTGCGAAATTAAGCCACCTGTAGTACATGAACAAAGGCACAGGATAAGAAATACACGAGGCAACGTACCTCCCAAGATTCCATCTACAGCTTTGCTACCGGTACTTATTACATTGACGCGCTTGCGCTTTTCCGAGTATTCGACGCCCGTAGCGAACGATGAACCCTAGAATAATTCATCAGTCGAAACAGCGGAAGAAATTGTTTATGATGATATGAACTAAAATCTTCGACGCTGCTTCCTATTTGCATATGAGTCGAAGGGAGTATGAGCGGCATATGATTCCACCTTTATCTTCTCTACTTTCGCCTCTGACATGCCCTAAGAAAGATAAGACTTGGACCTTGATGTAGGTATATGCGCGTATCTGACCTTGATCTTCAGCATTTGACGCCTGGTCGTCATGCTCACACCAGTGACGGTATGAATAGCTGCAGACTGGTCATGAACTGTTTTGTCAGTGGAGGAAATATTTTTTAGGCGAAGTGACCTTGAGCTTCAGGATGTCTTGAACATTGATTCCCTTAAAAATAAATTAGCCTTTTGGTGGTCATAATTTTCCGGTATGGGTTACGTGTTGTTGAAGCTCATCAACGGTGTCGAAGAATGAGGCCTGAGAGATTTCAGTCTCAAAACAATGACTTCGAGAAAAGCTCTTACCTCGTCCTCTTCAGGAGCCGCTGGTGCCGGACTTTCAGAACGCGAAGGAGCAACTGAGGCCATGGAAGGCACGCGTCTTGGAGCCATACTGTTACTATTGGGTGGTTTTCTTGCCGTACAGAACTCAGATACAAGTTGAAGAACGAGAATCTTGCGTATTTATAGTCACGAGGCACGACAGCTAAATATAACACAAACGAGGAAGTAGGTAATTGGACTTGATGTGTCGCATAATAAGAAACAACTCGAGGGAAGTCGACATAAACGCACATATAGTAGACGCTCAATCAGCATCAACAACCAACCCATTCCTTCCTCGCCTAAGCCTATCCTCTAAGCCACCAGAGCCTCCAAACACACGTTTCTGCTCTTGGCTGAGGAACGTAGACATGCCCTTCGACTTCTCCCTGGCACGCTGATCAGCCTCCGCCTCCGCCTTCTCTTTCTCCAACAAAGCTTGGAGTCGTTTCTGTCTATCCTCGGATACAGTCGTGGCGTTTGATTGCATAGCAGCAAGACGAAGAGAACGGTCGGATTCGTGCTGGGAATACCCATTCCTATGGTCGTCCTGAGTAAGAGGGGAAGGAGAGTAACGAGACCGTTTAGGAGGAGGGCTCCCCTCTATCCTTCTCGGACTGCGCGATCGTTTGCTATGGCCAGTTGGGCTGTTGTCTCCTCGCGTTTGATCACTGTTGTGTCTATCGTAATGACCATTAGCCCGAGAAGGCCCAGAGCGGTATCGGCTGTTGTCGTACTCCCTGTCCCTTCTTGGGCTCCTGCTCCTGCTCCTGCTGCTAAGATGGGGTCCAGAACTCCATCTTCGGTCGCGATAGCGTCTTGAGGGTCCAGGAGAAGGTGTCCGAGAATAAGAACGGTATCTCTGTGCGTTGGGAGCATGGACGGGTGACGGACTTCGGTTTCTCTGTCTAACGGTTGGGCGTGGCGATCTGGAGTATCGATCCGTACTAGAGCTCCTGTCCCTGTTGCGCTTTCGTTCTTGCTTAAGGAGCCTGCGTTCCTCTTTCTCCCTTTTCCTTTCTGCTTTGTCCTTCTTGGGTTTAATTCCCAGCTCTTTCTTCATCATTTTGAGTCGAAGAGGATTTGACAGCAATGCCTGATAGGCGGCTTGTTCTTGCTGTTTGATTGCTAGTAGAGGATCCTCGCGAACTTTTGCGGCAATATCACGGGTACTGTTTGCATTCTGGATTGCAATGAAACTTTTATGAGCAGCTCCGAGCTAGAAGGTAATGTGGTCAGAAAAGTACAGAGGTTACATAGGTGGTCAGACATGCCTTTGCGTTTTCATCGGCTACTAAAATTTTGTCAACTCTCTTCTTTCCAAGGAGGTAATCTTCCAAATCGTTCGGGTTTTGACTGTTCCCCGTAGCAGGTGTTGTGTACATCCACTCCAGCTTCTCAGTTCGTTTCTTCCCAGTCTGTTCCTCCTGAAGCCTTTGGAGTTCCTGCAGCTGCCTTTCTTCTTCTTTTTCTTTTCTCAGTTGATCAAGTTTCTTCTTTTCCTCGAGCTACAGCAGTTGGTTAATGATTTGTGCCATCCGAACTTGACCACCTAGACTTACTGCTTTCTTCTCCTCCAGCCACACCCGCTCCTGATTCTTCAGGAGCAAGGGGTGCCAGCTCTTTTTCATGTTCAAGTCACCGCCTCCCATTTTGAAAAGATGTTCTAGCACAAGACGAGAAAAGGATTTAGGTGCCTCAGTGACGAGTCAGGATCAAGGGATGTTGTGACGAGAAGTCACATGTTATAACGTGACACTGAATAGCAGCGTCCCGAGTCTCCATATGTTCAGTTACATCCACCTATCCTCATGGCTGCACCAGCACAGGAGAGAATTCCGGACTACGAGGCGGAAACTGAGCCATTGAATGGGAACACAGATGACCCCCCAGCAGTGTTCGTTGCAGTAAAATATGTGATTCGAAGCTGACATTGACTCCCGTTACAGGGCTACTCGATCAATATACGCGCTCACACGGCAGGAAATTGCTCGAGGACTTGCAAATAGATTCGTCCATTCCAGGACATATGTTTTCCTATACCTTGGAATGGCAGCTTTGTCTGTGACTACTGTTGTGCTGAGCCTAACGGACGGATGCCCTGGACTCGCCTTCTACATACTGGAGGTAATCATCAACACCGCGATGATTTTGGAGGTGGGAATACGATTCGTTGCCCTGAATAAGGTGCGAGAACATTGATATGTGAATTTGGAGTTGTGACATCAATTTCTGCTTCAGCAATTTTGGAAGTCACCTTTCAATGTGGTTGACCTTGTGTTGACTATCTTTTGCGCGCTTACACTGTTGGTTCTCGCATTCGCAAAATGCGGCTCTGGGAGTAAAGAAGAGGAAATCTTGGACACGCTGCTTCTTGTTGCGAGGAACGTGCTCCAATTTGGCCGTTTAGCAGCGGTGATGAGGCAGTATGTTTTTCAATAAAAGCAGTTATTCGTGCAGTTGATGAATACTCTGCAGATCGGGTCAATCAATATTTTCGCGTCCAAAGCCAATTGATATCAGCTCGGCCAGAGGGGGCAGATTTGTAGACCTGGAGATGGAGGATGAGGATGAGGAACAGTCACAGCCGCTAGTCCGGGGTGCTGTCGTGTTTGATGCCAGCCACGAGCGAACTCCTGAACAACCAAATGGGTATACGCCGATGCCTCTCGCAGCCCAAGCAAGGGGCCAGCGAGAGACTGAAGATCTTTGGGCAGAGCTGGGATGATTAGTAGATACCTACATGAGTGGAATAATTGTTTCCGAGGAACTACCCTGGACCATGAAACTACATGAAGGATTACTCTGTGATAGCATTTAGATTCCCTTCAGAGTGAATATTGACGCTTTACACATGGAAAATTGATTGACAGATAAGTATATTTCACCGTGGGTACGCCATCTCCGTTATGACATTGACAATTTCGTGATCATACATTTTCCGACTCTCCCCTCTCCCTCCATGCTCCTTCAATGTCCAGTGCGGATTCCCCTACAAAGAGCTGGTGGTCGCTGTCCAAAACGTCCAGCAACAAGGAGCTCCGCCAGAACTATGTCGACATGAAGTCAGATAGACGGTCCTCAAATCTCCCGAAACATTCGTCAGGACTCAAATCCATTGCTGTCGCCATTGGCCTCAGGTCAAAGAGACCATCCAAGGAACCGCTCCGTCCAGCAACTGCTTCTCAAGCGTCAGATACCTCCAGTGGCCCAAAATCACCTTCCCCAACACTCTCCCCTATCGACTCATTCGATACCCGTCTTCGACGTCCCAGACAATCTCTACTCACCATTGCTGATGACCCTTTCGCCGGTCTTCCTCCAGTCGTTTCCATTCATCACTCGCCTGTTCCAAGTCGTTTCTCTGTCTATTCAAGTCCCTCTGTCACCGACTTTTCCAGCAAAACTGATTCCCCTGTCTATCGAAGCTCATATGGTTCCTCCTCCACTAATTCAAATAGTCTTGGACCAGATCTCAATTCCACAGCCATCCCAAATTCGCATCTTACCTTTCCAGAAAGCAAAAAATTACATTTGAAGTAGGTATCAGAATTTTCTGTTTGGAACAGAGTTCACCAACTTCACAACAGGCGCTCCATTGGTAGCATGCAAGTCAGGCTACCGGATGACCTATTACTGCAGACCTCGCTGGTGCCCTCGATATCAAGATCAGCAAAGGAATCGCAAGTGGGCGATGAGCCTCCTGTACGGCCCAAGCTGCGGTCTAGGGGCATGACGGTCGGGGGGTTGCCCCAGAAGTCAAGTTTCTTCGTTAAAGAACAAACGACACGGCGAAAGCTGTCTCAAGCATCTTCGACGTCAAAAAGTATCCCTGCGTCCATCAAGCCTTCTGAACCAAGCAAGTCTTCACTTCCCGTACGCCAGACCTCACTCTCGTCGTCACGCATTGTCGCTCCACCCACAGCTCCACCCTCTGTCGGCTTACCAGCTCCACCCCAACCAAGCCCAGCACAACCAAATTTTCACCATCGGAAAGGCATGAGTTCCCTCCCTCCTTTCTCCTCCTCTTCCCAACCATCATTGTTGGACGATCATAACACTTCTCTGCATCCTATCCATGATGACAGTCGACCTTCGAAGCAGAACTCACTCGGTGACGATTTTTCATTCGGTGAGAGTGTCGAACGTTCTTCAAAGACTGCCCCTTCCTCCCCACGCACTTTAAAGAAGCTGCCATCGCAACGGTCTCTTAGACCCGCATCATCACCCTCGTCTTCGGTTTCTTCCAAGACCGCTACCGCTCTTGATTCTTCTGAGAAAAGAAAACAACGGAATTCTCAACAGTGTCGTTTACCCATGCCAACTCTCTCTCTTTCAATTCGGACTTCTTTCGTAACTACGCAACCTCGCAACGGAGATACCCCTCCCCATTCAATAACCGACCAATGGAAATCGAGGAAAAGGCTTTTTTCCACTGGCAGTCAAAAACCTTCAACGTTGACCCGGATCCCGACTAGCCTCAGGGAAGACGATGCATCGTCAGAGTCAAGTCACATTTCTGATCATGACACAATCCAAACTTCTTATAAGCCTTGGGAAGTGACCAGAAATTATCCGAAACCCTCATCTTTCTGGGACGAAGGCGCGGATACCACTCCAAATAGTCCTGCTCCTCCCATAGTGGACTATCAGCCACAAGCGATCATGTCGCGAGACGAGCTCGCTAAACTCGAGGAAAGTATCTCCAATATCAATCCCGAACAGGAAATACCACCAGGTTCTACATTCTCATTTCCACTTTCAAACCGTCCGAAAGAGCTTGAACAGGAACCAAGGTTTTCCCCTCCCCATTCCATGAAACCTGAGCCGAGCTCAGGATGGTCCAGTGATGCGACGCCCGCAAGTTCAACTTCACGCTCTCGCATTGCTCGTCGCCCTATCACTGCTGATCCACTAGGTAGAGACAGCAGCAAGGAAGCAGAATTTGGATCTGCAGAAAGCCGTCGACTTAATGCCAACGTCGCAGGTTCTCGATTGAATATGATGTCCGATTCGACCAGCCTTCCACCTCCACCGCGCCGACGACTCTTATCATCAAACTCAGTACGGTCGACTACCTCCACTTCGACCACATCTACACTGGTTCCAAGTCCAGTTGAACGTTTGCATTACACAAAGGTCAAACTAGTAGACCGACCCAATACAGTGATCACCACTACCACCCCCTTGCAACCAAGTTCTTTGGGCACCAGGAGTCTACCGACCTCCACACCCCCTGCCCCTCGATCCATTGCGACTTCAAGAGGGAAGGTACGGACCTCTGGTGTTCTAGAGAAGGCCATCCATCGTCGTTCCATCATGCGGAAACCATCGTTCTTGGAGATTGATGGCGAGACTGACCCAGAGTCTGAGTCAGAGGTAGCCGAGAAGCGGGATAGCCTGTTCTTGAACATGAAGCCCCCTTCTGCCACCACCGTTGCCAACGGTTCAAGCAATACAGGCGAAAGCTTCTTAGACTTTGCTCGAGAGTCCTTCGATACGGTTCGGAGTTGAAGACTTATTCTCCCGAACTCTTGTGTTAATGGAAAATCCCTGTTTGTACTCAACTGCCCTATTCACGCCTTTCATTTATAACACCTACTATGTAGCAACTTCGTCAGAACTTCCGTGTTTATTCTTATTTCTCGTATTCTTATTTTTTCATGCTCGACCATTTTACACATCAGCTGGTCATTATATCATTGTCTTATATATGGTACTAATACTATTGTTTACTCTGTTTCATCTGTATGATACCCAGCCCTCCTCATGACACCTAAACGATGACGCGCTGCGCCTAGGTCCTTCTCCAACTTCAGAATTTCGACCTGTTGCTCCATCTCTCGTTTCTTGAATTCCAGCGCAGCCATATTTTTGTAATTCACTTCCTCGTCCTCGACTTGTCTTGCGGAAACTGCCTTGACCTGCCTAACAAGGGCTTTGCAAGCCGCTGTCACAGCTTTTGCGGCCAATTCAAGGCGTTCTTGTGTCTTCGACATGAGATTCGCTTTGACACGAGAAGCGGCTACAAGTTGTGCAGTAGCACTGGCAACCTCATTCGAGGCAACGATGAGTTGTTCCAAAGAGTGTGTTCCAGACAAGACACCGTCGGCACTTTCAATCAGAAGGTTCGTGGCAAAGGCAACAGCTTTAGCAGCCGAAATGAGACCCTCTGTCCACCGGTTATTTCGCTTGTAGAATTGCTGTCTCGTACTGGACCCTTTGCCTTGGACGACGATTTCTTCTTGAGACTCTGTTGCGGCCTTGATCAATCGCGCAATGGCTTGAGTGATAGCCAGGGCGGCGGATAAGATGGAATCATGAACTTGTAAATCTAGAGCACTGTAGCGAGCGGAGTCTTTGGAACGCGACATAAGTTGTTGCAACCGCTCAGTCGCGGCTTCAATGGCCTGCGCAGCGCTGAGCATTTCCTGCTCAACGATATCGCCAAGATCGCCATTTGCCCGAGCCAACGCGCCCGCCTTTGCACCCTTTGGAATCAAACCATCAACAACCTCAGACAGCTTGGTCAACGCCACACGTGCTTGGCTGTTGTTTCTAGTTGCGACATCTTTCCGTTGAGAAGGTTGCAAAAGGTCCATTTTGTAGGACTGGAGATTTTCGAAGAAGCGCAGACCGACATCTCCAGCGCTTTTCGCAACACCGATGATCTTGTCGACAGCATCATCATCACTTGCAAGACGCGTGATACCCTTTGTGTTGATAAGTACGTCGACGAGGGACTGGGCAAATTCATTGGCAGACTTGATGACATCAACATGGTCACCACCGGGTTCACCACCCAGGTATAGGTTGTAAATGGTGGCGAAATCCGTAGCGTTATTTAGCGACTTCTCGATCATCGACAGGGTGTATTCTGGAGTTGAATTGAGGTTGCCAGCTTGTGATGGGGATTCCAGTTCGTAAATTGCATCGTCGACTTTGTGGACACACGCTCCCAGGATTGAGTCTGAAAGACAATCAGAAAGTGATCACAATATGAGAGAATACCATACCAATGATTTGATTGAGTTTCTTGCGATTGTCCAGGATAAGTGTATCAATTTGAGCATTCGTGGTTTCATCCACCAAACCCTGACTCTGTAGCGATGTTAAATCCGGAATAGATATACTGGGGGTTGAGAATACCTGACGTGATTCGTTCAACTGCTCAATCGTACTATCCATTCCTGCTTGCAAGATTTCGATTTCTTGATCTTTCTCTTCTCGAAGTCTCTCTATATCAGCCTCAGAGTTGCCCAGCTTCGCAAGGAGGTCATCCATTTGCATTTGCTTTGACTGGAAGGCGGGTTAGTAGCGGTCCTATGAGTTAATACAAATACCCACACGAAGGGAGTCCTCTAGTTCTGACAATTGTCTGTTGTACTTGGACATTACAGAAGACACTTCTGAGCTCTTGTGGCGTGATGCATCTTCAGCCCGTTCGTTGGCAAAGTTGAGTTCGCGGCGTAGACGGTCAACTTCTTCCTTGTGAGAAGACTTGCTCCTGTCAATATCGAACCGTGCCCGATCGCGTTCTCTCAACATATCCGCCAGTTCAAGGTTTTTGGATTTCAAATCTCGTTCCATCCTTTCCATACGATCCACGGCTTCTTGAGCAGAGTTCGCTTTCAATTGTACTTGTTTGAATTTTGAAAGCATATCGAGGTGTTCTGTACGAAGCTGGCTGTACAACTTGGCAAGAGCCTCGTATTTGTTTCGCCAAAGAGTAACTTGATCCTGGAGCTGATTGATCAACTCATCCTTTGCAGCATGTTGAGAGTTAACACTGGCAGTTATGCCGCTAAGCTCGGCTTCAAGGGCTTTCACGCGCTGTGTCACTGAATTAAGAAGAAGATCGTTTTAAGGCATATTTACTTACGCGGTCGTACTGCTCGAGGAAGATTTGATCCCGCTCGAATTGACCCCTCATAGCAAGAAGCTGTTGTTCCAGTTCAGCTTGCTGGTGATTAGCGAACATCATTTGTTGCTGCTGTAATAACTGTTCTTGAGCAAGCCTCTGGGCTTCTTCCTGATCGCGCTGTCGCTGTTCAAATTCATGTTGTTGTTGTGCGGCCAATTCCGCCCGTTGACGTTCCTCAGCTTCGCGTTGAAGTTTCAAAGCTCGCTGCTTGTCCTCGTATTGCTTTAGCAAACGTGCTTGTTCATCTATTTCCGCAGCAGTGGGACCGGGCGTCTGAGAGGAAGGTGTTGGCCCTTTGTTTGCAGTCTTTGGTCTCGCCGGTAAGTCAGGAACGTCACCGGAGTCCAACAGGTTTGGGGGATCCTGGTAAAAGAGTAAGAAAAAAGTCACGTAGCGGGACGTAAACACATACTTCGGCCAGCTTTGGGACGTTAATCAAGCTCGTCAAAAACTTCAGATTTGAGCATTCGTAGTAGAATTGTCGAAGGCTCTTGTGCTGAGCAGAGTATCTTTCTTTCAGGGGCATCAACACATCAGGGTCGTTCGTTCCTGTGTGATGATCGAAACCAAGCATATCAGAGAACTGGCAGGCAACCTACTTCTGTACATAGCCCTCATCATACTTGTGATGAATTTGTAGATACCCCAGCTTTCTTTCACGAGCGGAACAAGGGAAGAGATGCGGCATTCGTTGTTAGCACTGCGATCGAAATGCGAGAAAACCAGTTTATGGAATGATTCAATCTGGTCCTGGAGGCCCATTAGGTCGGAGATGGTTTCGTATCTTTGCAAAATCAGAAAAGTGCTACCAGGTCAAACCCATTACGTACCCCTCATTGGGATCATCTATTCCTTTCAGCGTCACATACTCTTCATATTCGAACAAGCCATTGAATTCCGGACGCAAACGATGAAATCTTAGTTTAGCCAGAATAAAATACACATATGTCTTGATCAATGCTGTATAACCTAGTTCGCTTCAGTAACAAGATAAAATGCCAATCGAAACCCATTCACCTCGGTTGGCATCTGACCCGACTGATCGAGCGCATGTCTCTAACCATGACGTTTGACCTTGCGCTTCTTTAAGAGTCTGGAACAGCCTGTTAGATTGGGAGAATGTGGTCAACATTATGGGAGACTTACAACTGGATGACCCTCTTGCAGTACCTTATGGACCATAATGAGTGCTTTAAATGTTTGCACCTCATCAGCAACAATCGGTTGTACACGCAATCCACTCCAGAAGGATATCGAAGAATGGTAGTCCCATGTATACATGATTGCCTCTGCAGGTGCCTTAGATGAGTAATGCGTAGGAATACGAAGAAACCTTTTACGCACTTCGGACGTGCTTTTGCTTTGGGGCTGTCTCTTCTGGGCTTGTGGCCTTTTTGATATGCATGACAAGTTCATGTTCTGCTTTCTCTTTATCAACGGGGCGTGTGGGGTAGTGTATCTCCTCGTCAATGTCGAAACCTCGTCCTGCACGATTTCCGTACCTAGAGAATCTATAAACCATCATACGTTAGAACAGAAGAAATTACTTGCATGACGCGAGATTAGAATGATAGGTGTACTTCGACTGCTGGCTTGTATTGTAACGATGAAGAAAAGGCACAAGAGCGCAGACAATGATGTGGATTTCCCAATGGAGTAAGATGCATAGGTGTACTGACTTTGGATATGTTTGCAGAGCGATGTTCTCAGGAAATGACCAGCAAGAACGACATTGTATTACCGCTAGGCAATAGGCCTTTCTGGGACCAGAAGCGCTCAGCAGAGGAGGGAACGAAGTTAAAAAGTGTTTCAGAAAGGTGAGGATGTTTTCTTGTTGTATAAAGTTATGTTTAGTGAATTCGAAGCCCAGTTGTGTTCTTTTTCTCTCCCTAAAGCAATGTATGTTCGCCAACTTCTTGTCTCCCAGCAAGTTTCATTCACAAACCATTTTTGGTAGCCCGTGAGCGTTGGCTACTCAAGACATTCCCGAAATTTTCTAGCAGATCTAGAAACAACAAGGATCCTGCTCCACCTCCGCATACGATTCAGACTCGGGGAACATGCAACATTGTGATAGGACCCCACATATTCCCTGACACAGTCTTTTATGAAGTGCACTATCTTCCTCCTCAGGGATACCAACCTAGTAGTTTCTCCAATCAACCACAA
>Ga0307507_10011317_pt1 | contig 11290 bp, 14 predicted proteins | sample 7_EM_MG_FD_207223 | JGI IMG/M metagenome (GOLD analysis project Ga0307507, IMG submission 207223) | Populus trichocarpa ectomycorrhiza microbial communities from riparian zone in the Pacific Northwest, United States - 7_EM | ecosystem: Host-associated > Plants > Roots > Unclassified | place...
TTTGTTTTTTTTACAAAAATGACATCGTTTTAATTTAAAAAAAGAATTGACTCAAGCGACCCGGTGACCCGATCAAAACCAGGAACCCGGGCCTTGAACCGGGCCGAATCAAAAAAACTATGATAATAAGTAATAAAATTATCGACTGGGGTCAACTTAAGATTTTACAAATATATTGGACCTTAGAAAAACAATGCAAGCAAACCTGGAAGGCTGGACCAAGACACGTAATAATTGCCAATAACAAACGGCCACGATCACCCCAGCAAGAGCTCGAATTTAATTGGCCGATCGCATCATACTCAAACTATTATTGGTCCACGTAAGTTGCAATGACATGTTCTTGTTTCAGTTCCACAAGCTACGCAATGGAGCCTCGTTAGTCGTTACTACTATAAAGCTCATTAACGCGCGTTACAGAAGAGAAACACTGAAACAAGCAGAACTCAACATCACACGCTCTCGGGAATATTATTCACTCTCGAAACAACCAGAAACTCCTCCATTGTAGATTCAGAGAGAGAGGGAGGCAGACAGACAGAGAGTAGGCGATGGCGGGCACGTGGAGAGCACGTGGAGCTGTGGTATCCGCGATTCTCTTATTCGGTGTGTTTTCGATCTCTTCAACTTGATAGATCTGATTCGCTTTTCTATTCTTCTTTTTATCTGGTTTGATTCTGATAGAGATAATGCTGCAGATCTGGATTGATTTTTTTAAGCTCTTATACGCTTCCGTTTAGATCTGTTTACATTTCTGTTTGTTTATAGTGCTGTTGTCGTTAATTAGGAAACGATTTACTGTTTTAGCTGCTGAACGGTGTCGTTTATAGTGCGATAATCAAAAGTAGCTATTAGTAGTGCCAGATTTTATTTATTTATTAAATAATAGTAAATTAGAATCGGGACACTAATTTGGATATATTTTTAAATATTTATTTATTTATTGTTATAGGGTGTTTGTTTGCGATTTCGATTGCGAAAGAGGAGGCAACGAAGCTAGGAACAGTAATTGGAATAGATCTTGGAACGACATATTCATGTGTTGGTGTTTACAAGAACGGTCATGTGGAAATCATAGCAAATGACCAAGGAAACCGTATTACCCCATCGTGGGTGGCTTTTACTGACAGTGAGAGGTTGATCGGTGAAGCAGCCAAGAATCTGGCGGCTGTCAATCCCGAGAGGACCATCTTTGATGTCAAGAGACTTATTGGAAGAAAGTAATAAATGATTTTCCTATGTTTTTGTTGTTGTAAGTTTTTGGGAATGATTTGGTCACTAAGGTTTATTGTTTGGCAGGTTTGAGGATAAAGAGGTGCAGAAGGATATGAAACTTGTGCCTTACAAGATTGTGAATAAGGATGGAAAGCCTTATATTCAAGTTAAGATTAAGGATGGGGAGACTAAGGTCTTCAGTCCTGAAGAGATAAGTGCTATGATTTTGACCAAGATGAAGGAAACAGCTGAGGCATTCCTTGGAAAGAAAATTAAGGATGCTGTTGTCACTGTTCCTGGTTAGTTATTTTTTTTGGTCACGTAAGTTATTTTCAAAGGTATCATCAGTTGTTAACTGTTATTGATTTGGTGATCTTATTCATTGTACAGCATACTTCAATGATGCCCAAAGGCAAGCTACCAAGGATGCTGGTGTCATAGCTGGACTCAATGTGGCTAGAATTATTAATGAGCCAACTGCCGCTGCTATTGCCTATGGTTTGGATAAGAAGGGTGGTGAAAAGAACATTCTTGTCTTTGATCTTGGTGGTGGTACATTTGATGTCAGTGTCTTGACAATTGACAACGGTGTCTTTGAGGTTCTTTCTACCAATGGTGACACACATTTGGGAGGTGAGAATGATAGTTAGCTCTGCTTTAGTTTTCCTTTTGCTTCTGTTATTATTCTGTGTTTTTTTCCTAATGATATATTGTGACTGTTGATGCTAAGCTCATGCGGTCTATTTTATTGCAGGTGAGGATTTTGACCAGAGGATTATGGAGTACTTCATTAAGTTGATCAAGAAAAAGCATGGAAAGGATATCAGCAAGGACAACAGGGCTCTTGGAAAACTCAGGAGGGAATGTGAGCGTGCCAAGAGAGCTCTTAGCAGCCAGCACCAGGTCCGTGTAGAGATTGAATCACTCCATGATGGTATGGATTTCTCTGAGCCACTGACCAGAGCCCGTTTTGAAGAGTTGAACAACGATTTGTTCAGAAAGACCATGGGACCTGTGAAGAAGGCTATGGACGATGCTGGTTTGGAGAAGAATCAGATTGATGAGATTGTTCTTGTTGGTGGAAGTACCAGAATTCCAAAGGTTCAACAACTTCTTAAGGATTACTTTGATGGAAAGGAGCCTAACAAGGGTGTGAACCCTGATGAGGCTGTTGCTTTTGGTGCTGCTGTTCAAGGAGGTATATTGAGTGGAGAGGGCGGTGATGAAACCAAAGGTATTGCCATTTCTTTTGAATGTGGTTCCCTATGATATTAAATAACCATTTTAGTTGAGCTGTGATTGACAATGGCCGCCGCGGCATTCTGGATGCAGATATTCTTCTATTGGACGTGGCTCCCCTCACCCTGGGTATTGAAACTGTTGGTGGAGTGATGACCAAGTTGATTCCAAGGAACACTGTTATTCCAACCAAGAAATCTCAAGTTTTCACCACTTACCAGGATCAGCAGACTACTGTCTCCATTCAGGTAAAATTATTGTTACATGTACTTTTCTATTATTTGACACTAAAATTAGCTGTATATTAATTGGGTGGATTCTGGTTTGATTACAGGTCTTTGAAGGTGAAAGGAGTCTCACAAAGGATTGCAGGCTGCTTGGTAAATTTGATTTGACTAGCATTCCTCCAGCTCCAAGGTCTGCCTCGTGTACCTGTTTCCAGCATATGATCCATTATTTTTCTAGGAGTTGATATTTACTGATCCTTTGACTGTAACAGGGGAACCCCTCAAATTGAGGTCACATTTGAGGTTGATGCCAATGGTATCCTGAATGTCAAGGCCGAAGACAAGGGCACTGGTAAATCGGAGAAGATCACCATCACTAATGACAGGGGTCGTTTGAGCCAGGAGGAAATCGAGCGCATGGTTCGTGAGGCAGAGGAATTTGCCGAGGAGGACAAGAAGGTGAAGGAGAGGATTGATGCTCGTAACAGTTTGGAGACCTATGTATATAACATGAAAAACCAGATTAACGACAAAGATAAGCTTGCTGACAAGCTCGAGTCTGATGAGAAGGAGAAAATAGAAACTGCTACCAAGGACGCCCTTGAATGGCTGGACGACAACCAGAATGCCGAGAAAGAGGACTATGAAGAGAAGCTCAAGGAGGTGGAAGCTGTTTGCAACCCAATCATCACTGCCGTGTACCAGAGATCTGCTGGAGCCCCAGGTGGTGGATCAGCAGAAGATTTCGAGGACGACTCTCAAGATGAACTCTGAGAATCTTTCTGCTTCCTTCTACCCCTGCTGGAAAGCAAGGGCAAGCGATGAGGATGTAGGCTAGATGAAGTTTTGCTGATCCTAGAAGCTAAAGGGTTAAAATAACATATCCCCCTTTTTTTGGTTTTTTGAGGTTAAAAATACATGGAATAGTTTGTTTTCTCTGCATGTTTAAAACACCTTCTACGAGTTAGAAGGTAGGTCCGTGATGATGATGATATTGTTGATACAAGATTGAGTAGTGTTGTGCACGATGAAAGAAACAGGGCCCCAGAACTTGCGAGGTCTTGAATAATCAGGACAGAGAATTACTTGCAAAATCAGCAGCAAGCAAGACAAGCAGTCGTCTTCTCCCTCGTTATTTGTTTGCTTGTCTCGTGGATCTGTTCTTTCTTTGGAAGCAATGTCCAACCTAAGCTACGAAAGGGCTTGTCCTTTATTGCTCCTCTTTTATTTCAGATGAAGACAGAAGTAGTTACGGCGATCTGATCCAATTTGCGGGCATTTAAACCCAAAAACCTGAGTGAAATCTTGGTTTTGGTGTGAATATGCCCAGACTAGCGCTGTCAAGTGGTTTCTTTTTACAATCTCCAGGTCCTGGTTTTTTTTTAGCAAAGTAGAAAAAATATTTCTCAAACTAATATAATTAAAAAAAATAATTACCAATTTAACCAATTGCAAAGGTAGAGCAAAAAGAATTTCCTTTCATTTTTTAAATCCCTTTCTTCATTTACTCCACCAAATTTCTTATTAATGCTAATAAAAATAGTTATTTTTTCTCAACTAAGAATAGGTTGGCATAATATTCAAAGGAGAGAGAATAAAACAAAAAAAAGAGATGCCAGTAACATACCTCTCCTGATAATAACACATCCAGTACTTATCATCTAGTACCATAATGATAAGATAAATTCATAAAAACAAAGAAACACCACCCCAAGAGCTTCTGCCTAAAATTAGTGAAATGCTCACCTGCTGGCGCATGGAACAGGCATCAACATGTCAAAAATTTCTGTTTATGTGCATGTAACATGCCCCATAAAAAAAAATAAAAAATTTCTGACTGCCAGTTTAGAAAATATTTTTTCCACTGCTAGTTTGGAAAAAAACTAGGTAAACGCAACTGAGACTTGAGTAAAAGCAAATAGAGACTGCACACAGAGCATACATATCTGCTTTATCAAGTAGAGAAGAGAACAAGATGTTCTCTCAGGATTAACGAAGGATTATACATCGTAAGTGGGGTGAATGGACCCATTCTTGTTAGTGAGAGACATTTTACCCCAAGGAAACAGATGAAAAAGAAAATATTTTTCACTTATTTTCCTGACATAAATTGAGTATCAATTATGGTGAAAAATATTTATTTGCACACAATGAGCGGATAAGCAAGCCTTTTCTTCAAATTAAAGACCAGATTTTGGATCGCCTGAGCCTGCTGCTACAACTCCCATCCCTAATCCATTGGCTCTTGATTTATCCTGGTCGCTAGTTTCTCCAAAAGCAACTTTATCACCATCTAACTCCTTAACAAGTTCATCGATCTTGCTAAACTGATAGGGCCATCTTGCATTGTAGAGAAACTGACGCAGATCGAACCTGTTATCCTCAGGTGAATAGCTCTGCACAAAGACAGAGGAATATCAGTTTTTTTAATTACAATAATGGTTTGAAGTTCCAGATTTACAATGCAATACCTCAGCATGGTAAGAAGGTGTCAAGACGGTCATTTTGTGCCGATTAATGGAGTAGTACTTGAAGAAGTGTTTTACTTTATCAGCCACCTCTGATGGAGATAATCTCGACCCCCATCTGTAGCAGAGGTTCTGAAATCATGGATAAAAGCACCAGTAGATGTGAGACTTCAAATGCAATGAGTCAATTATAATACATAATAAGAAGTCCCAAACCAAACCTTAAACATTGACACTGGCCCACAGCGGAAGATCTTTCGCAGCCTTCCATAAACTGAGAGTTCCTCATATGTCATTCCCATGTCCACTTCATCAAGCTGTCTCATGCAGAATGGGCATTGGAATTAGTTTATCACTTGGATAGAAGCATACATATTAGAGGCAGAAGCATCAGTTTGAGACAAACACAGGCATGCGATTAAAGATCTATAAGATTACTGCTGTCTATAACGTGACAAATGAATATGGTTAATGAAAGTTCACCTGGCTGTAGTTGGAACGTATAGGCTCCAATTCAGCTGTTGGTGGAGCTGCTTCAATTTCTGCCAAGGAAGAGTAACCAAGATGGACAGCAGCCCATCGCAAGAATGCTCGAAGGTCCTGCTTACTAATACTTCCAATTGGATTTATATCTGCAGAGCTGCAATCATACTGCAAAAGACATGAAAAGTGAATTCCCAAAAGTAGATGGACCATTTCGATTGAATATTTTAACTATTGGTCATATCAACATCAAGCTCCCAGAACCAATTCACTTAATAGGAAAAACTGAATATATCTGATTTACAAAACTAGAAAAAGTGAAAATTCTACTCAAATTGTTAAACTATACTCCATACAGATCTGGGGTGATGGAGTAATCAATTTTACCAAGAAAAACAGTTCGCTTTAGAACTAAAAACATGGAATATCTGGATTCTAAGTTATTCAGTACCTTAGTTAGGTAACCACGCAACCCTTCATCCACATTAGAACTACCCAAAACGAGGTAGAACCCTGGTTTGCTGTGAACCCATGGCAAGAGCGAGGCTAACATAAATGCCAGCACCATCCTGATTCGAGCTTGAATATTCTGCAGTCCCAAGTTCTCAATGTTAGAACCCCCATCCACCTGCAAAATGGAAAAAATAAAAAGATATCATAAAGCTCACTCAGTCCCCAGCCAGGCAACTTTTTAATTTCAAAAAAAAAAAATTCTGGTATTCTTAAAATTATAGCTCCAGGAAGAAAATTAAAGCCAATGCTAAGATTTCATTGATCCTGAATCATCAATGCATAATCTGAGTAATTACTATACAGCACTCATGAAAGAAAATATGGAGGCAGTTCTTTTTCCTAAGCCATCCACTGGGGGCAGTTTATCTAAACATCATTTTACCTTATAACATGGTCGCTTTCCTGTTAGTGTTTGAAACAAAGATAATAGAGCAGAGACAACACCATCTATGCTAACATCCAGATGCCATGAACCAATCTCATCAGCTAGATCCTTTGCTCGCTTTTTTGTGTATTCAGAACTGAAGGGGAAACGAAAGATAAATCCAGTTACTACACTAGCTCAAGTTATTGCAACCAATCTAAGAATGAAACAATTTTATTAAGTAACAAGATAAAGTATCAGAAAGTTGGCTTCTGGCAATGGGACTCGTCAATATCTGAAATTCCTCCCAAATCAATCCCAGCAATCCTCTTTGGAGATTCACTGCATCTTTCTACTTGACAACCACTTTTAGACAGCAGACAAGCACAAAAAATCTGGTGTTTATACCAAATCCTAAAGCAATCAACGACATGCATTAACATAAAAGCCCATTAATATGGCTGAACTTGTTAAGGAATCTCTTGTTATGAGTTAACAATGTTATAGTTTTGCAACAAGTCAAGAGTAACTGTTTGGTCCTAAACAGAAATTTAAATGCTAGGAAATAAAGTTGGGAAAAAAAAAATAACGATGAGCTTTACTTTCATGTTTCAAAATAACAAAATCTTCAGACCAGTCCAAAAAATTAGTTCCCAAGATTTAGTGATTTACATTCACTGCCAACTGATAATCCAGACAGCATCAAAGAAAATTTAACGGTTGCTATAAAAAATGCAAATTCCTACAATAGCATTGACAATACTGAGCCTGTGAGCCTGTCTGTAAAACAACTGTAACAACAAAAAGAAGATGAGCAGCAATTCTATGCACTGTACCAACCTGTTCTCAGACCCCATAAATACAGTATAAAATATTCGCTTTGCAAATTCTTTGCTGTCAGTAGGAAACTGCCCATCAGTATAATTCCCAATTCTTATTGCATCAGCTTTGACCTGTTCATCCCCTTCTTCAATTTCTGCAATCAAAATGCATAACCAACCAATGAAAAGTAATCATAGGATTTAGGGATGGCTGTTTCGAGTTCACACGACTGAAAGCATTTTGCACATAAATTTATGCTTGGTGGGCAGAGTAGATACTACCTCAAAACTCTTCTTAGTCCACTCCTAACAACCTCATAAACTAGAGCTACGTTTCATGATTAATACCAGCTAAAAACCTCTCCCAATATAATTATGAACTAAACATTCTCAATCTAATTCATTAATGTGCATAGTTGGGATTACCTAAAAGAATACCGTTTCACTTAGCTCTATCTATGCAATCCTGGATAGCGAGTTGGGTACTGAATTCAGCTCTAGGCAATTGGCAATTGGATGTTTGTATTGATAGTTGTGGCTAGTTAACTGGGCTACTTATGATCTCCTTCAGTAGTTGGAATTAGAACAAAAGGGTAAACTTAAAACAGTGAAACAGTTACATTGAAAAATCTGACCTTTTACAACAAGTTGGCACATGCAGCCAACAATAGCAGCCACAGAGGAGCTATCTGCTCCCCCAGAAAGAGGAAGCAAGAATCCAGAAGCTCCACTTCTTCTTAAATAGTCCCATAGCCAGCAACCAGGACCAAAGGCTATTTCCTCCTCAGGAGAGTGATAATTGATCTACAAATCATAAATCATGCCTAGTTCAATAAACTTAGGTAGTTGACTCACAGGTTTCATAATCTAGAAAACTCGTTGATAGTCTTCAAAACTCAGGCACTAACATCAAGCATTCCTGATTTACCAATAGTGAAGGACCAAGAGGAAACCTGAAGGGGGCTAGAAAGGGACATTTGCATGTTAAAAGGCTGACAGAGCTTGTATGGCACCAGGACTGATGATACTGTGTTTTTGCAACTTGCTTGTTCTTGAAAACTACTGATAGATCCTCTTAGACTAGCAACCTGCCATCAAGAAAGAGACTAAAAGCGTCAGAGCAAAATGCTCAAACATAAAACATGAAAATATTACAATATGGCAGCTTCTGAAAATGCTGCAAAATTCTATCAACAAAGCAAAATCAGCTGACAAACATATGTTACACAATGCTCTCTAATAAAATATTTCTGCAATCCATGAACACCCATATTCCAAAGGGGTGCAAAAGTATAGCATACCGCATCCAGATCCACTTGCGCAGTGACAACCTCAATATCCCTTAAAGAAAACTGTGAGCCTTGGACAACCACTTCTCCATTCACAACAACGCACGAGCACCCATCTGTGACAAAAGAAATTTTAACCACAAATTTCAAACAATTTCTTTTTTAAAAACACACTAAAGCACTACCTAAAGAATAAGCAGATTTATTAAAAGTTGTAAGCATCAAATCATAAAAACCAAAATAAGTGCAACATATAAACTTCTATATGAAATTCAGGAGATATTTGATCTAAACAGAATAAAAGCAGTGTTAAAATTAAATGCAATCACCAAGATGCTAAGAGTATCTGTATACCGTAATAAAGGCGGCCACCATCACATCCTTGTTGATTACTGTACATGTATACTCCTCCACGAGTATGAGTAGCACCTATAAAAGCACGAAGACGAACATCAAGCTTCCTCAATTGGTGGTGACTTCCACTTGCATTCATAAACACTTCAACCCCATTGAGCGCAAGCTCAGCATGAGGAGGGATAGGGGTGAAAAGCTCTTCACAAACTTCAGCAGCAACAGCTCTGCATATGAATAAATGCAAATATTACCATTTAGTTGAAACAACCTATCAATAACCAAAAAAACATCAATAATCATTATGAATACACTCACGCTGCAGTGCCTACATCCACCCTTAAATTATCAATCTAACCATAACTAAATCAAATTAAGAACAAAAAGAACCACCAGAAAGCCACTATCACTTACGTATCTAAAAAGCGCACGTATCCGTAACCAAAAGGCACTGATTGCTGTAAAACAGCCTCAGCAATTTCACTAGGGAGTTGAAAGTCCACAAGATGATCTTTGTGTTTCCATGCTGTAAACCACCTAAGTTCCCTATAATTCCCATCATTTGCAAGCCACATTTTTGGACGAATCATAATAATCTTTCTATTAAAGCATAAAACTTGACAATTATAACGCTCTGATCCCTTAATTACAGGCATTCCTATACTACACAATATCCCATCTGTCCAATCACCAACCAATATCTCTTTCAAGCACTCCCATCTGCAATCAAGATTCAAACTCTTACTATTAATTTCCAATTCAGCAACGTAAAAACACCATACAAACAAAAACCAGATCATGAAAATCTAAAAAAATAACAAACAGTGAAACTGACCCATGATTGATAGTGTCAAGTTCCAAGAAATGATCTTCACAGCCATAACCAGTGATTTCAAGCTCAGGGCCGAGTCTAATGACTGCACCAGCTTGTTTAGCTTGGGTTATTGACTCTTTTATGTTGTTTAAATTACAGTCAAAATCCATTGCCCACTGGTTCAAGTTACAAGTAGCTACCTTCAACAGCCTCATGGTGTTTTCAAATCCTAAAATCCAAGAAAACCCCTCAAGTGTCAAAATCCACTCGATAAAAACAACACCGAGGAGCTCAAAAATCTTAAAAAGAAAGGATGAAAGAATTTCAGTAATTTCTAGGTGTGATGATTGATGACAATGAGGTATTGGGTTGGATGGAGAAGAGAGGGATTTTTGGCAGCCTTGTGTTTGGTGTTTGGAATATTGGGAATTGGAATTGGATTCTATTCTGTTAATTTAGGATTCAGAGGGACTTTTGTGGTTTATATAGGAATTGAATGAAAGAAAGAGGGTGGGTTTTTTTGAATTCAATTTTTCTTTTCTTTTAGGCTATTGGGTTCTGGGCCTTCTGGCATTCCAGGATCCTTGGACGGGTTTGGGTGACTGACTTTTGTTTTGACACGTCAATCAATGTACGTGTCAACCTTAACTAAATTGACTTTGATCTACACCCTTTTATTTTCCCCATTCAAATCCGACCATTCATTTTGATTTATTTTTTACTGTTTATACTGATTGACATGGGATATTACATGAGAAACCGAGAGAATATGGTTTTAAACTGTTTTTTAAGTTATATATTTTTTTATTTATAAATATATTGAAATAATATTTTTTTTATTTTTAATATGAAAATATTAAAACAATTTAAAAATATAAAAAATTTTATTTTTTTCCAAAATACTTTGCATCCGCAAAAACAAACAGGACTAAAAACTTCTTTAAACTTCGAGACTTAAGAAAATCAATTAATTTATAATATTTTTATTATCTGGCTCAATTCTATTTATCAAAAAATTAAAATAATATAATACTCTTTATAAGTTTATTTTTCTTGTATTTCAATTCGTCAAAAACAAAAAAAAAATCATAAAAAAAACACAAAAAAAAAAAGAAAGTTCTTGAATTGAACAATTTCAACCACCACTACAATTTTAATATTTTTTAGTTCATATTTAAAAAAATAATTGATATGATTTGTTATGAATTTAATTTGTTAAGAATTCAATGAAGGTGTTTGTTGTCTTTAATTATATCCGACAAGATAAATCGAGGCTTGAAGATTTTTTCAAAAAATATTTATATAATTAAAATGCATTTTGTGATTAGTAATTGAATTTTAAAGTTATGTATAATAGTTTTTTATTTATATTTGTAGATAAAAAAAATTAAAATTTAGCTTTTAAAAGTAAAATAAACTTAACTCCTATTTTTCACCTACCAAATCTAAATCTAGCTCACGTGGTCAGAAAATATTCTAGATGACGTGTCCACAATAATAGTTTGA
>Ga0307507_10011318_pt1 | contig 11290 bp, 12 predicted proteins | sample 7_EM_MG_FD_207223 | JGI IMG/M metagenome (GOLD analysis project Ga0307507, IMG submission 207223) | Populus trichocarpa ectomycorrhiza microbial communities from riparian zone in the Pacific Northwest, United States - 7_EM | ecosystem: Host-associated > Plants > Roots > Unclassified | place...
AGCGCGTACTCCTGACGCTCCACCACCAGCTCCGTCCGCCGCATCCGGTCCAGGCGCCGCACCAGGGAGTGACTGTCGCGCACGGTGTACGGCGTGAGGGACCGCACGGGGTAGCGGTCGAGGTGGTCGCGGCGGGCGTCCTCGTCCAACTGGGCCAGCAGACACTGGCCGATCGCATGCGCGTGCCCCGTCTCACGGAAGTCCGCCCACTCCTCGACCGCCGGATTGCTGGGGGCGTCGGAGACGCACAGCACCTCGATCTCGCCGTCGCGGTACATCGCGTAGTACACCGGTGCGCCGATCAAATCCCGCCATTGCGCCAAGGCGTCGACGATCGTGCTGCGACGTTTCTCCTGCGCCCCGCTGCTGCTCAGCCGCTCGGCCGCCTCCCCGAGGAAGAACAGCCCCTTGTCACGGCGGAGATATCCCTCGTGCACGAGGGTGCGCAACAGGTGGTACGCCGTGGGAAGGGCGAGGCCGGTCTCGCGGGCCAACTGCTTGGCGGGAGCGCCGTGTTCGTGCCCGGCGACGGACTCCAGCAGACGCATGGCCCGCTGGACGGAGCCGATGAGGGTGACGGCGGACTGCTGCGGGCCGTCTGCTGTCGCGGAGCGCTGTCGGTCAGGGGCTGCGATGAAGGGCTGCTGCTGGTCCGGGGCCGTCGCGTCGCGCTGCCGAGGCGGAGTCGCCACTGGGCGCTGCTGTGCCACCGGCTTTGGCTGTGACACCGGGCGCAACTGTGCCACCGGACCTGGCTGAGCCACCGCACCGGACCGCTCCACCGAACCCGGCTGTGACACCGGCCGCAGTTGTGCGGGGACCGCCACCGAGCGCGGCCAGGTGGGCGGGACGGGCTGGGTGGGGCGTGCATGTGGTTCTACGGGTGCGGTGTCAACCGTGGCCAAGGGTCACTCCCGGAGCGCGAGGGGGCAGCCCGTGCGGGGAACACGGGGAGGGGGTGCGCCGCCCGCGGGGGTCGTCCCCGCGTCGAATTCCGGACTTTAACCGCCCGCCACCGCCCGCAGACGGCCTGTCCGGAAAACTTCCCCCGCCCGAGGGAACCGGTGATTCCTGTTACCGATCACCGGTTGCCCAGCAGGTACCTCACCAGTCGCCGCGCGAGGAGGAACTCGACGTGAACTTCCGGACGACGTAGATCACTCCGCCGACCAGCGCCACGAAGACCAGCAGCTTGAAGAGCAGTCCGATGACGATGCTCACGACGGTCGCTATCAGCCCGCCGAACACGACGAGGGCGATGACCGGCACCGCGACCCACTTCACCCACCACGGCAGTCCCGCGAAGATCTCTCGCATTGTCCTCGTCCTGTACCTCTCCGCCCGTCGCTCGTACCGGGTCCGGTCTGTGTCCGGCACTCCCGCACCGGATCTCTGATGTCCTGCACTCGATGCTAGGGCGGGCGAAGGCCGAACGGGGGCCTCGCATCCCTTGTCCTCCCCTGACCGTTCCCCTAGGGAACCCTGAGACGCGAGTCAGGCTTCCGGTGGAGAGAACACCACCAGCACCCGCAGGTCCTCGCTGATGTGGTGGAACTTGTGGGCCACCCCGGCCGGCACGTAGACCACGCTGCCGCGCGCCACCTGGGTGGTCTCCATGCCGACGGTGATCGCGGCCCGGCCGCTCACCACGAAGTACACCTCGTCCTGGTTGTGCGGCTGCTGCCGGTCGTGCTCACCGGAATCGAGTGCGTACAGGCCGACCGACATGTTCTTCTCGCGCAGGAACTGCAGATACGCACCGTCGTTGGCGGCGCGCTCCGTCTCCAGTTCATCCAACCGGAATGCCTTCATCGCCCTCGTCCACGCTCGGAGTCGATCTCTTCTGTCACGATCAGACACATGAAGAATTTTCTAGTCAAGACGATCGCCAACGCGGGCGCCCTGGCGGTCGCCGTATGGCTGCTCGACAAGATCACCCTGACCGGTGACAGCACCTTCAAGAAGGTCTGGACGCTGCTCCTCGTCGCCCTGGTCTTCGGCATCGTGAACTTCCTGGTCAAGCCGATCGTCAAGGTGCTGACCTTCCCGCTGTTCATCCTGACGCTCGGTCTGATCACCCTGGTGGTCAACGCGCTGATGCTGATGCTCACCTCGTGGCTGGCCGACAAGCTCGACCTGAGTTTCCATGTCGAGGGCTTCTGGACCGCCGTCCTGGGCGGCCTCATCATCTCGGTCGTCTCCTGGGCGCTCAACGTCGTCCTGCCCGAAGGGGACTGAGCGCGCGATGACGTACCGCGTCAGCTTCGTCTGCACCGGGAACATCTGCCGTTCGCCGATGGCCGCATCGGTCTTCCGCACGCGGGTGGCGGAGGCCGGGCTCGACGGCCTGGTCGAGGTCGACAGCGCGGGCACGGACGGCTGGCACGAGGGCGACGGCGCCGACCCGCGCGCCGTCGCCGTCCTGGAGGAGCACGGCTACGGCACCGACCACGCCGCCCGCCGCTTCCAGGCCGCCTGGTTCTCCAGCCTGGACCTCGTCATCGCCCTCGACTCCGGCCACCGCAAGACCCTGCGCCGCCTCGCCCCGACCGAGGAAGACGCCGAGAAGGTCCACCTGCTCCGCTCCTACGACCCCGTCGCCGGCGACGACCTCGACGTACCGGATCCGTACTACGGGGGCCTGGACGGCTTCGAGGAGTGTCTTGAGATGGTGGAGGCGGCGAGCACGGGACTGCTCGCCGCTGTGCGTGAGGAAGTGGAGGGACGAGCGATATGAGTGATTCCGCTGCGGCCGGAGGTATCGGGCGCGACGCCGGGGACGGCACGCGCGCGGTGCGGGCCGGTCTGCCCGAGCCGGTCAAGTACGAACCGACGCTCCCCGGGCCGGTGTTCGCCGCGCACTTCCATCTCCCGGGCGAGGCGACGGGCCCGTACAAGTACGGCCGCGACGAGAACCCGACCTGGACCCACCTGGAGAACGCCATCGGCGAGCTGGAGGCGCCCGGGCAGGACGGCGTCGAGACGCTCGTGTTCGCCTCCGGCATGGCCGCCATCTCGTCGGTGCTGTTCTCGCAACTGCGCGCGGGCGACGTGGCCGTACTGCCCGACGACGGCTATCAGGTACTGCCTCTGCTGCGCGAGCAGTTGACGGCGTTCGGCATCGAGGTGCGCACCGCGCCGACCGGCGGGGACGCCCAGTTCGACCTCCTCGACGGCGCCAAGCTGCTGTGGATGGAGACCCCGTCGAACCCCGGGCTCGACGTGTGTGACGTACGACGGCTGGCCGAGGCGGCACACGCGCGCGGCGCTCTCGTGGCCGTCGACAACACCCTCGCCTCGCCCTTGGGCCAGCGCCCGCTGGAACTCGGCGCCGACTTCGCCGTGGCGAGCGGCACCAAGCAGCTCACCGGGCACGGGGACGTCCTCCTCGGATACGTCGCCGGGACCGACGCATCCGCGATGGCCGCCGTACGCCGCTGGCGCAAGGTCGTCGGCGCGATTCCCGGGCCCATGGAGGCCTGGCTGGCCCACCGTTCGATCGCCACGCTCCAGCTGCGGGTCGATCGGCAGAACGCCACCGCGCTGACCCTCGCGCAGGCCCTGCGCGAACGGGCCGACGTGACGGGGCTGCGCTACCCGGGGCTGCCCGACGATCCCTCGTACAAGATCGCCTCGCAGCAGATGCGGCGCTACGGGTGTGTGGTTTCGTTCACGCTGCCCACGCGCACCCGTGCCGAGCGTTTTCTCGACGCGCTGCGGCTCGTGGACGACGCGACGAGCTTCGGCGGGGTGCGGTCCACCGCCGAGCGGCGGGGACGCTGGGGCGGGGACGCGGTACCGGAGGGCTTCGTTCGTCTCTCGGTCGGTGCCGAGGACCCCGAGGACCTGGTGGCCGACGTGCTGCGTGCGCTGGACGAGTCGGCGCGGTGACCGCTTTACGTACCGCCGGTCGGTGTCCGGCTACGCACAACGGACGGTCCGAGCCTCCCCCCTCGTGGCTCGGACCGTCCTCGGTTCTGCGCGCGAAGAACCGCGCGCCCAAGGCTAGTTGACTCTGTGTCAGTGTCCAATCACAGTAGCGACAGCGACCTATCGACTTATTTATAGTTGGGCCCTGCCCGGGGCCGGAGAAAGGGTGGGGAAAGGAGAGTGCGCGCCATGGATCTGGCCTTGCTGCGCACCTTCGTGACCGTGCATCGGGCCGGCTCCTTCACCCGCGCCGCGGCCCTGCTCGGCCTCTCCCAGCCGGCGGTGACGTCCCAGATCCGCACCCTGGAACGGCAGTTGGGCCGCCCGCTGTTCCTGCGCCAGGCCCGTGGGGTCACCCCCACGACCATGGGCGACGAACTCGCGCACAAGGCCGCACCCCATCTCGACGCCCTCGTGGAGATAGCCGAGACCGGGCCCGACAACGACGCCTCGCTACGGACCCTGCATCTCGCCGGGCCGCCCGAGTTCACCGCCGAGCGGGCGCTGCCCGCGCTCACGGAGCTGACCGGCGAGGACGGCCAGGGCTTCGCGCTGCGCGCGTCCTTCGGGAACGCCGAGGAGACCCTGGAGGGGCTGGCCGCCGGACATCATGATCTGGCCATCAGTACGGCCCGTCCGCGCGGCACTCTGCTCACCGCGACAACACTCTGCGACGAGGAGCACGTCCTGGTCGCCGCCCCGCATCGGGCCGAACAGATCGACTCCGCGGAGCTCGGCCCCAAGGACGCGCCCGCCCTGGACGAGCTCCCCGTGATCGAGGTCCATGAGTCGCTGCCCTTCGTCTCCCGGTACTGGGCCTCCGTCTTCGACTCCCGCCCGGCCGCCCCGGGGACCGTGATCGTGCCGGATCTCCGCGCGGTGCTCGCCTGCGCGATCGCGGGTGCCGGGCTCGCGGTGCTGCCCCGCTATCTGTGCGCCCTGGCGCTGAAGCGCGGCGAGGTCGTCCCGCTCCACGAACCCGCGATTCCACCCCTGCGGACGTATTTCCTGGTGGTGCGCACCGGCACTCTCGCGATGCCACATATCGCCCGCGCCCACGAGTGGCTCCACCGCGCCGCCGCCCACTGGGGCTGACCAGGGACTTTGTCGCCATTCCGCGGCGAACCGGCTGGTTTCACGTGAAACATCACGCTCCGAGTCGTCAAGGTGACGTCTTGCGATGTTTCACGTGGAACCAGCCGGGCCACATTCCTCCCATGACCGTCCGACCCGTGGTCAAGCGCACCGCACGTGCCGTCCTCCTCGACGGCGACGCCCTGATCCTGATCAAGCGCACCAAGCCAGGTGTCGATCCCTACTGGGTCACGCCCGGTGGCGGGGTCGAACCCGAGGACACCACCGTCGTCGACGCCCTGCACCGGGAGGTGCACGAGGAGCTCGGCGCCAAGATCACCGACGTGGTGCCCTGTTTCGTGGACACCGTCGAGCACATCGGCGCGGACGCGGCCTCGACCGGCGTGAAGGTGCAGCACTTCTTCGTCTGCCACCTGGAGTCCATGGATCCGGCGCTGCGCCACGGCCCTGAAGTGGACGAGCCCCTCGGCGAGTACGAGATCGTCAGAGTGCCCTTCACCCGGGTCGGCATCGCGTCCGTCCACCTCGTGCCCCTGTCCCTACGGCACTACCTGGACGGCAACATCGAAGGGGTCCTCGCGATGCACGCCCCCGACCTGGGCTGACGCCTCCGGCACCGGGTCAGTCCCCGGCCGCCACCAGCTCCTCGACCGAGTCGTGCCGTATGCGCTCCGACGGGAAACCGGCGTCCCGCAGGGCGTCGACACCACTGCGGATCATTCCGGGCGGCCCGGAGACATAGGCGTCGTACTCGTTCCACGGTCCGTACGTGCGTATGGCGTCCGGGAGTTGGAGGTTCCCCTGCCGGTCGACGATCGGCCGGACCGCGAGCCACGGATGGGACTGCTGGAGCCGGAGCATCGTGTCGATGTCATAGAGGTCGTGGTCGGTACGGGCACCGTAGAACACCTCCACCGGTCGCCGCTCCCCGCGCTCGGCGACATCCTCGACCAGTGCCTTGATCGGCGCTATGCCGGTGCCGCCGCCGACGCAGAGCAGTCCGCTGTCGGTGGTGTGGTCCACGGTCATCGAGCCGGCCGGCGGTCCGAGCCGGATGACGTCGCCGGGCCGGGCGCGGTGCACCAGCGCGTTCGAGACCCAGCCCGCCGGAACCGCCTTCACATGGAAGGTCAGCAGCCCGTCCGAGCGGAGCGCGGAGGCGAAGGAGTAGTGCCGCCAGATCCGCGGCCACCAGGGCGTCTCCAGGCTCGTGTACTGCCCGGCGAGGAACGGGTAGGGCTGGTCCGGGCGGAGGGTCACGACGGCGACGTCCCGGGTCCTGAGGTCGTGGGTGACGACCTCCGCGTGCCACCAGGCAGGGGCGCGCAGTTCGTCGGCGGCCGCCGCGTCGATCATGACCTGCGAGATCGTCGTGTACGCCCGCACCCAGGCCGCCTCCGTCTCGGCGTCCCAGACGGCGGAGGCGTACTTGTTCAGCGCGCCGATGAGGCACTCGCCTACGGCCGGGTAGTGCTCGGGCCGGGTGCCGTACTTGCGGTGCCCGCGCCCGAGGTTCTGCAGATACGCGACGAGGACCTCGGTGTTGTCGATGTGCTCGGCGGCGGTGAGCAGCGCCTTGAGCAACCGGTCCCGCTGGGTGTCCATCGCCGCCGGGAACAGCGACCGCAGCTCGGGGTGGCGTACGAAGAGCAGCGCGTAGAAGTACGAGGTGACCTTGTCGGCCACGGGGCCGACTTCGGTCATGGTCCGGCGGATGAGTACGGCGTCCGGGGATGCCTTCTCAGTGGCGGGGCCGGACGAACGCTGGGCGGGCACACGCACGGGGGCGGCCGGGGCCACAGGAGCTGCCGGGGCAACCTGGGCGACGGTCGGAGCGGGTGCGGCGGGCTGCGGTGCGGGACGCGGGGGCGCTGCTGGCGCGGGAGCGGCAGGAGCCATGTGCTGGACGGGAGTTGAGGGCTGGACGGGGGGTGAGGGCTGGACGGGAGTTGAGCGCTGCGGGGCGGTCACGGCCGACGGTATTCGCTGCTGTCCCGGCGCTATGTCCCGCTGAGCTGCGTGCCCGTCCGGATGGGACGCGGCACTGTCGCCGCTCGGAGTCGGTGAGGCGGGCGGAGTCGGTGAGGCCGCTGGAGTCACCGGCGTCGTTGAGGCCGGTGGAGTCGAAGGTGCCGAACTCTCCGTGGGCGGAAGCTTTTTGCTCCCCGCTGCCGCGCCCCTGCGGACCGGACGGAGCACGGCCGGACGCCGTCCCACCGCCGTCCCACGCTCTTCGCCCGGAGGCACCTCCGGCTGCTTGCGCGGAGTGAACCAGCCGGCTCCGCCTCCGCCGCTGCCGCCGGACGTGCCGTTGTCGGCCGACGTGGTGGTCGGAGCGTCCATGGTGTGCCTCGCCTCGAGCATCTTTCGGTCGGTCTGCGCGTTTCCTCAGCCGGAAGCTGCCTGCTTCCGCGCGGACGGCTTGCTTTCTCCCCGTTCGGTCAAGCTGCCGATACAGCCATATCCAATCCACATTCCCACTACGTACTGACAAGTAAGGCGAGAGTGTGACATTGCCCGCAGTACTCTCACGCGGCGTCCGGCTCCGGACAAGAACCGGAGTCGACCCTACCGGCCCGCGCTCCGCACACAAGTGCCGCCTCGCTCCCCCGCGAACAGGGGAGGGGCGAACCATCGATTCCCTCAACTACCGGGCGCCACGCACCAATTCGTAGGCATCCCACAGATCCCGCCCCTCATAGGAGTGGGTCGCGAGGCCCGACAGATGCTGATCCGCGTTGACCGCGACGGACACGGGCACGGCACCGAACAGGTCCTTGTCCGACATCGAGTCGCCGTATGCGACGCAGTCCGCCCTCGTCACCTCGAACTCCTCACACAGCCGGTCCGCGATCACCACCTTGGCAGCGGAGCTGAGGACTCCGGCCAGGTCCATGGACGGCGCGGTGAACGGAACGGCGGGGAAAAGCGATCCGTGTGCCGCGTGGGCGCCCCAGCCCGTGAGCCGTTCCACAAAGAAGGAAGGCGAGAGCGATACGACGGCGCAGTATTCACCGGCGTTCCTGATCTCGGCCCAGACCTCTCGGATCCGCGCCAGCCAAGGGGCCCCTTCGAAGGCCGCCGCCACATGCGCCTCAGTGAGATCCGCCCACAGCGCATACACGCGGGTCGCGTACTCCGGCGGCCCGATCAGCCCGGCGGAGATCGCCCGCTCGAGTTCCGCCGTCTCGGCCTCCAGGCCGATTTGACGGGAGATCTCCATGGGCGCACTGGTTCCGTGCAGCAAAGTGCCGTCGAGGTCGAAGAGATGAAGTCTCGCCATGAGCCACGAGGTTAGTGGGAGGAGCTGTGGCACCTTCCGCGAGGTTGCCGGATGCTCGTCGTTCGCCGGTGTTTCACGTGAAACATCCGTCTTCTGTCGGTACGTTGTGCCGCTGATCACGACATGGCCAAAAGCACGTACGTCTCACCGGAAACAGGTGGACGCCGACAACGCACGTCAGACAGCCTGACCTGCGTGCCGACTCCTTCCCTCGCCGCTCTGCCCATCCGCCGGCTGACGCTCCGCGATCGCCTCGCCTGCGCCGACTTGTCCGAGGACCGGGGGTGGCCACGCGAGGAACACAAGTGGGGCTTCCTCCTGAGTGCCGGAAAGGGGTACGGCATCGACGCTCCCGACGGCGGTCTCCTCACGGCGTGCGTCATCACGGAGTACGGCCCGCAGGACCGCCCGGATCTCGTTGCGATCGGCATGGTCCTGGTCGCCGAGCGGTACGCCCGTCAGGGCGTCGGACGCCGACTGATGCGCCACCTGGTCTCAGCCCTGGGCACCACACCGCTGACCCTGCACTCGACCCCGTACGGCCGCCCCCTCTACGAAGAACTCGGCTTCAAGGCGACCGGCCGGGCCGAGATGCTGCGCGGCCACTTCACACCTGCCGGACCTGAGTCCGGTATCGCCACCCGCGCGGCCACGGCCGAGGACCTCACCGGCATCCTGCGCCTGGACGAGGTGGTGTTCGGCACCGATCGCACGCCCCTCATCACGCGACTGCCCGCCTTCGCCGACCAGTTGAGGGTCGCGGAGGAGAACGGCCGGATCATCGGCTACGCGGCCGCCTGGCCCAACATGGACACCCAGGTCGTTGGCCCGCTGATCGCACAGGACTCGGAGACGGCCAAGGCCCTCCTCGCCTCCCTCGCCGCCCGCACCGACCGTCCGCTGCGCACCGACATCGACGTACGCCACGAGGACCTGCTGGCCTGGCTGAAGGAACGTGGTCTGGCTTCCGTCGCGTTCAACACCGTCATGACGTACGGAATCGCGGAACTACCCGGCGACTGGACACGACGGTTCGCTCCCCTGACGGTCGCGGCCGGCTGAGACTCTCCGGACACGGCGAACGCCGGCTCCCGACCTCATCGGGAACCGGCGTCTCCCTCGCCTCCGGACGTCAGACGAGCGTCTCCACGGCGGCCTGGGCGAAGCCGTGGTCCTGCGTCGGCGCGCCGCCACCGACGCCGATCGCTCCGATCAGCCGGCCGCCACGGTGCACGGGAATGCCGCCCGCGATGAACAGCAGCGGCCGGTCGAGCGCGGTGGGCAGAGTGTGGAAGAGGCCTCCGGGCTGGACGGCGTCGACGAGGTCGGCGGTGGGCGCGTTCAGCTGAAGCGCGGTGTACGCCTTGCGGGTGCTGGTCTCCCCGGAGATCAGCACAGCCTGGTCGTCCCGCCGGAAGGCGAGCAGATGACCGCCGACGTCCAGCACGGTGATGCTCACCGTGACCCCGGCCGCCTCCGCAGCTCGACGGGCCTCGGCGACGAGCGCTTCGGCGTCCTGGATGGTCAGCGAGGCTACGGCAGTGGTGGTGCTCATCAGGGTTTCTCCTTGCGGGTGTTGCTGTTTCTGTTGGTGGCCGGACAGCCGAGGTCGGCTGTTGGCCGGGTGGCCGAGGCCGGCGGGGATGCACGGAGACGGCCCTGGCCCCGCGTCCCCCGCTCCGGTCCGGCGGGGTCAGTGGTGGACGGCGGTCCGCTGCTCGCTCGGCGTACCGGCCGCGACGACGGCGCCGCGGGCGCTGGTGCGGCGTTCCAGGGCGGCCGAGAGGATCGCGAGGACCAGGGCGGCCGCGGCGAGGACGGCGCCGACCCAGTTGGGGGCGGTGTAGCCGAAGCCGGCCGCGATGACGATGCCGCCGAGCCAGGCGGACAGTGCGTTGCCGAGGTTGAAGGCGCCGATGTTCACGGCGGAGGCCAGCGTCGGGGCACCGTGTGCCTGGTCGAGAACCCGCTTCTGCAGCGGCGGCACGGTGGCGAAGCCCAGGGCGCCGATGAGGGCGATGGTGACGGCTGCCGCGATCTTGTTGTGCGCGGTGACCGTGAAGAGCGCGAGCACGACGGCCAGGGCGCCCAGCGAGACGTACAGCATGGGCATCAGGGCGCGGTCGGCGAACTTGCCGCCGACGAGGTTGCCGCCGACCATGCCGAGGCCGAAGAGGACGAGCAGCCAGGTGACGGAGCCGTCGGCGAAGCCGGCGACGTGAGTCATCATCGGCGCGATGTAGGTGATGGCCGCGAAGACGCCGCCGAAGCCGAGGACGGTCATCGCCATGGCGAGAAGGACCTGGGTGTTCTTGAAGGCGGCCAGTTCGTGCCGCAGGCGAACGCCCTCGGGCTTGGGCAGGTCGGGCACGAGCTTGGCGATACCGGCCAGGCCGATCACGCCGAGGCCCGCGACGATGGCGAAGGTGACACGCCAGCCGACGGACTGCCCGACGAGGGTGCCCAGCGGGACGCCGACGACATTGGCCACGGTCAGTCCGGTGAACATCATCGCGATGGCTCCGGCCTTCTTGTCCGGGGCGACCAGTTCGGCCGCGACGACCGAGCCGATGCCGAAGAAGGCGCCATGGGCGAGCGAGGCGACCACACGGCCGATCAGCATCACCGAGAAGCTGGGGGCGACGGCGGAGAGCAGGTTGCCGAGGATGAACAGGCCCATCAGCAGCATCAGCATCCGCTTGCGGGGGACCTTGGTGCCGAGCACGGTCATCAGCGGGGCGCCGATCACCACACCCAGCGCGTAGCCGGTGACCAGCAGTCCCGCGGTGGGGATGGAGACCCCGAAGTCACCCGCGACCTGGGGCAGCAACCCCATGATCACGAACTCGGTCGTGCCGATTCCGAAGGCCCCGATCGCGAGGGCCAGAAGCGCGAGAGGCATGTGGAGGTACCCTTCCCAGAAGATTGCAGGAGCGCTTTGCGTGCGTTCACAATAGTTGCAGACGCGGGCTATATGCAAGC
>Ga0307507_10011319_pt1 | contig 11289 bp, 4 predicted proteins | sample 7_EM_MG_FD_207223 | JGI IMG/M metagenome (GOLD analysis project Ga0307507, IMG submission 207223) | Populus trichocarpa ectomycorrhiza microbial communities from riparian zone in the Pacific Northwest, United States - 7_EM | ecosystem: Host-associated > Plants > Roots > Unclassified | place...
TAATTAGCATATAACTTAAAAATAATATATTATATTACCTCAATTGCATATTAAGGAATGTATAAGTTGGTCAACTGCGTATTATTTAACTTTTAAATATGTCAAATTGGTCAACGGCGTATTATTTAACTTTTAAATATGTCAAGTTGGTTAACTGCGTATTATTTAACTTGTAAATATGTTAAGTTAGTTAATTGCAGGTTAATTACGTGTCGTTTAACTTCTAAGTATATTAAGTTGGTTAACTGTAAGGCTATTGCCCAGGTGTACGGTAGGGAGCAGGCAAGCCGAGCATAAGTCACAAGGAGAGTCGATGGAAGAGGACGATATGGTAATAAGGGTAGGTATGGCAATACCTCGTACGGTGTTAGAATTACAAGGTCATAAGGTCACAGCGGAGGTCTCTTGAGGGTCTAATTGATGATAGAGATGATGCAGACGATGAATATTGATTGATTCGTGATGCAGTAGATGCGGTTGATGTCCATGTAGATTGCATGCAGAGCTTGACCTCGCAATGTGCCCAGAGCTTAGTCAGCATCCCTAGCGCTAATTCTGACACTCCCCCATGCTGACGACGCTCTCCTCGTCTATCCCAAATAGGCAATTATGAGGCTATTCCCAAATACCTTGCAAGCGCCATTCGGCCTATGTATAGAGGGAAAACCTAGTAGGCGAAAAATCTCTATCACTTGCTCCGTTAGTTGCTCCGTTAGTTACCGATTCCTAGCGTTATACAGTGCTTCGTAAATTGGTTGATCGGTAGCTGTTTCGTGAGCATATCTCCAGGTTAATCTTTACCTGGTATATGTACCACTTCAAGCCGACCTTGCTGAACTATGTCGTTTTATACAAAGAGGTATCAAGTCTTAATATGCTTGGCTTTCTAGTAGTGTTTTGTGTCGTATAAAAGGTTAACTGAACCCTTATTGTTACAGTAGAGCGTAGGGATAAACGGGTTATTGTCATCTCTCTCCCCTAGATCTCTCGTTAGCTTCTCAAGCCATACTGCTAACCTTGCTCCTTCTAATACCGCCATAATCTTTGCTTCCATTAAGCTCAATGCCATCAACTTCTGCCTTTAAGCTATTTAGATCACCGCTCCCCTATAGCGCACAACTGCTATACCTTAGAATGATATCTGATCGTGTTCTATTCCCTACATAGCGTTGGTAAAGACACTATAGCTAGTAGGTAGGTTAGTCAACGTAAGCTTATATAGAGGAAGGTAAACTACTCGGCTTAAGTAGGTAATTTCTGTTTTAAGCGTACCGTTTAGGTATTATAGTAGCTGCTTGCTTAAGTGGTAATATAATTCTCCTGGTGCTGCTATAAACCTAGCTAGCTAACTAATAGCATAGCTAGTATTAGGATGTGTGCAGTTTAAGAGGTAGATCGTAAAGCTAATAATCTATTAGTATACTGTTGCATTATTATACTTAAGGGGACTTTTAATATTAGGTTTAAGAACAGTGCTAGCTAGTATTAGTAGCTTGGCCAGATTGCAGTTGTCCATTTTTAGCCGTTTAAGTAGCTTCTTAGTATATATTATCTAATATAGCTTAAGGGCTCAGTTTGTACGGTCTTAATAGATTTAGAAGCCTATAAATACCTCTATAGGACCTAGGTCTTTACATCTCCATTCTCTTAAAATTCTTGTCTTTGTAATATTAAGGTATTGGCGCTTTCCTATAATTAGAATATTATTAATAAATAATAAGATATATACTTTATTTCCTATAAAGAGATTAGGGTTAGCATTAGCTAAGTTTAAACCTATACTCTTAAAGAACTTCTTAACCATCTAAAACCATTTTCTTGGTGCCTACTTTAGGCCGTAAAGTGACCTATTTAGCTTTAAGAAGGCGTCTTTTACCCCTTTTAGGGTAGGTTTAAAGTCTCTTAATAGGTTAGGAATCTATATATAAATCTATTCTTATAACGGCGGGTTTAAGAATATAGTTTTAACATTAATATGGTTAAGCTTAAGGTCCTTAGCTGCCACCTTTACTATTAGGAACCTAAAGGTGTCGTATTATATAATAGACATAAATATCTTAAAATAGTTAATGTTGGGGGTCTGCTTGTCTCCCTGTATACATAGTTTTACCTTTTTGCAAATTACTTCTCCCTTAGTGTTATACTTGTGCTTTAAAACTAGCTTACTTAGGAGTAGCAACCTTCCTTTTGGTACTCTCCCCTTTATAATAGTATAGGTGTACATTCTCTTTAGGGAAAGAAATTCTTTAAAGATAGCTTTTATCTAGCTAGGAGCGTCCTCCCTTAAGGCCTAATCTAACTTAATAGCATTAAATGGTACTATAGGTGGATAGCTTTTATAGCTATTACTGACTAAACCACTATATTATTAAAAACCCTTATATTTAGTAACCTTTTAGACCTTATTCTCTGCGTATAAAGAATGTATATTAATATACTTTATATAGGCGTCCCACTCTTTACATTACCTTATAGATTTAAGTGTCCCACTTAATCTTAACCTAGGCTTCCCACTTAATTTAAGTGGCCTACTTAGTCTTAACCTGGGCTTCCTACTCGGCTTAAGTGGCCCACTTAGTCACCATCTAGCCTACTCTTAGTTCTCGCAACTAGAGTCTCTATTGGCGCGTTTAAGGTAGTAGGGGGAGGTCTAGGTTGGTTTATGGCTTAGCTTATAGCTTATACCTAAGGTGCTCTATAAGGGAACCTATACTTATTTACTTTAGCATCTCCAAAGAGCTTAATTGCTTGTATATGCAGGTATATTATTTTAAATTAACTACTCCCTTTTAATCCCATAAAGATATAGTTAGGTTTTATTCTTAAATTATACTCCCTAAAGTGTTTCTTAAGCGTATTAATCAGGTTAGTATAACCCTTAAAAATAATAAGATTCTTTAAGTCAGGGACTTATTAGGTGTATGCCTCATATAGTATAATAGCACCACTATACTCGTCATTAAATAGAAGTGCTAAGGTTAGTACTTAATTCTTAATCTAGACAGCGTGTTTAACTACATAGCACCAGAGTTTAACTAGTATATTTCCTTAAAATAGAAGTAACCTTATCTTATAGTTAACTATATAGATTGCGCGCTCAATTACGCCATTATATAAGTGCTTATATAGCAGACAAGGTTTAAAGTTAATACCCTAAAGTATTAGTTTGTCTTAAAATCTGCGGCCAAACTCCCCCTTTTTATTATCCGCTTAAATCCAAACAGCTTTATTGCTAGTAAGTCTCTCTACCCTTACAATAATCTCTTTAATATATAGCAGTACTTCTTTAGTTTAGAGGATTTTAAGAGAAATAGGCTAGGTATAGTGTATGGCGTCGTCTAGGGCTAGGAGGTAGTAGTTATAGCCTCTAATTAATATACCAATTCGTCTCGTAGTATCAAAGTATAGCCCTTAACTAGGTACCTTCTTACACTTAACTGTCTTCTTACTTAGTATTTCTTACATCTTCCTAGCTAGACAAGCTTTGCACATACTCTTACTAACTAGTATTACTTTCTTCTTAAGCTTTATGCCTAGTAAGGAGTGCTATAGCTTAAATAGGTCGCTATAATTTATATATCCAGTTTAGTAATGCTATAGCTTAATATCTATTTCACTAACATTTGGTTATAAATTATATACTTCTACTATCGCATTAAGTGCTTCTAATGCTCTTATAGTATATAGAGGTTGTTCCTTATAATAGCCTTAAATATTACTCCTAATCTATACTTACTAGTAGCTTAATTATCCATATTAAAAGTAATTAAGTACCCTTCCTAAGTAAGAGTCCTTACTAAAATTAGCTTAATTATCTTAAATAAAGGTATAAGCTAGACGTCTTTTAGCCTTAAGCTACCGATTTAAACTTAACTATAGCCTATAGCAGGGATAATGGTCCCATTTACAGTGCGGACCTATTATAGCATATTCCATCTCTTTAAGTATATTAGGTCTAATTGGTTACTAATAAAGTGCTTAGTTGCACCTAAGTTAAAAGCCTAAGCTAGAGATGTTATTATAAGCAGAATATGTTTAGAGTTAGGGTTAAGGTAGATTAAATCACTATTAAATTCTTCCTCAGCTATTACTATATTCCCTACTTCCTCTACTTTAGGAGTACCTTAATCTGCCTTCTTAGCGTTATTAAGTTGGAATTATCTAAGTAGGGGATAGTCTTTTTGGTAGTAACTGTCACAGCACTGACCTGACGCATACTGTTTCCTACTATTGGCTGGCCCACTACTAGCGCCTTGGCGGCTGGCCCTACTCTTTGTATACAATACCCCCTTTTACCCTTCTTCTCTTCTTTATAGCACAACGTAGTTATTCAGTCTACTTCATTGCAGCACTGTAACAGTTTGTGCTATGAAGAAGAGAAGAAGGGTAAAAGGGGGTATTATGTACAAAGAGTAGGGCCAGCCGCCAAGGCGCTAGTGGTGGGCCAGCCAATAGTAGGAAACAGTATGCGTCAGGTTAGTGCTGTGACAGTAACCTTTCTAATAGTATACTTTACACTCATTTCTTTCTAGTTATCTTAGCTCTTTACTTACTTAAGATAATAAGCTATGGCAATAAGGTAATAAGGAATGATCGAATCTACCAGCACAACCTCTGCCCCTTGTTTAACCTTAACTTCGGTTTCCCCTTCTCCCCCTAGGTTTGTCTTTCCTCTTATTTTTTTTTTTTTTTTTTTATATCCGTTGTATTATACTATGTACAATACTGCGCATGCAGCCTCTAGGCTATGGCGCTATAGTTCTAACTACATAAATCCTTCCCAGGCAGCTTGTTACGGGACACCCCCGTGACACCTTATACACGTCCACCTGTTTCCACCGACTAAACAACCGAAGACCGACCACGAGACGGCAATCTGACAGCAATCTGCCATATTCCGCTGCAATCTGCTATCTCTACTATCGGAGTTGCTAACTGGCAACTTTAAGGACCTCTAACTACCGAATTCTGCCAAGTTCTACCAGAACCGCCACCTAAGCTCTACCCTGCCCGTGCGTAGTATAGTACCCGTTAACCTAGCAACTAAGCAAACGTTATATACCCTTTTTCCCCTATTTCCTACTTTCCTTTCCTTACGCAACGTCTTGACTTTATTATACAGTTTATATACATAGCTTAATAATATCTACTTCGCTATATATTATTATCGCTTGTGCTTACTCCGTAACACTACGTTGTGTTAACCCTATATACTACCCTCCGAAATGCAGAACGACCCCAAAGCCCCCGTGATAGCCATTAGCATTATATCCGCACTTTAAGAACAATTGGCAGAAATATAGAAGTCCTTTATAGACGCCCTTGCATAGAACCAAGCTACTTTAACTTAATAATAAGCCGAATAAGAAGCATAACACTAGCAATTAATTAAAGACCTCTAAGAAGAAATCCGCACCCTTAAGATGCCTATATTAGGGCCCTAAGACCGAATACTATCTCTAGAGATAAACACGTGGAACGAGAGCCCTAAACCTATAGTAGTTACTCACCCCAAACCAACTACTATACTATAATAATCTGAATAACTACTAGACCCTCTAATATTTACTAGTAAATAATAAGAACTCTGATTATTCTTAAGCCGGCTTAAAAATAAGCTAACTGGTAACGCTAACCGCTACCTAACTAAAGCTAACCGACTCTGCTACGCCCTAAGTTGATTAGGAGGAGACGCAGCTAACCTTATTAAACCTCTTTAACCGAACTTAGTACTAAGCCTAATTGTACTTCTTGAAGCCATATATAGTGACCCAAACCGCCAAGCTACTGCTTAGAGAAAGATAAACCATATAACTTAAGGAATAAAAAGCTTCCTAGTACACTTCTCTAAATTTAACCGTTACGTAAAAGAAACAGGCTGGAACGACTCTGTACTAATTAACAGCCTTATTAAATCCCTAAGCCCTAAACTAAAAACCTTCCTAATAGGTATAGACCTACTAGGAGCTCTTAACGCCTATATAAACGTTATTAATAAACAATATAATGATATACTACGCCTAACACTAAAGTCCGCTCCTTAATATAATATAATAAACCTGTAAACGTCTACTAAGTTATTATCTTAGCCTAAGCACCCTAATGCTATGGATATTGACACTAGAACCCTAGGATATGCCCTACTAGGGTCCTCTAAATAAGAATAACGTATTAAGCTAGGCCTCTATTTTAAGTATAGAAGTAGCTCCTACCTCTCTAACCACTGCTTTATCCCTATGCCCTAACGCGAATTACAAACGGCTAATACTAGCAGCTGTTTACCGCATTAATCCTCTAGTTACCGTCCCTAATCTCTACCTAGTTCCAGCCCCGCATTTAGTAAGCACTACTTATAAGAACGAAGCTACAACTAACACGCTATAAGAACTCCACCCTAATCGCCTCTAAAAGGAAGGTCTTGGAGCTAAGTCGCTCTCCAGGACGGCGCTGCCTTAGGATCTTATTAAATGCTTTAGATGTTACGAACTCTAACTCTTATGATTACAGCATAACCATTAACTATTGTCTTTGGTAGAATAATTAATAGGTTAATACTTAAGTCCTAATTAATATAGGAGCTAGTAGTATAGGATTTATTAATAAGATCTTTATATAAGATAATAGTTTTACTCTAACCCCCCTTAACCGGCATATTGATGTATTTAGATTTGATGGTAAACGCACTGTTTTAGGCCGTATTACCTATGTAGCATTCCTAAGACTCTAATACCTAAACCACAAAGAACTGATTAAGCTTTTCGTTACCACTTTGGGTTACTTAGTAATACTTAGATAACCTTAGATAAAGCTATATAAGGTAACTATTAATTAGGACAACCTTAAGCTTCTATTTACCGCCTCCTATTGCAAGCAGAAGTGCTTTATAACTTGCTGCTTAGACCCTAAACCAAAATCTGAAAAATCCACTAGGATCTATTAGTCTAAAATTTCTACTAATGTCTACTCTATACCTAAAAAGTCTACCTAATTCCATTAAGAACCCAAAAATTATACTAAACCACACGAACTAACCCTAACTACTATACCACCCCGAACTAAGTAGAAGCCTAAACTTAAGCTTAATATACAAAAGTACCAGAAGAACTAGTATTCTACTATAAAAAGGATACTTAAAGAACCCAAACCTAAATCTAATACTAACTCTATACTTAATACTAAACCTAAAGTTAAATAAGGAACAGTAGATAATTAAAAGAAAGTTACTAGCTGGCAACTCGCCTCCCTTTCTACGGATATCTATATAATCGGAGCTACCCCATTAGTACAACTTGCCAGGAAACCTAAACATACGATCTTCGCCATTATAATAGCCGATATTGAAAAGGCCCTAGCACTAAAGAAGCACACTAACCCTGCCACGAAAGTACTAGTATGCCATTATAAGCATTTGGAAGTATTTTTATGAAAGAAAGCTAATAAGTTAGTGGAGTACTGACCATATAACCACAAGATCGTACTTAAAGAAGGAAAACAACCAGGATTTAGACCCTTATATAGAATATCCTAAAACGAACTCTAAGTATTATGGAAGTACTTAGACAAACACCTAAGTAAAGGATTTATTAGAGTAAGCTCTTCGCCTATAGCTATATTTATAATCTTTATTAAGAAACCTAGCGGCAGTCTATACTTCTATATAGACTACCAAGCTCTTAACACTATTACTATTAAGAATTGGTACCCGCTCCCGTTAATTTAAGAGACACTAAACTGATTAAGTAAGGCTCGCTACTATACAAAACTTGACCTTATCTACGCATTTAACCGCCTCCGTATTGCAAAAGGAGATAAATGGCTTATAGCATTCCGTACTAGATATAGACTATTTAAATACTTAGTAACGCTGTTTAGCCTTATAAATACCCCAAGTTTATTTTAATACTTCGTAAATAATACCTTATAACCTTACCTAGACGTTTTCTGTACTGCTTATATTGACGACATTCTAGTATATAGCAATAACCTAGCTAAATATAAGAAACACGTTAACCTTGTCTTAGAAGCCCTATATAGAGCTAGACTATAATTAGATGTAGATAAATACAAGTTCTATAAAACGGAAGTTCTATACCTTGGACTTATTATCTCTATAGACGGCATATAAATGGACCTAAAGAAGATTAAAGTAATTATAAACTAGCAAGAACCCAAGAATGTTAAGAATGTAAGAGCCTTTATAGGATTTGCTAATTTCTATTAACGGTTTATTAATAACTTCTCCGCCCTGGTTTTACCTCTTATGGCTCTAACCTAAAAGGACAAAGCCTTTATCTTTGATAAGGAATATAAGAAGGCCTTTGCCTATCTAAAAGTTATATTTACTACCGCACCCGTACTCTAACACTTTGACCTAAACCGAAAGAGTATTATAGAAGCTGACTTATCTAACTATATTACTGGAGGCATTCTGTCTTAGTATAACAAAGAAGGGGTACTACACCCTATAGCATACTTCTTAAAACGACTAAGTCCAGCTAAATGTAACTATAAGATCTATGATAAAGAATTGTTAGCTATTATTAGATATTTTAAATAATGGCAACCTAAACTAGAAGGCGCTGGATTTCTAATTAAGGTCCTTAGCGACTATAAGAATCTATAGTACTTCACAACTATGAAACAGCTAAGTTATTGTTAAGCCCACTAGTTAGAATATCTGTCTTAATTTTAATTCTTAATTACGTACTGCCTAGGCGTTTAAGGTTAAAAACCTAATACCCTAACTTAACGTTTATAAGATATAACAGTATAGGAAGAAGTGTGCGCCTACCGCAAATAAACCCTACTTTGTCCTGAATTATTTAATCCCCTGGCTAAAGACCTTATGGTATATATCCTTAAAATAACTAATTAATTAATTAAATAGGTTATAATTAACAAATACCTAAATAATAAGTTTATCCAAGAGACACTTAAGCTAATTTAAGATGGTGTTAGACGCTCCAAAAAGATCTCTCTAAGTAAATATAAAGTTCGCGGAGACCACTTATACTACTAGAACCGCCTAGTTGTCCCTAATTATAATAAACTTAAGCTTAAGCTCCTTGAACATGTATATAACCTACTAGTAGCCGGCTACCTAGGCTAAGGAAAAACCCTGGAGCTACTTTAATAGGAGTACTACTGGCTAAATATATATAATATAATATAAAGGTACGTCTCTAGCTACTATACCTGCCGATAAGCTAAAGCTTTGCATAAGATATACAACGGCTTTTTAAAGCCACTGCCTATTCTAGACTGAAGATAGAAGGATATCTTAATTAACTTTATTATTAATCTCCCTAAAAGTAAAGGCTGCATAAACATTATAGTAGTTATAGACCGACTATTTAAGATGAGATACTTAATCGCCTGCCCTAATATATTAGCACCTACTATTACCCAACTGTTCCTGGATTATGTATGGAAACTCTATAGACTCCCTAAAACAATCGTCTCTAATAGAGGCCGCTAGTTTGTCTTAGTGTTTTAGAAAGAACTAACTACCTAACTCCGCATTAAAGCACTGTTGTCTACGGCATATTACCTAGAAATAGATGGTTAAACGGAACGTGTAAATGCTATAATAGAATAGTATATTCGGATATATACGTCGTATCTATAGGACGACTGGATGGACTAGCTTATATTTGCTGAGTTTACTGCAAATAACTTCGTCTTAGAAACTATAAAGGTCTCCCTATTCCTGGCTAATTACGGCCAGCACCAGCGAATGGGTTTTAAACCCTTTAGTAATGTTCCTCGTCTAGCTTATTAGGCCTTATAAGTTGTAGAAGCAAACGAATTTGTAAAGAAGATGGAAGAACTATAGGAGTTTCTTATTAATAAAATAACATGGGCCCAGTCTGTCTATAAAGCCGTAGCAAATAAGAACCGAACCCTAGTACTAGCTTACTAAATTGGTAACTTTGTCTAGCTAGACGCAAGAAATCTAAACACGAAACGACCTACTAAGAAACTTAATTGGAAGAACGCTGGCCCTTATAAGGTTGAAAAAGTTGTCTTTCCTTATACCTACCGACTGAAGCTCCCTGATACGGTTAAAATCCACCCTATATTTTATATATTAGTCCTCCGCCCTGCTGCCCCTATATTAGACGCCCTGCTTGGATAGATCTAAGACCCTCCCCCACTAGTTAAAGTGGATGGTGAGAATGAGTACCTTGTTGAAAGAGTTAATAACATTAAGTATAATAAATGGAAACGCAAATATATATACCTTATAAAATGGAGAGGTTTTACTGAACCCTTATAGGAACCTGCCAACTCTATAGGACTTATACAGCTGTAGAAGACTTTTACGAACTCTACCCAGAACTACTACAGCCCTATCTCGCAGATGCTTGAGTTTAAAGGGGGGGTACTGTTATGGGACACCCCTGTGACACCTTATATACGTCCACCTGTTTCTACTAACTGAACAACTGAAGACTGACTATGAGATGGCAATCTGATAGTAATCTGCCGTATTCTACCGCAATCTGCTGTCTCTACTGTTGGAGTTGCTAACTGGCAACTTCAAGGACCTCTAACTGCCGAATTCTGCCAAGTTCTACTAGAACCGCCACCTAAGCTCTACCCTGCCTATGTGTAGTATAGTACCCGTTAACCTAGCAACTAAGCGAACGTTATATACCCTTTTTCCCCTGTTTCCTACTTTCCTTTCCTTACGCAACGTCTTGACTTTATTACACAGTTTATATACATAGCTTAATAATATCTACTTCGCTATATATTATCATCGCTTGTGCTTACTCCGTGACACAGCTTAATATATACTAGTAACTATATCCTCCTAGTTTATAAACCCCTAGACTAGGGGCTTATAGCTTCCTAGTAAGTTACTAAGTTGCTATAACTATTTGGTAATGAGAAAATGATAGAAACACTAAAATAAAGTCCTAACGCCTGTCCCTGTCCTTTTACAGTTTATTTCTGTCCTTTTGCTCTCTACTATCTCTCTGCTAGGAGCTTAGTAGGAGTTGCCTCCTTCTAAAGATTCTGCTGTTATTAGCTACTTTCTAGTAGCTATTCCTGTCTTATTTAGAAATAGGCAAAGTACTTCTCTTCCTTTTTTTATGCAAAATAGCTTCTTTAGAGAGAGAGAAGATCCTAGTTTCTTTTGTATCTCTTTTCTATTTTCCTTATATAGGCTGCAGTCTAGTAATAGATGCTTAGGGGTTTGTATAGAATTACATTCCCTAAAGCATCTACCTTCTTTATCTTTCCCTATTGTTTTAGAGAAGGATTTAAAATAGCCTTTTC
>Ga0307507_10011320_pt1 | contig 11289 bp, 9 predicted proteins | sample 7_EM_MG_FD_207223 | JGI IMG/M metagenome (GOLD analysis project Ga0307507, IMG submission 207223) | Populus trichocarpa ectomycorrhiza microbial communities from riparian zone in the Pacific Northwest, United States - 7_EM | ecosystem: Host-associated > Plants > Roots > Unclassified | place...
CACCCCTACCCCTCTCCCTCGCCGACTCCAGAACCTTCGGCGCATTCTCCCCCCTCTCCCTCCTCCTCATCTGCACCCAATCCCCCAACCTCTTCCACAAATTCCTCTTAAACTCTGGACTATAAGCCGCTACCAACCCACTCGTACTCGGCACTACAAAAACCTTACAACCTCCCCACTTCCCTTGACCTTCCCCCTCCCCATCCCCAGCCTTCTTCCCAAACCTAACCCCCTCCTGCCACCCCCAGTCAAATTCCCCCTTCTTAATCCCCCTCCCATTTCGAACCTTAAAAACCGCCTCCCAGACCACCTTCCCGACAAAACACACCGCTTCAGGCTTATACCTCCGCATCTTCTCCTCCAGCACTGCGACACCAGCCAACAGCTCCTCCTTGGAAAGCTCCGCCGTATCTTTAGTCGGCCGCTTGACGATGTTGGTTTGGCCGAGGGAGTACAGCTCTGGCAATTTCACGTCCATTTGTGGGGGGAGGCGGCGGTCAGGAGTGCATCCTGAGGAGTGCATCAGTCGCCAGAAGAGATTCGTGGGGTTCGCGAATGAGTGGCCGATGCGCGCGGTTGTTAGACCCGGGTTAATACCAATGAAGACGCAGATTAGGTTTTCCTCGAGGTTGTCTGGGAGCGGGGACAGGTGAGCGTACGTGCTTGGGGGCGCATAGCCGGTGTGCTTTGGGCGTTTCTTTTTAGCCCTGGTCGGTCGTGAGGATGGTTCGGCTGCGGGTCCCCTCGAGCGGGGGTTTCGAGATGTGAGCGGTGGGTTTTCGGGCGGTGTTGGTCGAGAGGGGGTAATTCTTGGAGCTCTGCTCGAGCTCGAACCCGAGAAAGTGAATCTCGATAAACGGCCGCCAAATGATGGAGGGGGATTTTGTGGCTGATCTTCTTCCTCCCCTATCAAATCTTCATCCTCTTCCTCCTCCTTTATCGGATCTTCACTCTCTTCTTCCTCGTTTATCCATTCTCCATCCTCTTCCTCCTCGTTTGGACAATCTTCATCCTCTTCCTCCTCCTTTATCAAATATTCATCCTCTTCCTCCTTCACTTCTCCTCCCTCATTCGTCTCTGCCTCATCTATAACCTCGTCCACATATTTCCGTTTGCTCATTTTCGCTTTCGAAGCACATAGGTCCGGCATTTATGTGGCAAGAAAGTAAGCAGGGGTGGGTGAGGAGATGCGTAGTAATTTGTACCCGCTTGGGATCAGCAACAATACCCTAACCCTGTACCACTCAGATCCGGCAGGAATGTGTAAACTTTCTAGAAGCACCATGGTAGACACAGACACTAGCAGTAGCAAGAGCCCAATCGCTACTCGGGAGGCTTAAGAAGCGGGGCAGAGCCGCGTCTTGGCGGGCGTCTTGGCGGACGTCATTGAAGATTCATGGTTTGTCATTCGAATTTGCAACCATAGGAGGTGTTGAAAATCAGCTTTCGGATATGCACTCTCTACGTACTAGAGTACGACATAACTGGTCACTCTTAGTACCGGTGTCCTACTCTCCGAGTTTGACTTACCGTATTAGACTTGTCTCTTATGTCACCACTCATTCTACTAACTAGATACGCAATTCTCTTCTCATTCGTTTTCTCTTGTCTTCTATCTTGTTTCCTTTAACCCCTTTTCTGCTGCCAATATATGTTGCTATTCCGCTGTATAAATAGTAGGCCTTCCTGGCCCTCTAAGATAGAATGAAGTTCTTAAGCATCACTAGCGCGCACATCCTTCCGGTATATAACTTAACTTTTGGCCCGTTTTTCAACAGGAGGGCATGTTTGGGATACGCAATGGGGAAATAAGGCGACTTCACGGGGCTAACGGTACTGTGTTAAAATGAAAAATTATGCGGTGGGGGAGGAAAATAGCTTAGAGACTAAAAGTCTTCATGGCGACCCCCAGAGCCCTTCCACCAAATCTGTAATATGATAATATTATCATACCACTACATGAGTTTAATTATAGTTCACTGCGTTGCTCCCACCGGGGAATGTGAACGCATTATTACGAATAAGAAATGGCTTAGGTGCCACAGTGTTCGTTAGCTTATGCATACCGGGTTCATGAGGGGTTTGTTGCCCTGATGCTGAGATTCTTGGGTTTGCTGGTGTGCATAACGCCACTCGTGAATTGGATTGAATACGTTGAGAAGGGATTGTTATGCTTAACCTTATGCACTTCCAGGCAATTAACTACGATATGGTCGAGTACAATACAAGAGCAGACGAGGAAGATTTCCAAGAAAATAACCTCTTGGGGTTGGATTTGGGTATTTTTTGTCACGGTGGGTTGCTTTAGAGATGAACTTCGTCGGTTTAAGGGAGAGGAGGACGTCCTAGAGCGATTTACTCTTGCTCCCCATTCCTTCTCCTACACCCTTACGGCGAAATCAAGTTTACTCGAATTACTAGTATCCGTATCCACCTTATGACTGGAGTGCTTAAACTTGACTGGCCGGACGACGCAGAGAACAGAAATTCATGTCTATGGCTCTTAGCCACATCTGAAAAGGAATGACCATAAATAAAAAATGAGTTTAGTAAGTCTAGTAGGGGGGTTTAGAGTGGGGAGGTTTATTTTAGGTGCATATATTATTGAACGGTCTATAACGAGTCATCCCTCATGACTGCTATAAGCTCAGGGCCTATTTGTATCGCAAGTTCCTGTAAGGGCCCGATTGACACTAGTGAATGCTTATTGTCCTGCCAAATCGTTTTTCTTCGTTTCTTCGCTGTGTGGCGAATCCACCTCTATAATGCGGGAAAACAGCAGCCTCCTCGACACCTAGTTGGCTTATTCACTTTTAGCACCCCCTTCGCGGTCCTTAGCCCAAATATAACCTGAGAACCTGCAGTCGTCTCTCATATAAACCATCCGTGTTTGCTTCTCTCCCCGACCACAGCTCCCCTCCTGAAAAACTAAGTTTTCTCATTCCGTTGGGTTAGCCATTAGTCTAGCTTGCTACTCGCCTGTCCAAGAATCCGTCACCACCACTCACTCGGACCCTATCGCCCCTAGGCTTCGCTTGGACCTTGTCAGAAACCGGAATCTCAGAAAGCTGTGACGAGCGTCACTTGCTCCTTATAGTAGGTTGCAAGATCTCTGGTACACCTCTAGCTGGATTTTTGGGTCGTCTTCACTTTGGATACACAGGCCTGCCATCAATGACTTATCGTCTGGTCCCTCAAAAAGGCCCTAAGTCAGGCTGCGTTTTGTGGTGGATCGGCAGGTGCCAACTGCTTCGGGGTTGCCCAAGCTGGACCAACCCCAGCGGTGGTCAGGCGAGCTAGCCTCTCAGAGATTAGTGACCCCCCACACTCTCCTCTTCCTCTACGGTATCCCTCTCCTATCATAGATATACATCGGATTAAAATCTCCTTCCCCCCATCCAGGCGCATACTCGACCACAATCCCCAGCCTAGTCGCGGCAGGCAACTACCTCCTCGGAATCGAGCAGCTCGCCCTCCACAGCCCGGCACTGCTCCCAAATTCTCCATCTCACGCGCGCGGGTCCCGCGCAAGCCCGAGCAAATCCCCAAACCCTCGGGCACATTGCCCCGTCCAATTTTGGCGCCCCGTCAACATCTACAGCAACTTCAACGGCTATACCTTCCCCGGCCCCACCGTTTGGCTTAGTTAGATTAGTTAATTACACACGTGACAAAAAGAAAGAAAGAAAGAAAGCCGGTCCTCCTTAGTTGATTCCTTGCTGTGGAGCGGTGGCGGGATTCAGATAGCTTGATAATATAGTTTTTATTTGGTTTTTGACATCTGAATACTAAACTGACTAGGGTTTTGGAAGTGGTTTTACATCCCAGTGGTTTTGTATAGGTTTAAAATAAGGTGATGTGTCACTACAGGATGGACAGGACGTGGGAATTAGTCTCCCGACCTTGACTACCGGTACTAAGTTGGGGGAAAATTAGGTTGAATATCCGATGGGGAGCTTTTCCAGGCTGAGCAATGTTTCAGTTTGTAGGCGGGTGGCTGCAGCTCCTGCGATCACTCGTGAGTAACTTAAGCTGCAACTAGTTTCGAGACCTCAACACCCTCAAAAGACTGAGAGGCAGAATCATTATGTTGAAGGATGACACTACCAAACGAGAATCAAAGGCCCCGATGGAACATCCCGGAGAGAGCATTTCAATCGATGGGACTAGAGGTGGTGGACGTTGTGGGTTCATAAAGTTAGGCTAATAAGTTATCGCCATGCTAATAATAGCGACTTTGGTGAGATCCTTCGTTAGTAATGTTAGATCATCTGCGAGCCGGTTTGGTTTCATTCTAAATTGCTGCCATTATCCATACTTCACCTGAGCAACCTTGGGGGTCTATCCCTATGCCGGGACCTTGAACAATGATAGTTACCCGGCTGCCAGACCCCCCGCCATCAATGCAACCAATCATCTCTGCCAAACAAAATCCCCATTTTGCTGCCAAACACACCCGCCCAAATTCTCGTGAACATCCGCCATCTCTCATTATGGCATTCCTCCCCCGTCTTTTGCGTGCGGCTCCCCGTCGAATCAATTGCCCAATCCTATTCCGAAGCATTAGCGCAACACCTCTATGTCGTAGCGATGCTCTAGCAGTTGCATGTCCCCTTGCTATCTCCTGCGCAACCTTTCATTGTATCAAACACTAGCTAACGAAACTCTCATAACACACAGCACAGGAACACCCCTCAAAATAACCCCTCAATTCCCTTCTCGTTCACTCCGCAAAACCAACAACTCATCAACGAGATTCTCAAACGCTACCCCCCACAATACAAGAAAGCCGCCGTAATGCCCCTCCTGGACTTAGGCCAACGCCAGCATGGCTTCGCCTCGATCAGCGTAATGAACGAAGTCGCCCGTATCCTCGAAATTCCGCCCATGCGAGTCTACGAAGTCACCACCTTCTACACAATGTACAACCGCGACCCAGTAGGAAAGTACCACCTTCAAGTATGCACAACTACACCGTGCATGCTGTGCGATTCCGATAGTGTGATGCAGGCAGTTGAGAAGTTCCTCGGTGTGAAGCCGGGGCATACAACCCCCGATGGGATTTTCACCTTTAGCGAGGTGGAGTGCTTAGGGGCTTGTGTTAATGGTCCGATGATTCAGATTAATGATGACTATTATGAGGACTTAACGGCAGAGAGTGTCACAAAGTTGCTGGAAGCATTAAAGGCTACGGCAGATAGTTTGCCAGAGCAGGCGGTTACTTGGGATGCTCCTGCCCCAGTCCCAACTCCCGGTCCGACGGGCGCGACGTCCGGAAGAGGGAAGGGTGCGGTTACGGGCAAAGATGCGGGGGTTAAGGCGGGGAGTGCTATCGGTTTGTTTTCCCCGCTATCCAGCCTCTCTAATAATATTTTTATTTTTTGCTATTTTTACTGATACTTGGTGGGTGCGGTTAGGCAAACCCCCAGATAGAGTGGTCAACGGCGTTAAAATCCCCGCACCTGGGCCACTGAGTGGGAGAATGACTTGCGAGCCCGCGGCTAAACTAACATCGCTGACAGAACCAAAGTGGTCGACAGAGGTGTTTAGAAAGGACTTGTAGCAGGAATACCCTATTACAGTTGTAGATAGTAGATATAGTATACAGATGCGGAGCAGGGTGCGGATATCGTCCTCAAATCCAAATAGGGTGAAACAACCGAGCTATCATATTGAAAAGAGAGACACAAGTTTGGTTTTGCACTCCGAGGCTTGTAGTTTCCGTTTTAGTTATCTCCGTGGTCGTGAATCGAATCCACGTTATCATAAATTTACCACGCTACCAGTACTCGTGCCTTTCATGAGCAACAGTTGCTGGTCCTGTGCCTTCTTTGTGCTCCCAAATACACGGATATAGCATATCTCCTCCTTGCCTTACCTTACGGCACCATATGGTATTAAACTACCCCCGTTCGCATCCTCGTAAACTTATCCCGATCCCACACTGCACTGTCTATCCCATCTCCAACGCCAACATCCATAGACTACAAAGCAAACCAATCTTCCCCGCCAATCCGACAGAATAAGTTACAATTACCACAGCATAACTACCGCACTTCGGGTACTGTGTCTCAGCGCCCTCCCTTCCCGACCAACGGAAAAGTACCGGGCTCTGAATTCGGTTCTTCGCTTCATACCCCCAGCATAAGTTAAGAGAGTATTAAACATCATATTTGAACGGGAGAACCTGGAGTCTGCTTCCTTCTTCTTTCTCGCCTCCTTTCTCTTTCCTTCCTAACTTGCGGAGCGGTCTAAGGCTTTCTATCGAGGGAATTCCTCCTTTACTCGAAGATACAATACTTTCGCTTTCGGCCGGTTCACACAAAATCACCACTGACTGAGGATACGGTCCGGCGCGAGAGTGAATTACTAAGGAACAAGCCTGCTTTGTTGATACGGTATGATAAGTGGGGGTTAAGGTACCTCCCTCGGAATTAAAGGGCTCCGGTGTTACCATTGCCGTTTGGTGCTGCGGTTGCTGCAAGGGTTTGGGTTAGGTTCGTTAGTGTAGGGCTGGCGGTCTCCACAGCGACGGCGACGAGGACGGGAGCTAGAGTGAGAGTTTGGTAGGCGGCGAGAACGAGGGAAGGAATCTGCCAAGGCCGAGAACTGCGAAGAGGGCATTCGAGCGAGGGAGGCTGAACTCACTGAGAGAATCGGTTTTTAGAAAGTGAGTCGTTACGTCGGGGGTGGAGCACGCAAGCTAGCGAGCGGCTAGAGTAAGCTGGGCGATAAAGTGAATCCTCTGAACCGAGAAGCTTCTAAGAGGGTTTCTTTATTCTCCTTTGCTTACCTGCTTCAGCATCAGGTTAAGGTGCCCAGTGCGATAGAGCTGACACTCTTAATAAGTAGTGCCTCCACCACAAGTTGCATCTTACTCGAGCAGACTTCCAGGGGTTCCTCGAGCTAATACTACGAATACTGTGGATGCAGTCAATGCACCTCTAGGGTGTCTGTTTCTCATGTTTCTGCTAACAAAACAGTGGTTGGGGGCGTGGTTTTCACTTGGTGGGTTACGATGGGCAGGGGAAAGTGATGCCGCAAAGCCGGCATTGGGCATGGAAAATGAAGGTCATGAGAGACTTGCTGAGGGTTTTGTTCCGCGTTTCGTGATCGATTACGGTCCCTCCCCTCTCTACTTCCCCTTGCCTTCAAGCCTGAGTCTCCCTGACAACGATGAATAGCACCCTACGTCCACCTCCACAGTCAAGATATCTTCCTCCCGGGCGACATTGGCGAGCACCTCGAGCACACAATCCCATACCTAAACTACACTCCACTAACCTCGCCCCAAACTCGTCAATCCTTAACCTCCCTCTCGAATCTCAACCGCTTCGGTCCAAACGTTTACCTAACCTCCGACGACGATCCGGAAAGTCAACCATCATGGCTCCGCGGCGAGCACAACCGCCCCGTTCCCATCGGTAACGGGGGAACAGACGTGGGCGCTAGCACGGCTCCGGGGATAATCATCTGGACGGAGAAGGGGAATAACGTCACGGACGCTTTCTACTTTTACTTCTATAGCTTCAATTTAGGGAATACGGTCATCGACTGGCGATTTGGAAATCATGTTGGTGACTGGGAGCATACTGCTGTGCGATTCATTAGTGGAATTCCGCAGAGTATTTTTTACAGCGAGCATTCAGGTGGTGCAGCGTATAAGTTTGGTGCTGTTGAGAAGATAGGTGTCCGTGTACGTGCCTCTATTGGTTCCCCACACCACTTTGCCAGTGCTAACGCGGCTTCTTGGCTTGTATAGCCGGTATGCTACTCCGCCTCCGGCTCTCACGCAAACTATGCACGCCCAGGAGCACACTACTATGCTATCCCGTTCCATCTCCTCGCAGACCACACAGACAAAGGCCCTCTCTGGGATGTTACTAAAAACTCATACATATACAAGTACGACATTGCTCATGATGTCTTGGAACCTAGTGGTGATACACCGGGTGCGCCGGTAGACTGGTTCCATTTTGGCGGCAAGTGGGGGGATAAGATGTACAAAGCTAGTGATAAGAGGCAGTGGATGGTTGCAGGGCAGTATCGTGAGTTATCCTACACTCAAGAGGAACAGGTGGAGAGAGCGAGGGCTAACAAGGATGCCGGATAGATTACGTAGACGGACCTACAGGTCCAAAATTTAAAAACTTGGCTAGGAAGGAGATTTGCCAGAATGAGGGGGCTTGTACCCTGAGGTCGAGTTTGACGGAGGAGGTTGAGATTCCCTTCGTCACCCCCGAAGGCTGGGATGGGGAGGGCGCGGATGAGTTGGTCGATTTGCTGGATGAGAAGGAAAAAGGGGATTGAAATGAAATGAGCCGAATTATTTATCGGTTGGTTGCAAGTTGGGTCAGGAATTTTATGTTTGGTGTATGGTGTAGGGTGTTTGTCTGCCTTGCTTCGGTCATTTCGATTGTGCCCTCGCGTTTCTTAGCTCTTTTGTTGTCTCGCCTGCGTTGGGCTTTTTTCTTTTTTTCCTCTTTTCTATTTTGGAACACCGGGCTTGTACTGTATTATATCGTGCGATGGACCAGGGCCTTGGAGTGCTGAGTTGAGTTGGTTAGATTGGGTCTGGGACGGCGTGGTGCGGATTTTGACCCTTTGGATTCGGTGGGGTGTAACAATTGAAATTGAACAAGATTAGGTGCGACCTATGTAAACTTGTGGTCCTAACCTGCTCTACCGTACTAGTCGCAGTTACCGCTTGTTATTGCTTTTACTGTGCAGTGATTGTGTTACTCAGGGAAAACGTCGCGTCATCAAATCGATCACTCGTGAAAATTTCCATCTATGCGTCCATCTGTCAATCTATCCATTCACCACCACGGGCTACCATCGTTATGCTTCCCTCGTGCTCATCATATCCCCGAAGCAAAGAGCGAACGGCACATTGACAGACCCTCCAAGGTCATGCGGATGCTATAGTATACGGGTATAAACTGAATAGAGGGGTGAGGATCTAGACATGGACTTCGCACCCACTTGGCTTACCCATCGATCCAGTCTTTATCGACCGAGAGCGACATCTCGGAGGTAGGTAGGTATATGGTTCGCGCGGGACAGCCCGCCCATCCACCGTAAAAACTGGAACAACAGCCAAGAGCCAAGCTGTGTGTGTGGAGGGGGGAATGCTCGGAATTTCCCTCTTTGGGCTATGGGCGCCGGTATCATAAGGCGGAACTTTCTGGGAGAGGTGGCGACCGTGATTTGCGCTGTCCTACGTGGCGGGACCCTCGATTATTCCAGTTCTTATGAAGAGCTTGGACTTTTTGGGGTACTACCTAGTGGTTTATTTGGAGTTCAAGATGTGCCCTGATGTTTTGCCGGAGGTACTGTGGATGGATTGTATCGTAGAGTAGAATAGGGTACTGTGGTGGAAATGATGATGGTGGTGGTGACGATGTAGTACCGTAAGAACTGGAATAATTGGACCTGAGACTAAGACGTCCGAAATTCCCTCTCTTGGATAGGGGGGCGAGCGCACAGCAAAAACTTGCCCCCTGAGCCCGAGCGTAAGACAAAAGAAAAAGAAAAAAGAACCGGACCTTACGAGCAAAGGCAACTCCAACGTCCTAGCGTGAGGTCCAATTATTCCAGTTCTTACGGTGGTAGTGGGGAAGTGGGGGGGTGCTACGTGCTGGAGCACAGTATGTATATATCTTACTGCAGGTGAACTATTCGTTTCCAGATCAGCGGGAGTTGGAGCACGTCGTGTGATCATTAGTGGAGAGTCACGCAGTCTGTTAGCATCTCCAGTGAAATATTTATTAGAATGGTTTGATTGGTTGCTTACTTGCTGTGGGCTATCATTCGTAAAGTACCTAGTTGAAGTCGGTGGAATGTTATAGCTGCCCAGTCCCTCTGCCTCAGTCCCTACCCGATTATAGGTGTTTCCTGTCGAGCGATTATTCGTGAGCTGGGCTTTATCCGGTAGAGTTATTGTAAGCAAAACTTGGGTTACTATTTTGGCTTGTGGGGTGTGGGTTGGATGTGGAGGAAGTTGTGACTTGTGATACTATTGGACTATTATAGTGCCTTTCGTCTGTGTGCTGTATAGTACCTGTGATTCCAAAATAGTTTAACTTGGTGAGACTTGAGAGTTTCAATGAACTCGAGGAAGATATGGTGCTTGAGGTGGTGAAGGGGTTGGTCTGGTGTATCTTAATGCATAAGGAAGGGGCTGTGAATTGTTGGCTAGCTAGGGATTTTACAATTGGGGGGAGGAGGTTTGTGATACTATATGATAAGGTGTTTGTATCGTGGTAGTAGTAGTGGTGGTGGTGGTGGTGGTAGTGGCGATGGTACAACTAGCACGGTCTAGTACTAGTGCTCTCGTATTTCCTATTATACAGGAGACCACACATCCGGTGCGAAATGGCGTAGGAGAGCGGCAATCAATTAATGTACCCTAACGGAAACGATGTGATTAGATACACTCAGAGCTTACTGGATGAGGACGCAACTCTCCCGTGCAACCGACGACCGCCCGAAGTCAGATATGATGGAAATGATTCTGGTGACGGTTTCGGACAAACGTATGTGACAGCCACGATACCCGACAACGCACTCTTAAATTAGCCACTAATAAGCTCGTACATATGTAGATTCTGTTCAAATATGTGAACGCCAGGGGCATGATCTACACTATCTGGATAATACTAGGCAGATGCGAGGGGTACTGCAAGGACAGACTAAGCAAGGAGGAATGGTAGTAGAGCAGATTGGTAGGAATTCTGGTTCTTATTGTTCTAAGCGAGGTGGGGGGTAACAACCTTATTTATAAGAAAGTATACTCCCATACATGCAAGAGAAATATAGGGAAAACAATGTAAGAAACATAAGTGCGAACATGTTTGACCCTGAGATCCTTCCAAGTAAATCTTAAACAATGTGCGAAAAACTATAAGGGTGTGATGAAAATATTAGATATATCATGACCAATAATGGTGCATAAGAGATGTATAAAATCCTGAACACCGGATAGGAGAGCACATGTTAAATCCTAAAATAACAATAAAATACTATAAAATATATCTTAGCAGTAGTAATGTACTAAGCAGTGTACAGGTGGAGCTGAAACACAAACAATATAACCGTCTCCGTGTGGTAGTGGGAAACGATAAGGATAACGATACTATCGGTATACCAAAGTCCGGTATAATGAGACTACATCAGGAAAATGTAAAAACCACTCCTGGTCCACCAAGGGGGGTCATGGTCCCCCTGGTCCTCCTGGTCCACCCTGATCCACAATGGTCCACATTTTCGGTAAATTTTCAAAAAGGG
>Ga0307507_10011321_pt1 | contig 11288 bp, 10 predicted proteins | sample 7_EM_MG_FD_207223 | JGI IMG/M metagenome (GOLD analysis project Ga0307507, IMG submission 207223) | Populus trichocarpa ectomycorrhiza microbial communities from riparian zone in the Pacific Northwest, United States - 7_EM | ecosystem: Host-associated > Plants > Roots > Unclassified | place...
TTTCTAATACACAGCAAAATTTTTGTGGATTCTTATAAAGATTGTGGCCAGGGGGAGGGTGGCGAAGTCGGCTACTTTTGGTGTAAAATGGGCATCGGACGAATCTTTTTGTCCTAGTACTGTAATAGCCCTGCCCCAGTGGGCATTCCTTCAGCTAAACATCTTGTAATTTCCGATCGTGACCTCAGGTTAAATCACATTTTTAAGTCAGAATCATAGTGCACCACAAATCCTCTAAGTTCACCTGGGGAAGAGACTGAAGACTACTAGTATTGTACTGAGTGGGAAGTGCGGCACGAAGCACTTAAAGGCTGAACTAGAATTGAAACGGAATGAAGGGCAACCGCGCCAAATTGCTGTGGCCTAGTTTACTTAATTAACACTATGAGAGTCCATACAGTACAGGTCAACCAAGTACGGAGCACTTTTACCTAGTATCCTATGCTGCGAATATCTGGGAACTTGTTTCACACTCTCCTAAAATCTTCAAATGCACAGTACATTAAACAGGCTCCCCAAGTTTTCACCTCTAGAAAAAACCAAAAAATTGCAGGTGCCTAGGACTAGGCTTTAGCTATCATGTAGCGGTTTGGCATTTGTAAGATTTTGACTTGGTGTAGATAGGAGGCAAGTACAGAGCAAATCGCTTAAAACCTTCATTTCAAAATAGCCCGAGTACAAAATCAGACCCTCTGGAAATACGAGTTTGAGGAAATCTGAGTTGAGTGGGATAAACACTCGGTGTGTGTATTTTGTGAAGATATGGGAATTCCTCTAATCCGCTACCTTTTGACCGAAGACCAATCCAGTCACTGTCCCGCAATTGGCAATGGCACTGGCCGCCTCCCTCTCCGTTCTCCGTTCTCTTTCCCGGGCACCGAATCGTTCTTTCAGTACCTGTACTTTTGCGCGAGCCCACAATGCGTGCCCTCTCAAAACACGATAAAAGGCAATGCTATCTTTTTCTGTCTAATCGTATATATTATTTCTAGTATTTCACCAGCGATGGGAGGCATGTTGCCGTAGTGTTTAATTCAAATTCCACTACAAAGCCACTAGGATTGACAATATTTTCCGTCTCTCCCCGCTTCTGGGCCAGGGATATTTCCTATTCAATCTTTGATTACTAAGGCACTAGCCCACTTTAGATCCCTGATTCGGTCTCGCCTCACTCCCAACCCCCGAATTCAATCACTGAAAGCCGCCTGCCCCGCAGCATTGTTGATGATAGAACCTGGTTAACTAGTAGTGTGCAAATATGATAGGTCGAATATACTTGTAGTCGCACTTGTACTCTGCTATCTCTAAGACTACTGAGACATTGCAAAATTTTGTGCCGCCCCTCTCAGTGTCTAAGACATAGGTTAATAAGCAACCCTTTGTCAATGCTACAAATTCACAGATGTGTACATCATCGTTTGAGGCAGCACTTTACCGGTAGTCACATTTGCCCAAGACACTGACAGGGGCGGCACAAAATTTTGCGATATCAACCCAGGAGATAGTACTTGTACCGTGCTCAAATTGAATGCTGATGAGCTAATTTCACCTGATTGAGCGCAGAAGTATGATACCAAATTCTAGTAATATTTAAAGCCCAAAAGAGTTGAATTTAGCGGCAATCGTTTCCAGGAGGTGAGCATAAATTAGACCGATCTGGATAGTTTTTTTTAGCGAGATCTGCTGCAGACAATACTGTACTATCTCTTTCTTACAGCGGGGAAGTGAGACAGGTGATAGGTGAGACTTGCTTGAGCTGGTACCAAGGTCAGGTAAGAAGTTATGGAGCAGTTATTTGGGGTTAACTAGTCAAATATATCCCTGTCTGTTCCGCTTAATAGACTCGCATATCAAGTCCTCTTTGGTAAACAGTGATAGATATCAGAATCTTTCACCGGAGCGCTTCGGAATTGAAGGAGTGTCCAACTTTAAGCTGCTCAGGCTCCACAAGAACAACCCCTCTCTAGCCTTTTCTCCATTCTTCCCTAAAAAACAAGATATAGGTTCGGAACATAGGAAGGTATTTTTTTAAAATATCGACTAACAGGTAAGTCAGAGGGGGTTAAAGTTAGGGGCAATCGCCCCAAACTTCACAAGGCGGTTTGCTCTTAAAATTTCCAAGGGGCAAGTGGACCGTATTTTGACGCTGGCTAATAGGCGTTGCTAAGCAAAATGAATTTCCTAAACCTCTCTTGAGCTGATGCCTTGATTGTTAGTTTTGTGGCGCTGGGCTGCACCAGAGTCTGCGTGCGCAGTGAACACAAAATATGTACAGTCCCTAGGCAGAAGTGTTCGTGATTTTACTTGGTCAGATGTCTTACATTTTCATGAACACTTCTGCCTAAGGACTGTACATGTTGGACAAGGTCCCACGGCAGTCGCTTTTCGGCTGAAGAAGGCAAGGTTTTGGGGCGGGGCTTATCTGCGCATGTTAGCGTTGAAAACTATTAAGTTGGAGTATTATAATCTGATAGGAGCCAGATCGTTTTTAATTATAATACTCACAGAACAAATACGTTCAATTCCCGCCCCGAGGTCAGCACAGCAGCGAGCCGTTTTTCGACTTCTCCCGAACATCTGGTATAATGGTCGATTGTCTCCTAGAGTATTTGTCCACTCGTCCTCCTTGTGGGACAAATTCTGAAGCGACATTGCACTGAGAGCGCGAAGGCCTGCTAACCCGTGTACAAGATAGAATCAGCTCACTGTATCTTGAAGGAACCGTCACTATTACTTCGGAACTTGGTCGGATATATGATGGAAAGTGTTATTTGGCGGTGAGTGACGGAAGGATCAAGTCTTTGTGTGAGATGGAGTATGGAATGGCGGGACGGGGTTGGCATGATGAGGAAAAGGATGTGTTAGGGACTTGGGCGAGGGCTCTAAGTGACAATTTTGGCGAGATATGACACCACATCCTTTATGTTAACCTTACTCAGGCTAGGGTCGGTTCTTATGGTATTATTGGATATAAGGTTTTGACGACAGGCGGTGATGGCTTGGGAGCTGGAATTTAACCGGTTTGGACCAAGATCTCCCGCAAGTGATTGGCCAAGGGTGTAGAGGGGACTCAGCAAGTCTGAGGTCCTGTTACTCCTATACTCCGGCGGCCGAATTGAAGCCGGACACCTAAGGTGACAAGCTCCATACAAAGTGTCCGGCTTGAATTCGGCCGCGCTAGTAGGAGGCAAGTTGAGACGAAGTTTGTCTAGATCGTCATCTTGGTGGACTCGCTAACATGCTTGTAGTTCTGGGCCTTCTTTTTCATAGCCCCAGTTTCGAAACCGGGAATCAAAGCTTTTTCATTACTCCTATTTTACAATTAAAGAAACAAAGTTATGAATGAAAAATCACTCCCTTAATACAATCCCACTAGGAAGAAGCTACCGCCAAATAAATATCGGCCCACCGCTTGTACTGTGCGCAGCCTCTTGCTTTTGCCAGATCCACCCATGCCTAGTCAAGCGAGTTGGCAAAGAACTATAACAAAGCTAAATTCTGTCGGAGCGAGCCTATCGTGAGGTGACTGACAGTAGCGCAGCAGTCAAACACACGAACTAGACTAGGGCTAGGCTAAAGGGTAGGTATGATCAGAAACTTCGTTCGCTCGTCATGTTCCTAAACTAACTAAACAAAACATAAGAATATTATATAGAGCATAGGGGAATCATCTCGCCATCGCTCCCCACACTCATCCATTTCTCCCTACGTATGACCCCATTTGCCTGCATACTTCCATAACGGTAATAAAGGAAAGACATGACCATAAACCATCTCCGTCGATTCGTTCATTGCTTTTCAACTTCGGAACAAATGAAATCCCCAAAGATATTCCTTAATCTTTCATCGTACCTTTCTCCTTGCATCTACTCTCACATCTCTGTTCGTCAACTATCTACTTCTTTCAACTCTAACAAATTCGATACAAGGATTAGGAAGAAAAGAAACACGGAACTTGCCCAACTCCATTGCCCAGCCCGCGGCCAATGTACCGGTCTCCGTCGACTTCCATTCAATGGGGGTATTCATGGTTTTCGGGCTGGGGAGACGTATGAGCTCTGTTAAACCCATGTCCACATTTCTGCTTATTTCTCCCTTTACTTTTTTTTATTCGGTTCATGTGCTGACGAAAATTATCAAACCGAATGAAGCCGGCTTCACAGATCACGCACTTCCACTGCTTCTTGGACTTATGAAAAGCAGTGCTCGTACAATGACGGCGCTGGTCAGTATTTCGGCTAAAGCTTTTTCCGCAGCCAAGTTCGCAGAAGTACCGTTTCCGCACAGGTTCGGGCCCCGGGTCTTCAGTTCTTGATCTGTTCATTTACTAAGTCACAAGAAATCAATTAGATACAGGGCGGAGAGGCTCACTCTCCATGTTGAGCAGTTGTCTTATCTCTTCCTGGTGTTCTGCTGCCTATTATCGCGGAGTCAAGGATCAATTGATCAGGTGGGCTAGAAGCTTTTAGCACACAACGTCCTAATCTCTAGGTTATCGTTACTTAGGAAACCGACCTATTGGGGGGTGAAGGGGAAGCAGCCCGAGGATAATGACTAAATGTATCTGTGTCGCTCACAACTGCTGTGTGACTGGCGGCTCCTTGATGAATATGATCTTGGAGTGTTGGAGGCAAGTGGCCATCGATAGGTCCGCTGTTCATGACTACCAAATACAAGGCGATGCATTGGAGGCAAAAATGGTTTCCCTGATCTATGCTCTTGTTAGAAAACAACTATCTTTCTTTCTTTAGTGTTGGAAGAGCCCTTCAACCCCAAAACCTGCTGGATGGGGATATAGGCGCTGAATTACCATCGGAAAAATTGAGGTTCGTTGGCCCATCTGATTCTTCATCTGATTCAAAAGCAATTCCACACACTGAGCAGTAATGAAATGAGTAAGGGGAGCTGGCGTGTAGAGAAGCCATTGTGGATGGAGGAAATTGGGAGGCGATAGGATCAGTCAGGGGAATATAGAGAACGGGGACCGGAGGTTAAATTTATAAGAGTTGAGCGTGCTAGTTGGGGATTACAGAGTTTGGGTGGGGTATCTAACTGTGGAGCGCATTCTGAATTGTCATGGAAGACTTCCTTCGGAAGGCCAGTGTTTATTCACTTCCCTCCTCCCCCGTCCTTCTCCTTCTCCTCCTACTCCCGCTCCACCCCCTCCTTTCCCCATCCACGTCACCCATCGGCATTTGCAGCTAGAATTCTACAAAGCGGCAGACTGACACAGTGTTTTTTTCTTTTATGTGATATTTTGATTGGGCGATTGCAGTGCCTTTGGCGGACGCCTTTGGTTATTACTACTAATCCGCTCTAACCGTTCATAACTCCGTATTTCTCAAGTACATTCACAACCAATAGGAGGTTTTATCTTTCCCCCTCGAGTCGGGTGAATCCGGGGAGTGGGATGGCACGAGAGTTTTTCTAGGGGGTGCAGAGTCTCGAGAGAAGGGAGACTTTTTTTTATATTTTTTACAGTGTTTGTAAAGTAATTTAATTACCTAGATAGGCTTTTGAATATGATAGACTTCTGGCTTCTATATGGGAGCTCTAGTCGGGGTTCATAGTTACTTCTTTCTATTAATGAGGATGATTTGGCCTAACGGCGGTTCTAGCTAAACCACACAGTGCCCTCAGATTAACCGTTCTAGCATACCAATGAGCAATTGGGATTACCTCTCCATCATGAAGCTCGCAAATTCCTGCGAGGTCTTTAACACATTCATCAGAAGTCATAAGAATCTGAAATATTTTTGTAGCTTGTATTGCTCTATTTTTTTGCTCACAACCCCAGGGAAGCGATCCTCCTCTGGTAATCGTTTGTAGAGCTAAATCTCTGAGAGTCTACGTTGGGTGGAGGGATATGTGCCTGTCAAAGCAGGCATCTCTGGGGGGGGTCGGGGAATGGTGATCAGGGGCATTGAGTGGGGGGAACAGTTCACGTTAGATATTGATAGATGCAGCATCCATCTCGCTAGGGGCGGAGGGCGTCGGTGGTGTTGGAGCACGTTTGGGGATCACAGCACGTGCTCTCCACACCATCATATCTCTTGCACTTTTTCCCTCGTGTGCTGTACTGTACACGTATACCAGCAGGGTCCACTAAAGGTTTTGAGCGTTGGAATTGCCCCCTGCAAGCGTTGGTCAACCTTGACCTCTTTGCTTACTGTAGTGCTTTGCATATATCATACAATTTCTTTTCTGCCTTGCTTGCATTCCCCCTGCCTTTCCAGCGTTGTAGTATTATACCTTTAGAAAGTGGCAATGGCTGAAGGAAGAAAGAAAGAGTGCTTTTAGGTGGTGAGCATAGGCAGAACTCGGGCTGAGGGTTAATCCGTGTAACGTTTTTGTTTTGCTTTGTCATAAGCTGGGTTGGTGTGGTTGGTTTTCCAGGTGGTTTCGCCCCCGATCCAAGAGAGGGAATTTTGGACGCCTTATGGCTTGTTTGGATACAACGGTTCCGTTCAGTTCCCCCATACAAATGAGTTGAAATGGCCCTTTTTCTTCCGTTTCGGAATAGAGAGAGGGCCATTTTCACAGCAGAAACGGGCGCCCAACGGAACGGTCTAATTTTTGCCAAACAAGCCCTTAGCGCGAGGTTCAATTATTCGAGTTCTCATGGTGCCTGCTGACTCCAGTTTAGCATTTGCGTTGAACACTTTTACTTTAAGGTCCTGGAATGCCGGATGAGGAAACCACCTTCTGGGTGACCCTGCCTATTTTTCCTAGTACGTGTAGTTATTACGAGCCTGTAGCTCGAGGGCGGACCCATGGCGATCAAGAGAGCTTCCAAGCTCATGACCCCTGGTTAACTTATCATGTGGTTATCGATAGCTAGATAAACCCAACCCTCTGTGCGATATAGGTGCGGGGGGGACCGGATGGACAGGGGGGGGCTTATTGGCGGAGCGGGAGGAGGTGCAGGGGAAGAGAGAGCCAAGAACTACGCCTCCCGGCGTGAATTGTGTCCTGTGAAAAAGGGAAGCGGAGGTTCGGAAAACTGGGGTCTCAACCATCAACATGCAGTATTAACTGAGGAGCATCACACGACACTTTTACGTTGAAATAAGAAGCGGGTGAGGTGAGATTTGGAGACAAAACTAAGGTAAAAAGCTTATCTGAATGTACCAGCACCAGGCGGTGCTCATGAATTAATACGGTGGTGCGGTCACGAGCATTTACAATAGCGCAGTGCCTGCACAGTCGTTTGGAGTGTAGCGTTGAAAATGAGCTAGATGCTGTGATACATGCTGATAAGATATCAATATACCTTTGGGCGACTCTACACAAGAACTCCGAGGACCTGAAATAACGAGAACAAGGGGTGAAAAGTAGATTCTCTTGTAGAAGTTTACGAAGGGGGCAATGGTTTCAAATATGTCTTATCTAGCTGAAGAGTTCCGGGAGTCAATACCACAGAAGTAGAGGTTATGGTACTGCGATTCTTTATTGATATCCCTACGTAACAAGGATTCGCAGAAGTCGGGAAGGCCCAGGCGGCCCCACTGGGAGAGTGCCAAGAAAACTTTACTAGACAAAGCTATTATTCACAGTCGTTCTGCTCCTACGGCTATTGAGGATGTGAGGTTTTGTCAGGACAACGGGCCCGAAATGGTGAGATGTCATTTTTCAGGACTGCAGGTGATAGAGGACTGTAGATTTGTTCCTAAAGACTGTGGGGATCTGCGGAGGACTATGGCGGTCTGTGGAGTGGATGGATTTCGATAAATTAGAAGCCGTGATGAGAGGGGACTATGGGGAACTACAGAGCGAGTTATGTGGATCATGATATATGCACGGCCCTAAGATCTTGGAATCTTATAGGTCTTGTTTTCGCACTTCCCTATTACTGTGGTTATTTGGGGGGTGCCTGCAGGGGTGCCTTAGTTGACGTAAAATCAAGAGTTAAGTTGTATGTCTTCTTTCATGTTGCATATGGTATCGAGATAGAAACTAGTTATATGGAATAGACCCGTGAGGAGTTATTAACAAATGACCAATTATACTAACCAATAGCGGTGAGTAACCCTTGCTGGTCGTGTATCTTTATGGCTAGGAAACTCGCTTGTGATCACGATATTAATCTATGGTCTTATCAATCACGCCTGGAGGCGTTCCCCCAGCAACCCGACACTAGGAATTATGCCGAGTCTCAGCAGGTGCTGGCAAGCGCTGAACAGCAAGTTAGTGGTTTTCCAACCTCTGATATGTCTCTATAGTTGCTTTTTTAATCATTCATTATATTCAAGATAAATAAAATAAATACAGTGGGGATGCATATTGTAGATTTTTTACCAATCAGCAAGGGCCCTTCGGGATGACCTCATCCCCGCAGAGCTGAACAGTTCCGAAAGAGGAAATTTCAGACTACCGCTCCCACATTGGTGGATAAGAATATAGTGCGAAAATTGTTCATTATACTGATTTAATTTTCCTATATCTAGTTAGGCTGCTTGTATCCCCCGGGGGGTTAGCCCCTCTACTCCCAATGTCGTGATGTTTGGAAAACGGACTGCTATTGCATACAGCTAAAAATTGGCCAAACCTCAGAATTTTAGTAGTATGCAATAGCAGTCTATTTTGAAAATGTCACGACATTGCGAGTAGTATTTTGGAGGATATAGAAGAGCAGAAACTTGCAGGGGGAATTCTATCCAATAATTGTGCTGTACCATCCATGCGGGGTCGACCCACATTGAGCAGGGTTCAATGAATTGTGTAAAAGGGTTGAAGGCGTGTGTGCGACAGCAAATATGCCAATCATATTAGTATTATAATAGAAAATATTGATAAGGAGGTTTGCTAGGGGGGCTAGGACAAGTGGGGTCTTAGATCGGAATAAATACAACAAAAACTCAACGTATATATCTGCTGGGGCATCCGGTGCAGGGGTTCAGTGGAGGGATGATTGCTAATAGCAATAGTCAGGGTGTTTATGAGCACTGAATTGGTGATCCTGGGTTGATCTAGCAGCTAATTCTTACATCTTTCAAGAACCTAACCCCTACCTTATATATTACCGTAGATTTGGGTAAACTCGACCCGCCACCATTCCTGGTATGGTAGTTACTATCCTCGGAAGAGCGAATTCGCTACGGAGTTAGTCTTTAGGAGGAATAGCGGCTGCCTTGATAAGTATGGCGGCGGGTCGAGTTTACCCAGAATTTACGGTATTGTAAAATCGAGTTTCGAGGGCAAACGCAATACTCAGTGAAGAGATCGGTTTCACTGGGCCGGTCAGTCCACGCCCTCTAGCTGTTGTTATTGGAATAATCTGTATTTGCTGGTGTGCTGGTGCTCCCAGAACCTCGCTTGCAGCGATAGTACAGGGGGGGGTCTCGGCATCACAAGTGCTCACTCATAATATCGATACAGAGGGAATTGCGAAATATGGGAGAAGGAAGATAAAAGCGCGGAACGAATAATTCTCTATTCTAACAGGCGCGCGGGACTCCCAATAGGCTATAGGAAAGCTGCAGTCACACCCAACGACCCATCCCATGCCAAAGGTACTAAATCTTTAGCTCAGTACAATTAGCAAAGACTTCGTCCCAGTCTCCGCAGGATATGCTGAGAAATTTCGGCTAGTAGGGTCGCTAAAGGCATCTATTTTAAACAGGAGTGCCACTCTCCGGGTGCTATTGGAAACCCGGGCGCCGGAGGACAATGCGACTAAAAACCACCAAAAGATATTTTTGAAAACGAAATCCATCACCTCCTCTCCAAAATCCTTCGGAATTTGAGAAACAGATTTCTATGAAATTAAGATCGTTAAGCCAACCTAATAAGTCTAATCTTTAATAAATTATCTTTCTCCCTTGATATGTTGTGATTACGAGCAGTGACACCAACCGGCCAGCCCAGTTGTGGTTTTAAACAGCCTTGGTCAACTGGTGGAAATCATTGGTGGCCACCGGGAGCGGGGGGTTCCTAGGCAGCTGCCAGGTCAAATCCGGAAATAACCCAGGCTAAGGTTGCCAGATGCCCAGGGAAAGCGGCCCGGTTATTCAAAATTTTGATTTAGACTGGGGGACCTACAGATGCCCGGCAGCCTGCAGATGCTCGTGTAGCCTGCAGATGCTCGGGTAGCCTGCAGATGCTCGGGTAGCCTGCAGATATCTGCCAACTGCCTGCAGGCTTTTCACTTTGATTATTCCCAACATTTGAATAAAACAAGGAGCTTTCAGTGCTAGATATTTCACTTAAGGCAAATAAATGGCGTTAACCGATCAACCATCATGATCTCTACATAGGCCACACTTACTGCATAAGTTACTCCCTTAAGACCCACTATACAATTCTTTTTATAACTCTACTACCACCTCTCCTGGATTTATATTAGCCAAATACTTTATCTAACCTCTCCTTCACCAGATCTGAGTAACTTTTCCAACCAGGATATAGTTAATACGGGAGATTTAGATCATGACTGGCACTTCAGCCTGCAGTTGACCCAAGCCTAGCTCGGCTCCAGTTTTGAGAATCCGCTCCCTAAAAAAGGCTGGGTCGGTCAGGCCGTACCCAAAGCCTAACGGACCGGCAGCTTGGGTTCACTGTTTATAAGCACTTTGGCGGTATCCGGGTTATTAATCTCACAAGGATGATCATAGCATTAAATAGTGTGAGGATTGAAGTGCTACTGTGGGATTCTCGCACGCAAGTCCCCAGTGAACTGTCCACACCTAGGATATTTCTCTATTGTGGTAATTCTCTTACAAATACCAGACAGCATAAATTTTGGTTGTGGTACAGGGCTGATTGGTCTAGCTGCCCATCTCGTAATATCCACTAGGGAGCCTATCGAGTGTCAGTGACCCCAACCGGCCAGCCCGTCCGGCTTTGGGTACGGCTGGACTGACAAGGCTTTTTCAGTGACGGCTGGGCCGAACTGTGGGAGAGCGGCTTTCCAAAACCCAAGCCGGGCCTGGCCTAGGTGTGTTGAATTTCATATTACTATCTTCCATTGTCCTCAATGGCGAACAACGGCTTTGTCTAAAGTTTTTTCTTCCTATGTCATTCCGCCTTACAGGGCTGCATCTTTTGTGGTGTTGAGACATCACTGGTTGGGTGATAATTATTGGGCGGCTATCTCGTATCGGCTAGGCCTCATTATGCTCTCTAGCTTTGGAGGCGTATACTTTGTGGGAACTTATAATGCGTTTGGGCTGAGGACAGGAAACCGGTTCCTTCTAGTGACGGATGAGGTCACTTATACTTTCTATATATGTTCGGTCGTTTGACCCTTTCTTTTGAACAAGCAACAAATACATAGCGAGCAGAAGTTC
>Ga0307507_10011322_pt1 | contig 11285 bp, 2 predicted proteins | sample 7_EM_MG_FD_207223 | JGI IMG/M metagenome (GOLD analysis project Ga0307507, IMG submission 207223) | Populus trichocarpa ectomycorrhiza microbial communities from riparian zone in the Pacific Northwest, United States - 7_EM | ecosystem: Host-associated > Plants > Roots > Unclassified | place...
GGATTAGTAGGTTACTTTTGGGGAGAGTACCTACTAATTACTAATTCTCTACCCTTTTCTTTAGCAAGAAGGAGATATAGGGTACATTACTACAAACAGTCGCTTAGGGGTAATTGGTAGCTACTTTCAAGCTAGTAAGCTATTCTAGGGACTCTTATTCTTATGTGCAAAACCATGTTAAAAATCTATCTTTTAGAGCGCTTTTTCTACTCTAGGAACGGCAGAATACGGCAGAAATAGATAAAAGAGCCAGGATTTCCTTAGTGTGATTTTGGTGCAAACCGGATAATAGTAAGCAAAATATCAGGACAAAACACCAATTGGCTAGAAGCTCCCCTAGTATTTTAAAACGGGCCAGAGTGTCCACTTAGCTACTAGTACATGCTAAGCTGCCTAGAAAGGATTCATGTATATAGAACTATAGCGCCATAGCCTAGAGGCTGCATGCGCAGTATTGTACGTAGTATAATACAACGGATATAAAAAAAAAAATATAAAAAAAAACACCCGAGCAGCCGCCTCAGGATGGATCGACCAAATGTTTCGGGAACTGTTTCGCACTTAGCATGCCTGACTTTTCACTCCATTAAGATTACGTTATACCACGTGGTATTGCTCAGCCTCCCGATTGATGGCAGTTATCTTTTTGGACTGGAGTGGAGTGTATTTGAGCTCAAATCCACTCCACTCCAAATTACTTGTAGTTTAGCTCATTCCTAAATAGGACTAACGCTCGCCTATCAAGGCTAGCAGTCCAGTCCACTCCACTCGAACTTTAACTCAGTCCAAAAAAGATCACTGATAGATGGGAATATCCTCTAGGGCTGGCACAAAAGAGGACGAGGCGAGAAACCTTGCAGTTTCACTAATAATCAAAGGATTTCGATTCCGCATCTCGCATTTCTCTTCTACTGCCCTCATCGTCCACAATTAATCACTCGCAACATATTTCATGCTTTTAACAACACAAAAGTTTCGGGCAATCGATGGAACGACAGTTATTCTAGAAGAGCTTCTTCATGACCAAATGCGGGGAGCGTTAAGGTCAGTGATCTATTTGGATTGGCGTGGAGCGGATCTGAAGCCCAATCCACTCCATAGACGATTTGACGCCAGGAGCGTGTACTAAAGTTAAGTTGCCGCAGAAGACTTCTTATCTTATCGCCACGTGGCTATAGATGACTACGCATGGCTACGTGCCCCTTGTCTTATTTTTCTCTTCAGGCTCTCCTTTGGCCTCCCTTTGGCCTCCCGCTGAGCACGTACTTACTACTACTATACTAGGCCTAGATACCTCTATTTAGGGTAATAAAATGGCACTCCAGAAGCGCCGAAGCCTTACAATCCACCTCACGCCACCAGTTTCACTACTAGATCCACCGTCAATGCAAACCGGCTCCACCCAACCATGCCAAATAGCCTCCAATCCAAATAGACCACGGTTTGAGTTATTGTGATAAGGACAGAACTCGGAACATTACTGTTTTTACGGCACGGCTAACCACTTCGCAAATGTGTCCATATCTATGTAAATAGTATTGAGGATAAATATGTCAAACCGTCTCCAGGTTTTGCGGAAGACCCCTTACCAAAGATACAGATTTCACAGTACTCGACCCATTATTCTCTTTTAGATATCTTCTAATCGTTAGCTTTGCTCTGAAATCACTCATATCTCTGCCTCTAAAATGCAGCTTCAAAATATCTTTATCCACCTCATATCAGTTCTCTCTATCCTCCAAGGGCTTGTTCATGCTCTACCAGCAGACGCGGTTGCTGTGCCATGCGATGATATATCCAAGTACACTGTTGCTGTGAGTTCCCTATACAGTCCAACGCCTTTCGTGTCTCTTTTCTATCACTAATAAAGCCCCAGTGGTTCATAAGCAATGTCTGCAAACGGCCTCCTGCTGCAACATGTCTTTTCTACACCCGCGGTTTAAGCCTAACTGCGAGGACCTTCTCTAAAAAGACGGCAACGATATGACCACAATTTGGGTAAGCTTTTCTAACCAGCCCTATTAACGTTTTCCTTAGCTTACAATGTGTACAGGAAATGTGGACGAGTGACCTCTATGACAATAGGATAGTCAAATCAAACAAGCTACGCTGCATCATGCAAAACAAGGACAATCGCCGCGCATACTTTGTAAGTATGTCAACGGCTATGGCTACCATGTGTGACATCTTTGCTACCGTTATGGACAAGGAAGTAGATCAGAGCAAGGACAAGAACAAAATCACAATGAATGGAATTTGGGGGAAAAATGAGTTTCCAACTCTTAAGATGTCGGATAACGTGGGCAAGGTCAATCAAGTCGATGCTACGAACCCGGATGGGAGCATAGTGTTCACGTTCTGGACTCGTGGCTCGACGAGGTTGAGGAAGAGGCAGACGGAGCAGCTAACTTGTGGGATTAGTGATGATCAGATAGCTGCAGACTTTGATGAGGGCGGAGACTATCCAGTCGATTGGTAAATGTTGGCAATGTGTTCGATAATATTTAGCTTAATTCTACGAATCTATATATATTAAATCTTCTTATATAATTTCTAAGACTAGATGCCTTAAAGATAGGTATAAAATTAGAAATGTAGGTAGAAACAGTGTGTCCAATAGCTAGCGACGCTGGCAGCGTAGCTGCCAAGAAGCTGATAACGTAAGCAGTCAGCTAGTAGTCAGTCTGCGTATAGGGTAGTTATAGTTAGTTAACAGTCAGTCGGTAATAAAACTATAGCGAGCTGACAGCTTGCTGCCTTAGTGGTAAGGAAAGGAAGATTTAGTGGTGTTTTAAAGCTTTTAGCAGAATTTAGATCTTCGGCTAAGATCCGGTTGACTAACCCTTAGAAATCTCTTACTTAGCTATAGTAAATAAGCATTTTTCCTAATATCTTTACTTCGCATATAAACCTATTCCGCAATATTAAAACAAGCCTTTTTATTACCTATATATAATATAAAGTATATTACATTTTACGCCTTAGTAAAGTAGTAGAGCTTCTTCCTTTGCTTCTTCCGTTATTTCTTTCTCTACTTCTTCCTCTACCTTTTCCTTATTAACTTTATCTACGCGTCCTTTAGTACCACATAGGCCTTATAAATTAACTGCTTCTTCTCCTTTTCTAACCAATAATAATACTAAATTAGGCAATTAAGATAATTCTATATTATAAGAGCCTCCTCTAGCTAATTAGAACTATAGCTATATCTTTTTTATTAATTAGGATAATCTCTACTTAATATTATATAGTAAGCTTACTAGTAAATATAGATACTAAGTTATTAATAAGTGGTTACTATTAAGTAATGCCTCTATATTACTAATATAGAAGTATAAAGTAGACCATTTTAGAATGCTCCTTTGGGTAAAAAGAGGCTTTAGCTATATAGGCTCTGCTATCTAGCTTAAAGACTAGGTACTTTGCTTATAATAAACGGCAATAACTATATTAGCGGCCATTTAAAATTAAAGTATAGCCTTATTATTAACTTAAAAAGCTATAATAGTAGTATATAACTGCTAGCTAATTAAGCTTTTACTCTAGCTACCGGCTATAAACGCCAGCCGTTTTAAGTAGCTGGCTATACTTAAGCCTATATTAATTAAACAATTCTATAGGATATTACCTTTTGTTAAGCTATAAGTCCTTATATACGCGCTCTGCTAATATTTAACTATTCTTAGATTTAGGAGTGTCTCTTAAAGGCGCCTATATCCTTAAGCGATTAGATTAAGGCCGCATTTAAATAGCAACGCGTTAGTATTAAAGATATCCTCTTTACTATATTTAGTAAAATTAGCCTAAGCTATAATATCTAGACATCTATAAACGGAATATCACTACTTAGTATAGTAGCTTATTTTATTAATAAAGATATTAGGCTTTAATTAGTGCTTTTAGGCCTTTTATAACTATAAGGATTATATACTGCTAAAAATATAGTAACGGCTTTAGCAACAGTAATTTAAAAGTATTAAATTAATTATAAGCTCGGCTTCTTGATAACTAATAACGCTAGTAATAATAATAAGCTTTATAGTTACCTCTTATAAAGCCTTTTAGTGCCTAAAAAGGAACGGCTTTAGTGCGTTAGCTATATTATTAACCTTATTATTAAGGCCTTACTATATAGTAAAGGCGTAAGCAAGCTTAAACGCTTACTAATCAATATAAGTAATTAAGCTAAATTTAACTTTATGCGGGAGAAAGGCTTTATAGGTAAGATTTATAATATTATTAAATATATTATGCGATTAATAGGACGCCGTAAAGACTTTATTAAGAATTAGGCTAAAATATATATTAAGAAATTTTTTTTTTAATTAAGTAGAGCTTCTACTTATTAAGGATAAAAGTGTTTAGTGGAATTTAACCTACTTTATACTCTGCTGTATATTACTTCTTTATAAGGTAATTAATAAATATCTACTAGCTTAGAAGAAGCCTACTAATAATAGCTATAATCTATTTTAGGACGCGCTTACTAATAAAGATTAGTAGTAGGTTGAGTAGCTTATTAAAATCCTAAAGCCTTTTATATTAGCTATTAAGTGTATAAAAGGCGACGCTAATAGTTTTAGTGTTAAACGCTTATATAGCGCTCTATAGAAGTTAATTACTAATATAGAGCTCCTCTATTAAATCCTCTAGCAAACTTAGCAGAGCCTTAAAAATAAATATAACTCCTTTCTTAAATCTAGTATTAATATAGCTATTAAAAAAATTAATAAATATTTTAATAAAATAAAGGCTAAGAACTCTTACTATTTTGCTATAGTAATTCTTTATCTCTTAAATGTACTTACTTTCGCAATAAGTAGAAACAGTGGCCCTAATAGTGGAAATACGTCAAGCGGTATATAGAGATTTTATTTAATAAATATATTAATAAGGAAGTAGATAAGGAAGATAAGGAACTAGTTAAGCTATAATATAGAAAGGTTTCTTATAAATTTAATAATAATTTAGCTAATAAATATATATAGTCCTTAGTTGTAAATAAGAGCCTTACTTCCTTAAAGCATAATTAAAAGTATATTAAGCTTGCTAGTAAGCTTAACCGCTACTATAATATAGGCCTTAAGTTTATTAAGATTAGTTTTAATAATAGCCATAAGCGGAATAGTATTATTCCTAACACTCTTAACTAGTAGCTTAAAATTAGTTAAATCCTTTATCTAATACTTGTTAAGATCGCTTTTAATATATTCTTAATACTAGTAATAAGCTCTATATATAAACAAGCCTTTAGTTAAGCTAAAAAGATTATTACTAATAAGTATAATTAACTATTAGCCAATATATTAAAGCAGATTAATATTGGAAGTAGTAGTTAATTAAGGGCCTTTTATTAAGTAGTTTAATTAACTATATTAACTCTAATAGAGCTTTAACTACACCCTAGCTAACAAGCTTAAATATTAATTTTACTAGCTATAAGCCAGCTTAGTAAGATACATTTAATAGAGCTTTATATTTAATTAAATCTAATATAAAAATAGAGACTCTAGAGCCCTTACCGCTACTTTTCTTTCTTACTACTAATATTATTACCAACTTTAATATTTGTAGAGGATAATTCTAGATATATTTGGACACTATTAAATAAATTAAGGTTAATTTTTAATTAGGTAACGTTAATATTTATATATATAGAGGCGCTACCAAAAATCCGCAACAAAACACCACAAACTTTATATAAATTGCCTAATTTAGACAGCGAGCTAATAGCGTGACAGTTAGCGTACCTAATTTTGATATAGCGGACAACAAGCGATCTACTTAGCTATAGTTGTCAGCGATGAGGCCTTAAAGCTCGCTATCCGCTAACTGTTGGACATACTGGGTAGAAAGCTAAGAAGAAGGCTTGTTTAAAGTTGTAAAGCTCTATAAATCCTCTATAATATTAGAGGATATATTAGAAAAAAGTAGTAGTTAATTAGGTATAAAAATAGAGCTTTAAAAAGAAGTATATTATAAAGGCAAATAGTAAAGAGCTTAAATATATAGTAAAAGGGGCTTGATCCTATATATAGACAAATCCTTAAAAGGAAAAGGAGGATTTGTTAAGTATATAGGAATATATATATATAGCTTTAAGCGAAGGACGTAATGCGTAGGGGCTTCGTAGGCGATGCATAAAAGTATCTATATACTCTATTACTATCTTAGTATATCTCGCATCTAATACTACCTTCCTTTTAAAAGGGTTATCCTTGGTCCTTATTATTAGTCTTAATAAAACCCCTTTTTAAAAAAACCCTTTTATAGGGGGTAAAATAGAAGAGGAAAGAGCGTTAATTTTATTAATACCTGCAAGCGCTCTACTAAGACTTAAAGAACCAGTTCAAGCAAAGCCTAAGGATATTAACTGCTTAAAGACGAAGCTCTTTGTAATGTGTCCTACACCACATCGCCATAGGGCCAAAAGATAGAGAGTGATCGCGAATCTATTGCGACTCTTGCGGGACCTAATATATATACTCTTACACTCTTAGAGCTGTATAAAGATAAGAAGGAGGAGCTTTATATACTTTGGTATAACTATAAGGATAACTTAAAGCTATGTAGAAAATAGCTATTAGCTCTTAATATATAATATAGTTAGATCTAAAGCTCTACTTTAAGTTCCTACCTTATTTATACCCTTAAATATAATACTACCTACGACGTCTTAGTGTTGCTTAAGTAGAGAGTCGCTCCTTCTAATATGACCTATAAGACTTAATTAATTATATAATATATAAAGCTTAAAAAGGCGCCTTAGAACTAGAACTTTAAAGTCTAGCTATAGGAGTAGGAGAGGGTATATACTAAGTATAAGGAGCTAGGTCTATATAAAATATATAATAATAATTTAGTAAATGACTGTATATATATAGTTTTTACGGGACAAGGGCAGTTGCTATAGAGCGTATATATTTAAGGAATCTATAAGACGTTACGCGATCGATTATAAGGGTCAAGGGCGTAAGGAGGTGATATACCTACGCGTAGCTAACGTAAGCTATACACAAGAGCACGGGGCTCTCCTATAGAGGCCCCTATAGTAGGGTTCTGTAACACTACTCCCCCTTTTATAGAGGCGGAGCTTCGGTGACACTATAGTTACTATATATATATAGAAGGGATATTTAAGGTATAGAGAAGAAAAAAAGGGGTATTACTAAAGGCTTAAAACAATATTATGTAATAAGGCTTGGCATCTAAGAATCTAACTAATTAAATAATTTTAATTACCAGTTAAAGTTCCTAGACATCTTAATAATATTCTAGTTATATAATAGCAACCTGCGGCAATTTAACGGTAATTTGCCCTTATATAGTAATGTATAACGGTTTAACTCTACAAGGGCTCCTATAGAGGATTAGGTATAAAATCTCTGCTTAGGCCTAGTTTCTATGGGTTTATATAGTAGAAGTTGCTATTCTGGCTAATCTATGTTAAATCCTATATAGATAGCTCTGTAGTAGAGCCGCTGTCCTCCGTCTTTACTAAAGTATTTAAAGTTAATAATTTGTGTAATGGTCCACTTCTTATAGTTCTTATCTTTGTTCTTGTTTTAGATTAGTACTAGTAGGGGTTTAGGCTAGTAAAGGTATAGTAGCTATAGGTAAAATATAGGCTATATCCCATGGGTAACTAGGGTAGGCGGGAGCTTTAGCTTATATATAGCTCCCCTATTAATAACTTATTTAATTAAATAGGGGCCGAGGTTCTTATAATTAAGTGACTTTATAGGCCTCTATATAGAGATATTATATATATTTAGCTATGCCTAGTCACTAACACGCATCTCTAGTAGTGGCGTTTTATAATAGTTGGCGAAGTAGGTCTACTTTACTTAAGCCTAAGCCATTTCTCCCTTGCAGTAGTTAAGTAGATTTTTTATATAGTCTATATACTAGTTAGTAAGTAGTATCTTAAGGTGTTTTCTATATGGTAGTTTTTTATTAATAGGTTCTAGTAGCTCTGTACTGGATTAGGGGTAATAACCCTTGTTTACAAAAAATAGAATAAGTCCTATAGTAGTTAAGACGTAATTATTTACTATAAATTTACTTAGTAGAAGGTAATTGACTCAGTTATCTTAACTATAGGCGACTACCTATTATAGGTACGCTTTTATGCTAGTATTAGCGTTTTCCGGTTACCTAGCAGTTTTATAGTAGAAGGATATAGATATCTTAATAGAGATACTAAGGTATTAGTAGATTTATCTCTATATATTAGAGTTAAACTATATACCTTAATCAGACGTAATTAAGTTAGGTAACCTATATAATTAGTAGATTTTATAGAAGAAGGCGTTAGTAATATCGCTAATAGCTCCACCTTTGGTTAGGACGTAGTGGTACTCTTTTATAAATTAGTATATTATTATAAGGATATTCTTATAGGTACGGCTGTGTTGTTTATATAGTAGTAGGTTAATAATGAAATCTATAGTAATATCTGCCTATTATTATATAGGTACTAGTAGAGGGTATAGTAGTCCTTAGTACTTTATATTAAAGGCCTTAGCGCGCTTATAACCGTAGTAAGCGCCTATAACGCATTTAACTAAGTCTATTATTTTAGGCCAGAAGTAATCTCGGCTAAAAAGCTTATAGGTTCCTCCTCTGCCTAAGTGGCCGCTTAATTAGAGGTTATAGGCCATTTAGATTAGTTGCTGTTGTAAATTTTCTAAGTTAGGGATAAATAGACGGCCTCTATAATAGAGCCTGTTCTCTTTTACTTCTAAGGCTGCTATATTAATCTAGCCTAGGCTTTAGAGGCTAGTAGGCAGTATATAAGTATTAGTAGTCTTTATAGTAATAAGTTAATACAGTAATAGGTTAATAGAGGTGTTATATACTGTAGTAATAAGCTTATTAATTTTGGGAGGTAACTTTAGTTCTATAGTATAAAGTTAAGGTATAGTTAGCTCTATTATAGGTAGTATACCTAGGGCCAAATTTTATCCTTTTAGGATTGTCTATTGTTAGAACTGGTTATAGGGGTTATCTTTAGACTAAGAAAGGTCTTATAAGCAGTGTGACGGCTCGAACCATTGAATAAATGTCTTAACGAAGACTTGAACAAATGCTTCCAAGATGAAGCGAACAAATGCTGTATTACGAAGATATCAAGGTGAGGAGCAAGAGAAGTGGTGAGGCCACGTCTAAATACACAAGCCAAGCCCTAAGCGAACCCCTGACTAGGTGACGCGCCCCAGCGCCGTCACAAGCAGCGTATTAGGCTATTAAGCTTAGTACCTTATACTTCTGGCCTATATATAATTTTAAAGTTAAAACTAAATAGGAACTTGTTCTAGTGTACTTGGCATTAGTTTAGCTATTTTATAGTTATAAAGTACTTAAGGTTGCAATAATCGTTTCTCTTTTTCCTCTTTTTTTTAATCCGTTATATTATACTACGTACAAGACTGCGCATGCAGCCTCTAGGCTATGGCGCTATAGTTCTATATACATGAATCCTTTCTAGGCAGCTTAACATGTACTAGTAGCTATGTCCTAGTAGTTTATAAACCCCTAAACTAGGAGTTTATAGTTCCTTAGCAAAACACTAAGTTTCTACAACTACTAGGGAATGAGAAAACGGTAGGAAAAACTATAAGAAATCCTAACACCTGTCCCTATCCTTTTGCAATTTATTTCTGTCCTTTTGCTCTCTAATATCTTATTAAGACCCTAGTAGGAGTTACCTCCTTCTAGAATTTTATTCGTTTTGTCTATTCTTCCATAGAACCTTCTAAGCTAGTACTGCGTACTAGTTTAGCTGATTTCAGAGTCTCGCAGTCTTTACTATTAGCAAAGTGTTTTTCTTTACAATTGATACAAAGAGGCGTAGTATGCTTGCAAGGCTTGCCTATTGTTATACAGGTAAGACAGGTGTGGTCTTTAGATAAATATACAGCCGCACAAAATCTACACGCTCTAGTAGAGCACCTGTCTCCTATATAGCCGAATTTTTGACAGCTAGTGCACTGTGTAGTAGGAGAGACTTCTAGGTATTTTACTACCTTAGTAGCTGTATCTGCAATTGAAATTTCTTTTTGCTTAAGGATTTCTTGTCTTTTCTCTTCGTTTTCTACAGTAAAGACTATAGAGCCGAATCTGGTTTATAGGTCGTGTCTTTTTACACTAAATAAGATCCATCTAGGTAGTCCTTGTATTCCTATAGGATTAAAGGTCTCAATTTCTTCTTTTAGAAGCTTTGAGCCTCCCTCTCCTAGAAAAGGTAGGGTAGGAACCCCATGGGCTATAATTTGAACCCATGGTTCTAGTTTTTGTTCTCTTTAAAAGGTAAAGCAGTTATGCTAGATCTCCTTATATTTAACTAGGAAATCTGCATTATACTCTTCTGTAGTTGTAAGAAGAATATTTTGTTTTCCTTTAGTTCTAGCTATGGACGCTAAAACTGGCTTTTCTACTTGTAGTCTTGATACAAATAGTTAATTGACTTTGTTTCGTATAGAGAAGGATCTAGAGGTTGGTCCTTTTCGTCTGTAATTAGGACTAACTTCCTTTCTTATAGCTGCTTTTTCTTACTTCTAGTAGAAGTAGAACTCCTACTAGAAGGAGAAGGGGTAGGAGTAGGAGATAGTAGTAATGAGGAGGGTAGAGAGGACGAAGACAAAGACGAAGAAGGGAGGTCCCTCTTTAGCCTCTCTGCGTACGTTTCCTTAGTAGGGGCTACCTCCTTACGGAGAGCCCTTACTTCTTCTACTAGTCCTTTTAGGACATTGTTTGCCTTTTCTTTTCCTTATATAAAGGGATTTTCTCCTGCTAGAATACTCCGTATATAGTCCTCTAGCTGTTTAACTTGTTCTTTTTTTTCTTTTTCTTTTTCTTCTAGCCCTTTATAGGCCTGAGTTAGGCTTTCTAGAGCTTTTTATAGGTATTGTTCTGGAGAAAATAGAGGGGAAAATATACTAGGTATACTATTCATAGTATTTATTGGTTTTGTTATCCTTTTTATAGGTTTTTTTTTGGTTTTCTTTTTCAGGAGAAGATAGAGGGTGTTCCCTTTTTTCTCCTGCCTAAAATGGGCTAGAAGAAAGGAAGGAGGAAGAAAAAGTATATGTAGATTCCTTATCACTTATTTCTTTAGGAGGCTTTTTAGGCTTAGTAGCCTAAGGATTCTTTAACATTTTATAGCTAATAGCTTATAGGGGGGTAAAAAGCCTTACTAGTTTTTACTATCCTTATACCCTTTCTCCTTACTAATCCTACTAGAAGATTTCTGGGGAGATTAGGCTAAAAGGTAGTAGGAAAAC
>Ga0307507_10011323_pt1 | contig 11285 bp, 5 predicted proteins | sample 7_EM_MG_FD_207223 | JGI IMG/M metagenome (GOLD analysis project Ga0307507, IMG submission 207223) | Populus trichocarpa ectomycorrhiza microbial communities from riparian zone in the Pacific Northwest, United States - 7_EM | ecosystem: Host-associated > Plants > Roots > Unclassified | place...
TTGTCTTTGTTATCAAGGTACTTAATATTTTTCTTTGTATATTTCTCTTTATTGTTTTCTCAATCTTGTTTATTATAATTTCATCTTGGTATATTTGCCTTCTTTTAATGGTTGCTTGTTATAATTTGATTATACTATATTTAATTTTAATTCTTACATATTAAAGATCATATAATGGTTGCTTACTTTCATAAATTGAATTATGTCTTTGAGATATTATTATACATGATCATTGAAAATAAGATGCATGTGGTAGAAATATTTGTTAAGGAGGGGAAATTTTTTCATTGGCAAGAAAAAAACAATTATGGGAGATGATGTATTTTTATTTAGACCTATATGAAAAGATAAAAAAAAGAAGTAATGATTAAAGGAGAAAGCTCAAGAAATTAATCCGGCAGTTGCCCCTCCTTTTCGTAACCTAGCTTCGCAGCTGTACACTAGAGAACTTAAACATTACTCTTACAAGGCTATACAATTCATACCTTCACGATAGTCCCATTATCAACATTGGCAAAGGTAAAACTTTTGTGATTGGGGGGCAATGAATATAGGTGAATATATATTATGCATATAAATCAAAATTAACATAATTTTTAGGAATTTCTAATTAAACAAATAAATCACTATATATACTAATTGAAAACTTCTTCTTAATATTTATTGTGAGGATGCTTTGTTCATATTTGTTTCATAAAAGAAATGGTACTAATTAGCTTTACAATTAAAAGCATAGCTAAGAAATCAATTTATTTTAATAAAACAGATTAAATCATGTATTGGAGAAAGGAGCAGACTTAAGAGATGATAATAGCACTCTAAATTTCTAATTTTATAAATATAATCAATAAAGAGGGAGAGAGAAGAATTTAAGGGTAAGTTTGAAAAGAAAATTAAAAAAAAAGGAGTAACATGAAAAATAAATAAAGAATCCGATCCACATAACAAAACTCAAAGTATATATCTTGATTTCCTTTTTTCGTTAGAAAGTTACCTAGATTGCTTTGAATGTGTTTGCAAGATTGAAACAAACTATAAACAAAATACAAGAATTAAAAGAAAGTATTCAAGTATAATAAAAAAAATATTAAAATCTGATTTTTTTTATTTAACTTAAATCAATTCAAATAATTTGTATTTGTATTCTAAGAAATTATAATTATAGAATCCAAAATCTCTAACATTGACTTCGACCCTAACTTTTAGGAAATCTTTTGGCTTTAATTCAACATGCAGGCTTTTGTATAAATTGATACCACATTTTTCACATCCTGTATTAACTCTTCATTTGTTTTTTAGATAATAATAATAGAAGCTAAATTAATTACTTGCATTAATCTTTTCTTAATTAGTTACTAGCATAATATTTGTATTAAAACAAATACTATTATGTTAAATTGTTCCATCTTTTTATTAGTTGGCAATTCTTAACAAGCAAAATTATTGAAATGAAGCAAGTTTGTGTTTATGTTTGTATGCAAAAATGGAAAAGAAAACAGAGATAAAAATGTTCACTCTTTCCTTAAAAGATAAAAGAAAAGAAAAGGAGTAAGAGTAATTATAATGATAATTAACAGAATAAATTACCTTTTCATTTGAAATTAACATTAACCTTTTATTTATTCCTAAAATATATACTATATTTATATATAGACAAATGAATTTTAATATACAGTTATATGTTAAGTTTTTTTTTTCTTATATCTAAGTGATTTATTTACATCCCTCCAAAACAAAGGTAGTTATAAATATTTACTTATATTATTGTGTAAGCAAAATTATATCACTTATATCCCTAAGATTTAATTAAATATATATATATATATATATATATATATAAATTGTTATTTTTTTATGCAAAATTATATCACTTCCGACTTGACAAGATGATTAATGTCACGCATATATTACTTTTGCCTATATGGTATCATTGATTCTTCTTCAGCTTTTGTTATTGCAAATTAGCAATGTTGTAATAGAAAAATGTGCAATATAAAGTGATGTAGGATGACACATCTAAAAAGAAATTGTTACTTGAACATGAATGCATAACAAACCTAAAATTCCAATCTTAAGAAATCACTTTTTAACTTAACATAAGAAAAGGATTTTGAAAATATGAGATTAAACCAAATGCATGCAAAATGTTTTAAAATTTTAGACTTTAGAAATCTCATGAATTGATAGGGTTCATCTAGATTCCATTAATATTTTTTTGAAAATTGATTTTGCATTTTGTTTATTGGTTCATGTGAGTTACAATATTCAAGTTATTTAATTTATGTTTCGAGATTTCATTCCATCAATATATTTTATCAAAGACACAATGAAATATTGAATCATACTCCTCCTTATAACAAACAACGACATAGAGTTACTTGATTTATGATATAGCATAGGTTATTAATTGTTTAAATTAATAGCAAAGTTAAATTTATAAAAGATCATTTAATAAATAATTTGAATAAATAATTTGAATATAGTATTTTGTTTATTTAATTGAAAAGGAAGGTTAAAATTTCATATTATTATCACTTACTCATAAAACAAAATAACTTCATTAAAGAATTGATAAGAAATCTGATGACATTTTTTTTATATAACAACACTAAGGATGTTATTGAATTAAAGATAATTTAATTAATTTTTTAGTTTATTGCATTATTTTCATACATAACATCGATTTTAGTTATTTGATACCAAGATATCCTTTTAGAAAGACATTTTAAAATAACAAACAAAAATTAAAATCATCTAATCACGTGTAGGCCACGGCAACGCCCATGCAAAAAAAGTAGTCTTCTAAAAAGAGACAAGGAAACACAAAACCTAAAAAATTCCTGTAAAGGTTTCGTTTCAAACCTTGACCCCACTCATTGCTTCAATGTACTCTGCAAGTCTCATTTTGTTAACCTTCCTAACCTACAAGAATAAGAATATCACAAATAAATCCATATGTAAAAGATTATTTCATAGTAACTGCATGCATAAAGTTACCATCCTCCATTCTTCATGTAGATCTGCATTGGCTGCTTGTTCTTGCAAACCAGCTAATAAGTCCACATCACGGATCCAAGCTTCTGTTCCAAGCCACTTTGAGATAAGAGCACTTAAACTTGGATTGCTCACAACAATCCAGCGACGCTGAGATATAAACATTAATACCTTGAAATCCTTTCCAGTATAAAGGTAAGTATGATGGCAGCACCCAAGCAAAGAAAAAGGTTTGAGTAAATAAGTGAATCAAAGGTGATAATTAAGTTAACCTGTGTTACTCCATTTGTCTTGTAATCAAATTTATGAGGCCACAGCTCATAGAAGTCCTGCAAAGAAGTTTCTGAGAGTCAGAGGCCTCAATGAATATCTAACATGTTTAGATTTCAAACAAGTGAAGTTTACCTTGAATACTCTTGTTTTTAGCAATTCTGAATGCACTCTAGAAACTCCATTCACAGTATGAGAGCAAACAATTGCTAGGTTTGCCATTCGAATACTCTGTCAAACAATACGGTTGATTCTCAGCTGTCACAACAACTTTACAATTCACCACCAGGCTATGCATATAGAAGAGAAGTGAAAACTACCAAAAAAAGAACAAAAAGATTTCACTACCAAACCACCCAAAATGGTAAAAGAGTCCCCAAGGCATCAATCTTACCTTCAGTATCTCATTTTGCACAAAAATACATGTGCGCAGAGATAAAAAAAGAATATGAGATGATGAGAGAGAGAAAGAAAGGAAATACACGGCTCTTTATTTCAAACACAAATCATGTTCTATTTCCTAGCAACACACGCTCTTTAACAGCACATTTTTCTTCACAACATGACAAGAATAAGAAAATGTTTTACATGTAACCATAAAAGAAAACATAAGAAAAGGTAGCTAATGCAGAAATATGAGCCAAAATAAAACATGAAGAGTATGTCAGTGATGTTAAAAAAGAATTAAAATTTGGCCAATATAGAAGAGATTAAAACTTTGGGTGGTTTTGCAAAGTACCTTAATAGCACCATCTTCAACGATTGACATCCTAGAAAGTCGATCATAATCCAAACCAATTTTCTTCTTCAGCTCTTCAATGTAATCAAAATTTATATCGTATATAATCTGAAAAATAAGAAATTACTAAAAAATATTCAAAAAAAGGTGGAGAATATTTTAATAATCTATAATTGCAATCTTTAGCAGATTGATTTTGTAGTATAGAAATGGTTACAGAAACAATCATGATTAATATATGAGGTTGCTAAGGGATTCTGGCATGAGCTGCTGGAAATAAGAAATTCAAGTTGAGTATATACAATTAATGGCTAGCCAAACTTGTTTTCTGGACGTTCTGAAAATGATTATAGAATCCAATTCATGTAAGAGGGGGGGAAAACAATTAAACAATCATCTAGGAAAACCCACTTGTAAATGGCGTGGTAGAAGACTTTCCAGCAGATCAACAGGGACCTTTTCCAGTCCTTCAGGTAATACTGTATGAGTTGTGAAAGAAAAAATCTTGCACACAATGTCCCATGCTCTATTCCAATCCAAGTGCTCTTCATCAACAAGCACTCTCATAACCTCAGCTATTGCAAGAGAAGGGTGAGTATCATTCAGCTGTAGAGCAACCTATATAAGTGGCAAGGCAAAGTCAGACCAATGGAGACAAGTTTTAGTGCAAGTTTTATGGAAGAAAGCAAATGCAAAACTTTCCATCTTCATACCACGGAGCAGCCCATGTGTCAATTTACATGTAATTAACCATTCATAATGAATCGAGAAGTTGACAATGGTTTAATCATCTTAATTTAGAACAAACTCCATAAATGAAACGAGTAAAATCTCTGAAATCTAAGGCTTCAATGCAAAATAAAAGCCACATGTATCTGTTATCTGGTCAAGTTTGTCTTAAAATAAATGTTTGTGGACATTTAAACTACATATGTGTTAGTGTGAAGGTGCAGGCGCTCACGGGCGTATGGTGTGCTCTAGAAAAGGACACCACAAGAAAATCAATAATTACCAAAAAAAAATTTGTTTCTTTGTAGTTCAGCATAAAACAGTGCCTAAGAACGGTCTAAGCAAGCTAAAAAATTTGGTTGTCAGAAAACTAATTTTTTGCATATATCAAAAACTAATGAGCAAAACCTTCTCATGAAAGTCATCAAAGTTACTGTGAGAATCCTTGAACCTCCGAATGATGTCTTGCAATGATGCAGAGACAAAGAAATATTGTTGTTTTAACCGTAGTTCCTTCCCCTGCAAGAGAGTAGCTCAACCAATGAAAACCCATTGCAAGACAGATAAAAACATCTTTCATCAAAGATAATAAGATGCCTCAAAACTGGAAAAAAGAAAAGGAAATAATAATTCAAAAAGGATGTGAGCCTGCGCATAGGAAAAAACAGAGCAATTGAAAAAACAACACGTAAACCACCAATGATTAAGTGCAAGTATCTGATTAAAGATATTTGTGCTATCCCCTTTTCATCAATGTGAAATTGGCCTCCAAAGAAATCAAATTGCTTTAAAATACAGGCACTACAAACAGAGGATAAAGAAACAACATAATAGGACAGTGAAATTCAATATACACATGCTATTATGAGCCAAGAAAAAAGGAAAAACAATACCTGATATGAACGGTCATCAGGGAATAGAACACTACTTATAGTTTCAGCCCTCTGTCTATTGACAACAGCATTAATATAGTCTCCGGTGTTATAAGACTCCTGCAAATGACATGGGTTTCAGATAAAGGCTTAAGAATCTTTCAGGTTTTATTATAAAAAAAAAAAAAGTGACTCGGCAAGAGAGAATTAAAAATTGAAAAAAACAAAACAAAAACATAGTGACCATTTCCTTTTCTGCAGAAGTAAAATGTTTACCCATGCTATTTTATACTCAGCAAATGAGGATGCAAGATTATTATTTTTTTTGTTGGAAAAAATTTACCTGAACTAAAGTGTTATTTTAAAAATCAAGTTAATATTCTTTTTCTGTCAATTGATCTACACCGGAATATATCACATGTTTTAACTGTAAAATCAAATGACACGTAGGAAGGATAGATATTCAACTTAATCAAGATTACCATATCAATTTGATCACTTGGTTTAGCAGCCCAGAGGCGAAGAGTAATAGTATTCCTTGTTCCATGACCAGGTATTGGATTGTCATAAGCTACAGCTTCAACCTGCCAAAATGGAACCAAACTATTATGCTATAAGTTAAATTCAGGAAAGTCAGCATAAATGTGCTATCATTTAAAAAAATGCAACTCATCCAATTTCAAATAGATATATGAAGCATCCAAACCTAATAAAAGTCAAGTAACATAAAAAGATGAAAATGAACCATGCAGTCTTGAGTACATGAAGATATTACAATACCGTTTCTCCAGGGAGCCAAACTTTACGTTTTCCTCCATTGAAATTTTCATCTTCCACAGTCCCATAGAACTAATCCATCCAAAAAGAACACAAGTAGATAGTTGATAGATAAGTTCAAGGTAGAAGGATGGTACAGTGGTAATGCAACATAAACAATAACGAATGAAGCAACTTGATTGAGATAGAAATAGGAAAGTACTTGCAAACCTTCACAGGATAAGTTACATGAACTCGTTCTATCTCCCAAGGATTTCCAAAATTCAACCAATAATCAGGCTGCTCATGTTGATAGCCATCCAGTATGACCTGGCGAAACAGCCCATATTGATAGCGCAGTCCATAACTGCAAAAATGATATGTGTTCCAGAAAATCAATTAACATCTTCCTGTATATGAAACAAAAAATAGTCAAAGAATAGTTATTTAATGGTGTTAAAGCTTTTGCTAGTGTTAGTTAGGTTAGCCGATAAAGTCACCTAGCAACATACCAAGTGTCAGTGGATGAATCCCACTCACACTATCTCAATAGATTTGAGATAAGCAAGGCCAAAATCATGGCAATACAGCTGCGTTCAACTTTGGAAATGTTTTAAAGCTTCAGAGAGTTGATGATCACTGTAAGCAAGTAAAAAAGGTTCTTACAAGGAGAATCACAGAGTAGAGAAATACCCCCATGCAGGATAGTCCATTGTTGCTAGAGAATCCATTTGACATGCTGAAAGACGAGCAAGACCACCATTACCCAGAGCAGCATCTCCTTCCTTGAAACATCAGCGCAGAACCAAAAAAAAAAAAACGATTTATGATTAGAAAAGCGTCACTATGTGAATTTAAAAAGTTAAAGAACACCCTTCACTGTTTCAAGGCATGAATTAACTTTATTGGATATTTAAAACATCCCTTAATAATGAGTATCTAAAATATTGTAATTGCTGTATTGACTGAATTCAAATCCACAGTCCACCACAGAAATCCAAAAATCTAACTTGGATCAGTTTCTTCAAGGAAAAGTAAATTACTAGCTAAATCAATGTGCTCCCACCAAAGTGTAGAAAAGTATATGCCAAACCAACCTGCTCTGCCAAAACTTCAAACTCAAAACCGAGCTCTTTCAAAGCATCCGCATACTGGTCCCGGATGCCAAGGTTGATGGCACTATTTGACAAGGAACGTCCTAATATTCCAATATACACTGGGTGAATCGTAATTCAAATTCAACAGCAAGCGTTTCAGAAGCAAAAAATGTAACTAAAAATTAAAACTCCAACACGGGAAAAACACAGATGAATAATAAAGCAGGGAAGCCAGTGAAATCCTATTACAATATTGAAAAACTAAAAAATCAAACTTCACAGAAAGCTCAAGATTCACATACAAGATGATCAACTTGCCAACTTTCCTCCAGCACGATAATATTACAAAACAACAGAAGCTAAGAACACCAGAAAGAGCTCCAACATGATATATTACAATACAACAGAAGCTAAGAACACCAAAAATAAATCACATATAGTAACAAAACACATCAATACCCATAAGAAACTCCATCGACAAGAAGTATATGCGCTTAGGATCTTTCTTCTTGAAATGTAGTTGTGTATCATGCCATCTTTCAATCAACCGATCCCTTACACTATGCGCTAAAGCCTACACATTTCACCATTCCAAAAGTCAAATTCACAACAATAATCACTCCAAAAAGAAATTACGAATTACTATTAAAAACAAAATCAATCAGTGATCCCAGAGTTCACTCTCTCCGTGTCTCGCCTGCAAGTGGGACCCACCAAAATAACCAACCATGGACCCACTTGCGTGGCAGAGAGCCTGAGTTCCCGCCAAAATTCAAAAGAGCCGTTATTTACCAACCGTAAAAATAAAAAGACACCGTTACCAAAAAAACAGAATTAAAAAGACTAATAATGATAGGCATAATAATCAATTAATTAATTACCTGATAAGCTTCAAAATCATCAAAACTAAACCTTGACCTAGCAACAGTATATTCAACATGATCCAAGATGTCTTTTTGTAAACTACTCGGGTCGGATTTTAAAAACCGATCCATTAACCCAAACATATTCTCCACTCCCACTCTCGTCTCTCCTCCTCTTAATCCACCACTTCTCCTAACCACTACTCCTTTCCCTGTACTACTACTAGACCCCACCTTGACCTCTCCAGCTCCACCATCAATCGCATCAAACAACGCTTTCTTAATCTTCTCCAAACTTTGATCATCCTCAATTCGGTTACCATGTGAATCAGAGACATAAAACGTCTTGATAAAGCACTCTCCTCCACCTCCGCCGCCGCCTTCATCGAATTCGACGGTGGCTTTTTCGATACGGAGGCCGAGGATTTTGAAGACGCGCGTGATTACCTGGAGGAGACCGATTCGATTGCGAGCGCGGATTACAATTGCGGTAGTGTGAGGATCGGAGGGGTCGTTGTTGTTGATTTCGATAGTTGCGGTGGTGGTGGTGGAGAGCGACTGATTGGTGGAAGCGAGTGTACGGGAAGTAATATGGGAGGTAACATGGAGGAGTGCCGTGGAAAAGGAGAGTTTGTTAGTGGAAACAAAAAACGCAGAGGAAGGAGAGGCGGCGGCGGTTGTTGATGGAAATGTGAGTTTTGATTGATAAAGAGGGACTGAAATTGCAGACATTTTACTTCTTTTTTTTGCACAAGTTTGCAGTTTTTGGTTGGGTGAGACGGTGAGTGAGTGAGTGAGTATATAGGGTACTGGGTGAGTGAGTTGTGGAGGAGGAGGATGTTCAGAGACTAGAGTTGGATATTTTTAAAATAAAGGGCAGTTAAGTCATAAAGATACACACGTGCAACTTATAAGGGATTGATTTGATTTTCGTGGTTTGAATCTCGAGAGTAATGACAAAGAGAGAGAGGGAGAGCTTTTGCAACTTTTCCAGATCCAAGAAAGAAAAGTGAGAAAATAAAGGTGTCTTTGGAGTCCGGTTAAACTGTTCTTTAAAAGTTTCTAAAAAATTTAAAATTAATTTTTTAAATATTTTTAAATTATCTTGATGTTTTTATATTAAAAATAAATTATAAAAAATATTATTTTAATATATTTCTAATTAAAAAAACATTTATTATTATTGTTTTTTTCAATTTATGTCATGCTTAAATAAAGGATGCCATTAGATCTCCCGTGTCATGCTCGATATTAACTCTAGCTCTGATACCAGGACCAGGAGCAGCTCCTCATTAGCCTTTCTTTTTTACTTGATTAAAGAGAAAATTCCCTAGGAGAAGAAAAAGAAAAAGAGTAACGTGAATTTGCTTTATTGACAAATTTCTGGTAGACAAAACACCATTTAAATAGAATCAAAAGGATGAGAAAACTCATTTTCAGGGCACTTGTACAAATACAATCCACTGCCTCCCTAACAATAATGAATTACAACGCGGATCTACCTAATTACTTTCTACCTCTTCTTTCTGCTATGTATTGCCCTATATATGTAGAGAGGAATGGAGAGGGGCAATTCACTTTCTTACTTCCCCTATTATACATAAATTTCTGGTTGCCAGTCAAGCTGCATGACAAAAAAACTTTAATGCAGCTCAATATATGACTATCGCAAGCGCATCAGCAATCCCTTGAATATCAATGTGCTTCAGTCACTGTACTCATCTGAATCTGCATAGTCTAGGCCTTCATCATTCTTCACCCGATTGGCTTCTCGGTCTGACCCGTCACTCATTTCTATGTCCCCCTCTGAATCATCATCTCCCATTGCTGCAATGCCATTAGATGCATCTCCATCATCATCACTCACTTCCATTGAATTCCTGTTCCACCCATTGGAAGTGCCATTGAAACCTGGCTCCCAATTTCCTTGCTCATATACCTCTTCTTCAACATCATCGTCAGATTCTGCTTCTTCCATACTGTTGCTATTATCATCACCCACCACATTCAGACTGCCCTTTTTAGCACTCCAATCCTCATCATCCAGGTTTCTGAATGACTTGACATAGCTGTTGCGGGCAGCTGTTTTTTTAGACAGGTAGCTCACGGGGGCAGCAACCGTGTTGGTCATCCGACCAAGCAATGGCTCCTTGGCAACCGTCTTTTCCACTCTCCTCATCCGACCAAGCAATGGCTCCTTGGCAACCGTCTTTTCCACTCTCCTCTTCCTAACTGTCCGACGGCCCCGACTAGATGCTTGCAAATTTGTTTTTCTACCCTGTTGCCTTGGACCTTGATTCAAATTCTGAATTCCCCTAGAAGAACTTTGCCTGCCTGTATCAGATTTTAAACCAGGTACTCTTCTCTGCCACTTTGTAGCAAGTCCTTGATCACGCCCCCCTCGTCCACGTTTATAATTGCTACGCTTACCACGTAGATCAACAATCTCTTCTTTATTGTGCTCTTCTAGCTTTACATCTTTTATTTCGACCTCTTCATTCTTAAAGTCAGAATATCTTGATGGAAGTTTCTGCATGAGAAAAACCAGGTGCATAATCATAATCAAAATCAAAATAAAAATCAAAACATCTTTCCTATCAGTGATCACCTGAAATTTTCTAAAGTGCCACTGGCAGATTCTCTCCTCTTTTTTAACTAAATGTGTGGCCCCAACTTGCCCATAAAAGGCAATCATTCCAAGCATGGGCTTGAAACTACTCTTCCCCCAACCAAGTATATGGGTATAAACAGCCTCAGAACATGTGGGATTATAACTTCCCTTTAAAACACTCGAACGACCAACCCTTTTAGGCTTTTTGCAAGAGTTTGCACTCGATATAAACTTGGAATAAAAAAAGAAGGAAAGAAAGAAAGTGATGCCAACCCACCTCCCCCTCTCCCTCTCAAACACACACACGGGAGCGCACGCGCACATAGACAATTGCAGTAAATGAAACAGAAAAAG
>Ga0307507_10011324_pt1 | contig 11282 bp, 5 predicted proteins | sample 7_EM_MG_FD_207223 | JGI IMG/M metagenome (GOLD analysis project Ga0307507, IMG submission 207223) | Populus trichocarpa ectomycorrhiza microbial communities from riparian zone in the Pacific Northwest, United States - 7_EM | ecosystem: Host-associated > Plants > Roots > Unclassified | place...
GTTCGTACAGACGTTTGTAGAGACGTTTGTAGAGACATTAGGGGCACAATCAGGCTCTATTACGGATGGATTCTATAGAGCGAGAGGAGGGCTTTTAAATGGAGGTATCGGCGAGCTGAGCGGTGGTATATTAGGGGGCGATATACCGCGTTAAAGGCGATACAACCGTCATCTACTAGGCAGGTGGCCTGCCTTTACAAATCGCGCCCATAATCTCTCAGACGCTTCGCAGAGGAATTGGGGTGGCAGGGGTGGCAGGGTGTAGCGCGGCGTTCTATTGGCTAATAAGTACCCATAAATTGGAGCGACCGTTTGATTAGCTTATAAGTTCCTATGGCGCGGGCGGGGGCAGGGGGTAGCCGCCTCCTCAAATTCCTCGGCGAAGCGGATGAGTCAACTGAGATAATCCAACAATCGGGTCCTGCTCGTCGCCTTTTAGGACAGTGAGGAGTCGAATCTCACGTTCTTTCAAAGGAGAGTATATTGCTTAGACTCTCTCGTGGACTGGGTCAGTTGTCAAGTTTGAAAAGATTCCTCCGCCTGAACACAAGTTAATATTTGCGAGCTTTGCGTGAGTCTTGTTGCTGCTGCGAAGGACGACCGGTCAAAAATTGGCGGTCGAATACAAAATAGCGTCCATTTAATCCTTATAACATTTCATATTACTATTCTACTTTAGGCTATCTAATTTACTATACTATCATTTTGACTAGCTTTAGTCTTCGTAAGGTAGCCTCTTCAATGCGAGACAAACTTGACAGCCGTGGTCGCTCGTTCAAACGGCTCCCGAATCATTTAGATATATTTCCAAATCCTTGCTTGAATCCGTTCGTGGCTTGGCCGACATTCCGTCGGAAAGCATGAAGCATTTGACCACACACACTCTTTTAGAGCAGTCCCTGCATTCTAATGCCTCTAATGTAGAACACGGTCCCTCACTAACACTAGTACTAGTCTCGAAGTCTGTTGCTCGGCATGAGTCGTTATCGTCACTCTCCCTTCCGCATCCCTAACTTCATGTGTAAGAATCCTGATGCTCCCGTACAGACGCCAAACGATGTTCTTGTTGGGAAACTTTCATAGCAAGGCCTCTAACAGTCAACTGCGCTTGCACGTCCCGGACCGCAGGGTTGGAAGAGCATATTAGCGCGCCGATAGTGAGTCCTAGCACAAGAAGAGCGTATAATCCATCTGCAACCACAAGGAGCCAAACAGCTGCCTTTGGCACTGTAGTGAGCAAATAAGTGGTCAAAATTTCGTCGTTCAGAACGGGCGTCGTGGAGGCAGTTGCAGAAGCCATTGTGATCTGACTGAAAGCGGTAGCGAAAGAATCGGCTATTTGCTGAAGCAGAGTGGTTGCATTCGAAGTCGTAGCCATAGTTTCTGCAAGCAAGTCGAGACCGAAGCCGCTGTAGCCTGACATCATACCGGGAAGCATCGGACTCAGGAGAAGTTCTGTGGTTGCGAGATCTGCAGGTGTAGAGCTCTTTATTTGAATGTTGCCATTAGTCTGCGCGTATTTCAACTCGAAAACTTCGCTTGAACATTCAAACACTGTGAGCAGGACACTGTTACGACGACTGACGACCACACTAGAGCTACTAGAGTATCTCTTGAATTCTCCCTGTGTCCCATTGATGTTTACAGCAGCGAGGAAAGGAACTGAGTTTGGAGGTGTCGAAGAGTCGTTGGTAATGGCTAGGCCAAAAGGCCTAGTGAAAGCCCCTGCGAAGCCTTGTTTTGAGCAATTGAAAGTGAGATCAGCACCCATTTGACAATTCTGGCCTATCAGCATGCAGGACGTTGTCATTCCAAATGTTGAGGCAGTGTACGAGGAGCTAGGCAGAGCGCCGGCATCTATAATAAGCGCGGTGTTTCCAGATAAAACAACTCGATTTGAGAAAGAGGCATTCTTCGCTGTCTGGTACGCTTCAGTTTCGGCATCATCGGTGAAGGTTCCTAGTTGAACAGGGCACTGAATAGATCCTAGACTCATCTGAAAAGTCGATTGAGCTTGAGATGAGGAATTTTGAGCGCATTCCGGGGCCAATGCACGTCCCCAAAAATCGGCTGAATTGGTTCCGACAGTGGATGCTTGAACTTCAACGGTCCTTGCAGTAGCGTGAAGCCACATGTCAGATGTAAAGATCAAAAGACTAGTTTCAAGTCAGTATAGTGTGCAAAGCGAGTCCTAGCGTTCTTACCTTTTCAGCAGAAGGACGCTAACGAGCAATGATGCAAAAACAATCTGAGGGCGGGATGCGCGTCCCGCATGAATTACACTATATTTGATCCCATCCCAGCAGGCGGAGAGCCGGCCTGTCAATAGCTCAACTAACAATGCAGCATCGCGCCCGGAGAGTAGGGCATGCCGCTGGGTTTCTGATTTAGAAACGATATGACGTGCATGCAAGCATGATGATAAGAAAACGACAGAGCTGATTGAGCACACAGCGACAATGCCAGATAGTGTAGCTGGAAGGAGCAAGACAGTAGCCGGTATATTAAGAACATAGACATGACTTGCTAAGTGGTTGCCAGTGACGTCTTTCACTCCGCGACTGAATACAAGATAGAGGGAAACAGCAATAAGCGCTACAAGAGAAACAATGACGACAATTCCATGAGCGAGGATGCGCCCCCATGATAATTCATTGGCATCATGCGATGTGATTAGCTCTTTTGAAATCGATAAGTTAGCATTGAAGGAGTGGTAAGGGTTCATAGGTTTTACCAGAAGTCGTATTTGTTGATGGAGCGCGGTTGCTCTTGAGTTCGGATTTAGATGGATACTGATGGGAATTGAGACTTTGCAGCGGACTGGGCGGGCCGGTATGGGCAAATTCGCGCTCGAATGGTGAGCCCATTGAAAATTATAGGGCTGGAAATGGTAAAAGAATGACAGATCCGAGGATCTTAAAGAAAACGTCTCAAGGAAAGATTCGCAGCAAGGCAGTACTGGAAAGGAGTGAGGAAGATCAAACGCAAAAGAAGCACAGACAGACAGATCACGGACAGATGAACCTTGGAGGGGGAGAAGGAGGAGAAGGGGGACAGTCGACTTTTGACTGAGAGGTTGCGCAATGCGCGGCTCCTTCATTCATCATCGAAGCAGCCCACCTCCTAGCGAATCTACCTCTTTGAGAAGGAAGCTTCAGCCTCCGCTACCGCGATGTCATTTTTGCACGGCTGCTATCATCCAGAATGGCACATGGATTGGACCACCCCTCTAATTTTTTTGATTTTGCGTGTCTCTATGGCAGCTGTCGCTGCTCGTCCGAGTCTGTGGCGTATCAGGGCTTGGTGTTAGCTTGGCGGATTTCCCCATTCCCCCTGACTTTAATTGTGATCGCCAGGGAGCCATTGGCGAGATGGGGGAACGTGTGCAGAGATCCGACTTCAAGGTTGCATTCGCTTCCAAGCCTGTGGAGAGACAGACGCGTATCTGAGCAGGCCAAAATCTTGTCTGTCCCGCATCTCGTATCTATATAGCCTGAGCTGTAGCCTGGGCTGGATGAATACTTCTTGACATGGCCAGAAGCTGTCAGAAAATTCGTATCCCATGCGCCGTCAAGAAAGGTCCAATAGTAAGCGAACCAACCAGAACGTCTAGATTTAATATAGTCTTAGCAAAATTAAGCTGTAGATTAGGGGCCTTTCGCACTAAATTGACGCTAGAGATTGACAAGCCACATCAACCAAAAAGGAGGCTTAGTAAGCAATCAAACAAGGCAAACAGGTGATTTTTGAATCTACCACTAATATTAAGATTATTAAAACACCCTTCCCTACAGATCAATATGCATACAATCAACCACCAAATAGTCCTTCTATATGGCCAATATTATGCGCTTTGATGGGGGCGACGTAGACGACAATATTCTGCTATTTTCCGGCGTCCTTATATAAGAAGTTTGCCTTATAAAGCATTCGAATTCAATTTGGATAAAATGGATAATAGTCGCGTTATATTAAAATTTAGGTAAACATTAACACCACGCCGCCTACCTACCACTTACTACCTACTTACTTTATATATAGATTCTTAAAGGCTGAAATCAAGCTTCTTGTAGACCTTTTCGACCTCTACTTATGCGTCTACCGTGAGCGCCGTTGCCCTCATCCTGTAACTGCTCTCTGCGTAGTCCTCTACCGCCTTACCTTTCCTACGCGACTTGCCGATATAGAGCTGTTTTTTGGGCGATCTTCTACTTGGCTCTCTCTTGTATTTAACAACGTAATTGCTTTCCTTACAGAGCGCTTCTAAAAGCTTCTACAGTGGCACCCTATGCTTATATATAATCGCATTTAACAATACACTTAAGCGCTTGCGCCCTATACTGCAGGAGAGGAGGCGATTTGGGGCTTTATAGATAGGACTTTTAGAGGCTTCTATAGGCCCAATCACAATCAGCAAGCGTTCTACTCTGGCTATAAGCACTAGCACGGCTTTAAGTACCAAGCTATTGTAGCTGTAGATGGTATATGCGTAGCCTTGCAAGGGCCGTATAAGGGCAAAGTTAATGACTTCTATATGGTTACTGACTCTAGCCTTAAAACAAGGCTTAATAAGGTAAGTTCTACCCAGAAATTATATAGAAAGATTATATATAATGCGCGGTATTGCGCATGTGCATAAGTAGTCAATTTTTGGTGTAAAATCAATAAAATAGCTATATGCATAATGCTGCGTATTTTATCAAAACTAACGCATATATACTCTAGATCTTTAAGGATCGCCATCCTTACTTTTTATATGGCGATCAAGCCTATAAATCACTTGTATATATCTTTGGCCTTTATCTAGGCAAGTCCTTAATTACTGCTAATAAGCAGTATATGAATAAGGAGCTCTCTCGTATATAAATGTCGGTAGAGCACCTCTTTGGACTATCGCAAAATCTCTAGTCTTCGAACGCTTATATAGCCGGCCTTAAGCAAGGCCTCCAGCCCATTGCAGCTATGTTTGAGGTTGCAATTCTACTTACCAATTGCTATACATGTATAAGGAAACGTATAGTAGTAAATAGCCGGTATTAAATTGCTCTACTAACAATCTAGGAGTACCTTTAGCTGCCTGATAAGAAATAGAAAATCTTCTACTTTTTTTCTACCACCTTTATTTTTTCCTATTCTAAGTGTTAGTGTTGGTCACACAGGGTGACTCACCAATAACGACTACTCGAGTAGGTTATAGTGATGTTGGTTAATAGCTTGATTTTATTGGAATAAGGAAGGGCGAGGAGCTTAAGACTCCTCGCTACGCTAGTGCCGCGGCGTCACGTGATGACCGCTTGCCTAATTCCCGACACTGGCAACTCTTCTTTTATGGTTGCCATCTATATACAAATACTGCTTAACTAGCGTAACAAATATTAATCCTCCTCACTTACTATTGCTACTGTAATATAAGTCTCGCTATCCTAAAATTTGCCTTTTAACACGTGGTGCTTTCTTACTTGGAGTCGCGGGTGGATATTATATTAGTGCCGCCAAGGCGCTAATTATAAGCGAGCTAATAGCGATTTTCTATACCAGGCATAGAAAATCCTAATTGGCTGCTCTTAAATTGCTATATCTCCTACTCCCTTTTAACCCAACCTTTAACTTATATACGCAGAGTATTTGTGTTAACGAACGTCTCTAGTGCCTTATTTAGGTTTGCCTTCATTATTACATCTACTGGGTTGTCTTAGCTATTAATCTACCAGATTTTAAAGAGTTTTTAACGCTCGTAGGATTGCCAAAGTACCATAATATTAATTATAAGACGCTTCTTCTTTGTGGTACTAAGCTTAACTAAACACTCATAGAGGGAATATAAGTCGGTGTATATAATTATAGGGATAATAGGGAGTTTAAGTTAATCTATAATTATCTTTAGGGTAGTTCTAATTACAATTACTATATTAACTCTGCTAACTATTCTATATATCTCTAATACTAAAACGCTTTAGGTGACGCGCTTGCTCTTAGTTAAGCTCTAATAGATAAGATTGCCGTAGATTATAAAGTTATTCTCTCTAGTAGATTTGTTTGTGATAATAATCTTATATCCTAGCTAGGAGCTAAAATCTTTATTATTTATAAACGATCTATTAACAAATACAAAGAGCTTAGTGGTAGGAAGATTAATAGGCATATAGAGTAGTCCCTAATTAAAATAGTTCATTTGCTAGGAAAGACACTTATTTAGGGTAAGGACGTCATTCTTAGTTAGTTCCTGGTATTAAGCGGCAATAGAGAGATTAAATAAAGCCTTGGGTTAATAGATAGAAGCAATATAAGCTCCGCAAGCGCGTTACTCCATATATCCTTACTTTGGAGAATTAATGTTAATAACATTAATCTTCTTACCTTAATCTTTCTGGCGCAAAGTAATAGAATCCTTATTTAGGGAGAGGATGCATCCATTAAAAAGTAATAGTATTGTTAAATTAAGCTTTTCCTTTAGCTTTGCTATAAGATTTGCCTTTACTAGCTTATCTTCTTTAAGAGCTAAGAATTGGTCGTCTCCTAAGATAATTATATTATTGGTTTATATACCGACAATTCTAAATAGAGTTCCCGTAGTTATAATAAGGAAGCAGGGATTAAATATAGAAGTAGTTATTAAGAGCTTCTCTTTATAGTGCTTGCTATAAGTAGCCTACTAATAAGTTCCTGCCTCTGCGATTCCATATAATGGCTTAAGTACAACCATAATTGTATCTTTGGGATATTAGTAGCGAATTTACTCTAAAAGGTATGCTAGTATTAAGCGCTAAAGGCGCGTCTCTAATTAGGTATAGGCCTAAGTAATATCTTATAAATAAACCGCTATTCTATTCTTTATTAAGGAGGGAGCTAGCGCAATAATAACTCGCTAACTAGCTTGTTAAATTATAGGGGATTATATAAGAATTACTTTCTTACTGTTATTATTATAACCTTAAATAACCAGCCTTGACTTCTTAAATAGGGTATTAGTAGCTTTGCCCTTAATCTTATTAACTATTCTTAACTTAAAGATGCGAACTCCATTAAACTTAGTAGGGTTATACTTCTTAAATTTAAAGACTCCTCTTATAATAAGACCGTCGATCTCCTACTTATTAAATACTTAGAAAGGAGCTCCTAGAGTTATAATACGGCCTTCCTTTTAGAGCTATTTTGCGAGCTTAAAGTTAGCCTTCTCTTTAGCTATTATAAAGGCCATTAATAACTTGTCTTTACTCTTAATAGCGGTAACAAATTGCTCTTTAAAATTAATAAGGTGTTAGCGATTTTATAATCCCTTTAGGCGACCTTTACCGCGTTATAGTTGCGGCATATCTGCTATAATTATATTAGGATTATAGTCGCCTTCTAAAGTATGTTAATTATAGTTCTCCTCTAGGGTATCCTTTAGGGCATTCTATAAAGGCTTAGAACTGTTGTTTCTGTAGTAAGGCTTAATAATAGTTAAGTGGAATTAAGTAGGTCTATAGGGTATCTAAAGAGTGCAAGTCTAACTATTAATTGTAATAAGTTTATATAGGCCTAACTATTCTCCCTTTTTACGCCATACGCGTACCTTAGATTGGAGTGGCAGATTAAGCGTAGTTAAGGTATTTAGGCCATTTCTTATTCCTAGTGCGTTGTTAACCTGGCGCGTAGCGTAGAGACATTACACCTCTTTTATTGCTTTACAAATAGCCTCCGCTCGTTGCGTAATAGATAGGGATAGTAGAGAATTATTAGTTATTTAAAGGTAGGCGCCAAAGACTAGTAATATAGGTATAAGCCCATCTAGGCTAGCGGAATTATTAACAGCCTTAATAGCTGTTTATAAGATAAGCTCTTTACTAGCGCCCTCTAGTTCCAAAGAAATAATCTTATATACTTATTATAATGGCGTGTAATATCATTCTACTTTTCTAATACTATTATGTGCCTTAATAGGGACTTCCTTAACCTTAATTTCCATTGCCTTCGCCTATTGCCGAAACTCTACAGATAAGAAGTTCCTTTCTATATTATAAATAACTTAATTAGGGGGTCCTAGGTAGACATTAATCTAGTATAATTAAAGAGTATCCTATGCGTTCCTAGCTAACATATCCTTTAGGAAACGTGCGGCTTAGAAGGAGGTTAAGAGGTTAATAACTTAGAGTACTAGCTTACCGCTAAGATATATAATGTTAATAATAATACAGAAGTTGAAGTCGTAGTTATCTTTAAGGGTGAACTTAAATCGGCCAGGGGACTTCTGGTTTATTTAGCAGTAATAGCAGTACTTTATAAGATGCTTAATTGCCTTAACCTTAACTTTATAGCCTACTTACTGAAGAACCCTAAGCAATTAGTAAATGGATAGGTGGCTAAAACAACAGTATAGTTAACGTAGCTCTAACTCGGTTAAGTGGCTTTAAGTAATACTCTTTTCTAGTTAATAAAGGAGCAACTAGGGGTGACCCTATTTGCGTATAATAGGCACCTAATTATCTCCCTAAACGAGTATATTCTTAAGGTTATTAAGTTTAATGCCTAATTTATCTATATCTCTAATGTAAAATAGAAATGGGGTGTTTGCGGGAATAATATAAAAAGTAATATACCCTAAAGGGGTTTTAACCTTAATTATACTGAGAGAGATTATAGTACCCTTACTAAAACAAATTGTATATTGGCCTGCCGTTAATTAGTCAATCTAAATAGAGCTATTAAGCTGCTAAAGAGCTTAAACTTAAGGTTTTCCTACTATAGATACTTCTGCGGCTCTAGTATCTAGTATAATACTATAAAAGACGTTCGCCGAGTATCTGTTATTAAAGGAGAATATAAAACTCTCCTTTAGCTTATTAAAGATGTCTAACTTCGTAATAGCATAGAGCGTAGATTAGTTATTAAGAATAGTAACAGTTTATATACCATCTACCTCACTATACTTAGTAAAGTATTAGTTAGGAGAGTAGTCCTTAATTTCTATATCTATAAGAAGCTGTTTGGCCTTATTAACCTTACCCTTAAGATCTTCTTCGCCTTTATATTAAACCAGGAAGCTTTGGAAGTAGGCTATAGTAACCTTATAATTTCTAACGTTTCATGCGCTCTAGCGAAACTTATTATATACCTCCTTTTATTTATTAAGAGGGTGCCTAGTTAACTAGCAATTTAGCTTCTTATAAACATAGCATTTCTTCTATTAATTGTTTTAAGATAAACCTCCACAAGGACCTCCACGGTTGCTTTATAGTTAACGTTAATTGTACCCTTTACTATATCCCCTACCCTAGCCACTATATGTTTGATCAGTCCAGTTATAATCATATTGGTCGGTTGGGTCAATTAAAGTAGGTTAGGGTTAAGTATTAAATTGCTATACTTCTCAAGAGCGCAGAGTAGTGCTAATAAAGGATCTTAATTAAGCACACACTCCTTTATAAGTATTTACAGGATTAAAGAGGGCAAGGTTGTATTCTTTAACACCTTAGCATACGCTAATAACTTAATCGCGTAGGCTAAAGTCCTCTTAATATAATTTAGATAAACCATATTAAATTATCTAAAGTCGATTAAAGAGCTTTTAAAGACAGTTAAGTTAAGAGGCATCTGGGTTTATAGCAATAATTCTTAGAAAGGTAGTCTCTCTCCACTTTAATATATACTGCTGCTTATTCTCTTCTATTTTAAAGTGGTATCTTGTCTTATATATTATTCGGTTAAAATCGTATCCTTTTCCTACTAAACGATTATAATAGAAGGTACTAGCGCGGCCCTTAAGCATAACGGAATAAGTATTATAATATTGGTCAGGTTCCAGTCCAACCTTCTAGTAATAATTATAGAAGATATGCAGCTTTAAATTAAGGATATTATACAGTTCCCTACTAAACCTCTTCTCCTGGTCCGAATAGAGTTTTATAAGCTCTATAAGTATTTTTAAGGTGCCTCTAAGCGGTATTAGGCCACGTTAAAATTACATTAAAGATTAAGGTAGGGATTGCTTTATAGGCTATAGTGGAGATGCAGAGCTTAATAGAACACGGTATAGTACCTAATTTTCCTATAGTAGAGTTCAAAGGTTATTAAATCGCGAAGCAAGGGGGTCTTGCGCTTGCTCTTAGGGGGCAGTAGTTAAAGTTACGGGTTAAATTAGTGGGAGCAATGGGTATAGCACGTAAGAACTCGTGCCTAGAGCAATAGAATTAGAACGTGTCTCTATTAGTGTATTATTTGGATTCCATTATAAGTTGAGCTTCTTTATATTACGTAGTTGGTGCTTAATCTCTTATAGAGTCCATTTGTGCTCTTCTTTTACATTAATAACTTGCTCCTAAATATTGTCTCTAATAGTATCTCCATCTATAGGAACAAATACTCCGTTCTCCTAAAGGAAGTTACGGAAGTCTTATATAATATTCTTCTTCGCGAGGGCCTATATTTCCTTTATCTATCCAACAAAGTCCTCCTTTATGCAATACCATAGCACAGTATCGTTGTATTCGCTGTCTGTGTATTATACTATACAGTATAGTAAGAATCCGTTCAGGTCCTATTACTTGGCGTTTATAGGGTTAATGTCTTTATCCTATATCTCTGGGTTAATGTCGTTTTTGTACTTCTTTAGGTAGGTCAACACCATAATAGGAGTAGAATTAACGGGGTGTCGTACATCAAAGGTAGGTAGGATTTTCGGCTTTATAGGATCTCATAGGTTTGCTGTTAAAAGGTAGGCAATTTAAGGCGTAGTTGACGCGTTTTGGACGTTAACTTAGGACCCTAGGTTTAGTAATACTTCTGACCTAAAGTACTTAACTAAATCTTCGTAAACGCGATTGTTCTGCGTGATGGACGCAACTTGGTATCTCCTAGTACTTAGTGACACTTCTATTACTGGTTTTCCGCAAGCCTAAGGTAGCATAGTATCGCCGGGAACCCTTATACGAGACTATCTCTTCTGTTAATAACCTAGCTGCTCTATGGTTGACTATGTGTTCAACCACTGATTAGTGTTGGTCATGTAACCGACTACGGTACCCTGCCAAACCACCACTGTTTTATCTGCGTATTGCCTACGTATCGCCTACGTATCACTTACGTATCACGCTGTTTTGCTTACGTATTCGTCTCCCCTTCCATTTATTTCCATACCTTCCTCGTGTATATATGGACACTTTAGATCTCCATTTATAATTAAGTCGCTCACTCAATTCTCCCATACTTGCACTGTTACAGTTATGAGCCCGGCTCGTACTCCCGGATCGCACTACCTGCTGACCAATCAATCGGATCGCACTACCTGTTGCACCATCCAATCA
>Ga0307507_10011325_pt1 | contig 11278 bp, 9 predicted proteins | sample 7_EM_MG_FD_207223 | JGI IMG/M metagenome (GOLD analysis project Ga0307507, IMG submission 207223) | Populus trichocarpa ectomycorrhiza microbial communities from riparian zone in the Pacific Northwest, United States - 7_EM | ecosystem: Host-associated > Plants > Roots > Unclassified | place...
CGCACCCGCCGAGCACATGCACGGATTCCTCGGCCACGACGGCGCCTCGCCGCTCGAGCTGCTCAAGGCCGGCCGCGAGGAAGTTGCCGCCTACGGCGTCGAGATCGTCACCGGCCAGGCGATCAGGGCGTCCAAAGAGGACGCCGGCTTCGTCGTCGACCTCGACACCGGGCTCCGCGTCCGTGCTCGGAGGCTGTTGGCGGCCACCGGGATCATCGACGAGCTGCCGGACATCGCCGGGCTCGCGCAGCGGTGGGGCCGCGACGTCGTGCACTGTCCCTACTGCCACGGCTGGGAATTCCGCGACGAGGCGGTCGGCGTCCTGGCCACCGGCCCGATGAGCGTGCACCAGACGATGCTGTTCCGCCAGCTGACCGGCAAGGTCGTCCACCTGGCCCACACCGGACCGGGCCTCTCCGATGAGGAGGCCGCGCAGTTCGCGGCGCGGGACATCACCGTCGTCGACGGCGAAGTGGTCTCCGTCGAGGTCGCCGACGATCGCATCACCGGCGTCCGCCTGCGCAGTGGCGAGATCATTCCGCTGCGGGCAGTGGTGGTCGCCCCGCGATCCCGCCCCCGCGCGGACGCGCTGGCCCCGCTCGGGCTGCACCCGGCGCCGCACCCGAACGGCGAGCACATCCTCGCCGACCCGACCGGCCTCACCGAGGTGCCCGGGGTCTGGGTCGCGGGCAACCTCACCAACCCGATGGCGACCGTCGTCATGTCCGCCGCATCCGGCGCGACCGCCGGCGCCGTGATCAACGCCGACCTGGTCGAAGAGGACACCCGTCTAGCCGTTGCCTGATGGCCAGTTCCGGAGAAGGGCGTCGAGCGCGTCCAGCGTTCTGGACCAGGAAGCATCCGTCTCGCGCGGGGTGTGGCGGAACCCGCCGGCGGTCTCCAGGCTCACGTACCCGTGGAAAGTGCTGTGCAGCAGGCGAACGGCATCGGTCTGGTCGGGCTCGGCGAGGTCGTACCCACGCAGGATCGCCCGCGTCATCTCCGCGTGCCGGCTCGCGCCGCCGGCAGCCGCGGTCTCAGCGTCGAGCCGCAGCTGTGCGGCGCTGTACCGGCCCGGATGTTTCCTTGCGTAGTCCCGGTAGGCGTTCGCGAACGCGACCAGTGCGTCCTTGCCCGCGCGGCCGGCCAGTGCGGCCGCAGCCTGATCGGCGAGCTCCGTCAGCGCCAGCATCGCGACTCTGATCCGCAGGTCCTGCGCGTTCTTGAGGTGGGAGTACAGGCTGGCGTCCTTGACGCCGAACCTGCGCGCGAGCGCCGAAACGGTCACGTTGTCGAAGCCGACCTCGTCGGCCAGCTCCGCCGCCGCCACGGTCAAGCGAGCTGGGGTCAGCCCCGCGCGTGCCATGCACCACCCTGCCTAGAGGCATTAACCATTTGCCTAGAACCTCTAGGGTAGCGGTCATGAGGCCATTGAGCGAGCGCGAGATCCGCGCATCTTTCGTCAACTGCAGCAAGGGGGATGCGAAACGCCTTGCCGTACCCCGGGATCTGGCTACCCGGCCGTGGGACGACCTGGACTTCTTCGGCTGGCGGGACCCCGCTTCGCCGCAGCGGGCCTATCTGGTCACCGAGTCCGTGGGAGTAGCGCTGCGGCGTGCCACCCCACCGCCGGGGCAGGCGCGGCGCAGCATGTGCGCGGTCTGCCTGACCACGCACAGCGGTGACGGCGTTTCGCTGATGACCGCACGCAAGGCAGGGAAGGAAGGGCAGCTGGGGAACTCGGTGGGCACCTACATCTGCACCGACCTCGCCTGCTCGCTCTACCTCCGCGGGAAGAAGCAAGCCGGCCCCGGCGCGCGGCAGCCCGAGTCGCTGACGTTGGACGAGCAGATCGCCCGGGCGGTGGCCACCTTGCGCGCGTTCCTGGACAAGGTAGGGGAGTGAGTGTACAGTCACTCACATGACGAAGCGCGGTGCCACTCTCTCCACGTCGGACGTTCGCCGAGAGGCGGTCGTCGACGCGGCGATCGTGGAGTTCGCCCGGACCGGGTACCACGGGACGCCGATCAGCGCGGTGGCGGCGCGGGCGGCGATCTCGCAGGCGTACGTCTTCAAGCTGTTCCCCGGCAAGGTCGCGCTGTTCGTGGCCGCGCTCGATCGCTGCTACGAACTGGTCGAGCGCGCGCTGGCAAAAGGGCTGGCGCGCGCCGCGGGGGCCGAGCCGGAGAAGGTGCTGTACGAGATGGGCGGCGCGTATGCGGAGCTGATCGCGGACAAGAGCCTGCTGATGCTGCAGGTACACGCCCAGTCCGCGGCCGACATCCCGGACATCGCCGACGCGATGCGCGCCGGGCTTGGCCGGGTCACGGAGTACGCCCGGACGCGTTCGGGGGCCGAGGATGATCAGGTGCAGCGGTTCATGGCGTACGGCCAGCTCTGCCACCTGGTCACGACGCTCGGGCTCGAGAGTCGTACCGAGGCCTGGGCCGTCACGCTGAGCGCGGGGATCCGCCACGCCTGAGCCTTCCGCCCCGGGTGCCGGGGCCTTTTTGACCATCAGGTGAGTGAGCAGTCACTCTATCAACAGGAGGAAGATCATGAACGCATCACCGGCCATCACCGTCGAGGTCGTGCTGCCCGGGCAGGTCGAGCCGCGCGGACTGGTCGTCTCGCGCCGCGAACTGCCGCCGCTGGAACACGGCCAGGTCCTGGTCCGGGTCGAGGCCACCGGGGTCTCGTTCGCCGAACAGCAGATGCGCCGCGGGAAGTACTACGACCAGCCGCCGTTCCCGTTCGTGCCCGGCTATGACCTCGTCGGCACGGTCACCGCGATCGGTGCCGACGTCGACGAGGCAGTCCTGGGGCGGCGGGTGGCCGCCCTGACCAAGACCGGCGGCTGGAGCAGCCAGGTCGTGCTGGACGCCGCGGACCTCGTCCCGGTGCCGTCGGGTGTGGACCCCGCCGAGGCGGAAACCTTCGTGGTCAACGGGATCACGGCCTGGCAGATGCTGCACCGCATCGCCCGGGTCCGCGCCGGCGGGACGATTCTGGTGCACGGCGCCAACGGCGGGGTCGGCTCGACACTGGTCCAGCTCGCCCGCGCGGCCGGGATCCGGGTCATCGGCACCGCGTCGGCTCGCAACGCCGCCGCGGTCGAGGCGCTCGGGGCCATCGCTGTCGACTATCGCGGCGACGTGCCCAGCCGGGTGCGCGAGCTGGCGCCCGGGGGAGTGGACGCGGTGTTCGACCACCTCGGTGGCCCCGGGATCGTCGATTCGTTCCGGCTGCTCGCGCCCGGCGGCACGCTGGTCGCCTACGGCAGCGCGTCGACGAAGAACGACGAGGGCAACTCGCGGCTGCCGGTGCTCAAGCTGTTCGCCCGGCTGCTGTGGTGGAACGTGCTGCCCAACCGCCGTCGGGCCCACTTCTACAACGTGTGGGCGGGAAAGCGCCGCATCGCGCGGTTCCGGCAGCGGCTGGCCGCGGACCTCGGCGGCGTCTTCGACCTCGCCGTCCAGGGGAAGCTGCGGGCTCAGGTGGCTGCCCGAGTTCCCCTGGACGAAGCGGCGCGTGCCCTGGAACTGGCCGAATCCCGCACCGTCGTCGGCAAGGTCGTCCTCGTCCCGTAACCGCAGTTCAGATCCAGAACGGTGGGTCTCCCGGGCGCACGCCGTTCTGGAGGAACTGCGTCTCGGTCACCGCCATGCGGACGTCCAGCCACGCGCTGTACAGGTCGAACAGGCGCTGGCCGCCTTCGCCGCGCTTGACCTTGTCCCGGTAGACGTGCAGCTCCGGCTTCCGCATCCCGGCGACCCAGCCGACGTATTGGCGGAGCGTCTTCCCCTGGAGTTCTGCGTCCTCGGCGAGGAAAGCCCGCATGGATTCGTCGAGGTCGTCGATGCGGTCCAGGTGGATTCTGAATCGGAAGACGGAACCGTCCCCGGAGTTGTCGACTGTCCACCCGGCATTGTCGTCGTTAACTCCCCGGCGCTTGAACACCTGAGCCTCCCTTGCCCAACCCCTGCACTTGGGCACGCAAGGTAGTGCCGGCCGATGAAATCTCGCTGAAATCGTGGGCTCAGGGCATTTCGCTGAAGAACTCGACCAGTGCCCGCGGCGAGTCATCGGCGAAGCACGTATCCAAGCCCTGGGCCGAGGCTTCGGCCGCCGCGGCGGCCCGGGGGAACATGGCGGCTTCGTACCGGGCCAGCGCGGTCTCGAGGTCGTCGCCGTGCTCGACGATGGCCAGCGCGAGTTCGGCCGCGTCCTGCATGGCGAGGTTGGCGCCTTCGCCGGCGTAGGGCGGCATCACGTGCGCGGCGTCGCCCACCAGCGTCACGCCGGGGATCCGCGCCCAGGAGTGGCCGATGGGCAGGGCACGGATCTGGCGCGCGATGATCCGGTCGTCACTGTCGCGGATGAGGTCGGTCAGCTCGGTGCTCCAGTCGGCGAACTCCTTGAGCAGCGCCTCGCGGGCAGCGGGTGCGTCGGACCAGTCCACTCCGCTGTCCGCGATCCACTCCTCCGGAACTCGCAGGGACGCACCGACATGAACGTGGTGGCCGCCGTGCGCCAGCAGGCCCTTGTTGTCGGAGAGGGCGAACATCAGCCCTGGACCGACCAGCGCGCGGTGGCGCTCGTCGGCGTCGGTCAGGTTGAGCTCGATGTAGGAGATCCCGCAGTACCCGGGTAGCGCGGCGGAGAGCAGCGGGCGGACCTTCGACCACGTTCCGTCCGCGCCGACCAGCAGGTCGACCTCGGTGGTGCTCCCGTCGGCGAAACTCAGCTCGTGCCGCCCGGCACCGATGGGTCGCGCGCCGACGAGCTTGCGGCCCCAGGCGATCCTCCCTTCGTCGAGGGAGTCGATGAACAGGTTGCGGAGGTCGGTCCGGTCGATCTCGGGACGGCCGCTTTCGCCGCTGTCGTCGATGTAGACCGTTCCGGTCTTGTCCAGGACACGCGTGCTTTCGCCCTGCGGGTGCGTGAGCTCGCGAAACTGGTCGTAAAGTCCCGCCTCGCGCAAGGCGAACTGGCCGGACTCCACATGGATGTCGAGAACTCCGCCCTGGCCGCGAGACTGGGCGGACGCGTCGAGTTCGTACACAGTGGACGGAACGCCGTGCTGCTGCAGGATGCGGGCGAGGACGAGCCCGCCCAGTCCCGCGCCGACGATACCGATGACTGGCTTGGACATGATGTGCTCCTAAGAGGATGAAGTACGGGCGAGGATTCCGTCGACGAGGACGTCGAAAGCCCAGTCCGACCGGGCCTGTCCGTCGCCGGAGACGAGCTCGGCGCTCAGCCGGGCGAGGTGCGGATAGCGCTTCGCGTCGGCCTCGGCGATCTTCGTGCCGAGGGAGGAGAGCTCGTCGGGCTTGTGTGAGAACGACTCCGGGGCGCTTTGCTCGACAGCGACGGCATTGGGATGAAGCAACAAGAGGTCGACGCCCCACGCTGCGGCCCGATCCGAGACGCCGCCCTCGGCCAGCAGGCCGAGGATCGCGTCGACGAGCGCCAGATAGTGCGGGCCGCTCGGATGCGTGGACAACGCCATCCGGGCGATTTCCGGATGCGCGAACAGGACGTCCCGGTAGCTCGCCAGCAGCGCCTTCAACCGTTCCCGCCACGTCCCGGCCGTCGGCGTGGCGACCGGGGCCAGCAGGGCGTCGAGGATCTGGGCGTGCAGGTCCTCGGTGTTGCGGACGTAGACGTAGAGCGACGCGGGCCCGGTGTCGAGGACAGCGGCGATCCGCCGCATCGTCACCTTGCTCAGCCCCTCGTCGCGCAGGATCACCAGCGCGACGTCGATGATCCCCTGCCTGGTCAGGGCCGGTTTCGCCGGCCGCTCACGTCGGCTGCGGGGACTCTGATCGCTGTCGTTCATGCCATGACCGTATCACGAACATGTTCGTGACGAACACGTTCGTCCAACGACGTGATGAAGCGCCCAAGTCCGTGCGGGGCACCTTGAGGGGCTTTAAGTCCCTCAAGGTGCCCCTCACGGACTTGGGGTTGAACCTCAGCCGGTGATGATCGCCGGGTCGCTGGTGCTCGGACGGCCCGTCCCGACGTGGCCGGCCAGCCGGCGGAGATAGCCGCCGTCCGAGGTCACCGAGACGTCGTACCAGCCGCCCGTGGCACGGGTGTGCACGGTCCTGGTGACGCTCGCGCCGGGGCGGAGCACGATCGCGCCCGGTCGCTCCTTGCTGTACCCGTCCGTGACGGTGAGCTGCGCGGTGACCTTGCTTTCGTTGATGTACAACAGTTTCACGTCACCGGAGCGCCCGTCGTGGCATGCGGTAACTTCGACACCCGAACCGGCATCACCCTTGAACCGGCGCACGAAACCGTCGGGCCCATGCACTGCGACGTCGTAGGCGGTGACCGCACCGAGGTCTGCCGACAGTGACCGGCCCGCCTGAACCGTGTAGGTCCACGGCCCGCCCGACGTCGAGGTCACGTAGAACGTCGCACCCGCGCGCCCGTGGTTCGCGAAGGTCAGGGTCAGCCGGCCGCCGGCGAGGTGGGCGTCGGCGGCCAGGTCATAGGCCAGCGGGCGGGCGGGGCGCAGGCCGGGTTCCTGCTTGGGGAGGGCGGGGTTGGCCGGCACCGTGGGCACGTAGTCGGGGTGGCGGTCACGGTCCGGCGGGAGGTAGCCGGCGGTGTCCGGCAGCGGCGGGACCGCGCTGTCGGTGCGGCCGAAGTCGAACGCCGAGGTGAGATCGCCGCAGACCGAACGGCGCCAGGGCGAGATGTTCGGCTCGTGTACGCCGAAGCGCCGCTCGATGAACCGGATGATCGAGGTGTGGTCGAAGACCTCCGAGCACACCCAGCCGCCCTTGCTCCATGGCGAGATGACCATCATCGGGACGCGCTGACCGAGACCGTAGGGCCCGGCCGGGTGTGCGGCGCCGCCCGCGTACAGCTCGCCTGCGAAGTCCACAGTGGACTTTCCCTGCGCGGGGGAGGACGGCGGGTACGGCGGGACGACATGGTCGAAGAAGCCGTCGTTCTCGTCGTAGGTGATGAACAGCGCGGTCTTGCTCCACACTTCCGGGTTGGCCGTGAGCGCGTCGAGGACCTGGGCGATGTACCAGGCGCCATAGTTGACCGGCCAGTTCGGGTGCTCGCAGAACGCCTCGGGGGCCGCGATCCAGGAAACCTTCGGGAGCTTGCCCGCCTTCACGTCGGCCTTGAGGATGTCGAAGAACCCCTCGCCCTGCTTGGCGTTCGTGCCGGTGCGGGCCTTGTCGTACAGCGGGTTGCCGGGCTTCGCGGTGCGGTACTGGTTGAAGTAGAGCAGCGAGTTGTCGCCGTAGTTGCCGCGGTAGGCGTCCGGGATCCAGCCCCATGACCCGGCGGCGTCGAGGCCGTCCCCGATGTCCTGGTAGATCTTCCAGGAGACACCGGCCTTCTCCAGGCGCTCCGGGTACGTCGTCCAGGAATAGCCGGCCTCGTCGTTGCCGAGGACCGGCCCGCCGCCCACGCCGTCGTTGCCGGTGTAGCCCGTCCACGCGTAGTAGCGGTTCGGGTCGGTGGAACCCATGAACGAGCAGTGGTAGGCGTCGCAGATGGTGAAGCTGTCCGCCAGCGCGTAATGGAACGGGATGTCGTCACGAGTCAGATAGGCCATCGTGGTGGTGGACTTGGCGGGCACCCACTTGTCGTATTTGCCCTGGTTCACCGCGGCATGGGTGTCGTTCCAGCCGTGCGGGAGGTCCTGGATGAACTGCAGGCCCAGGTTGTCCGCGTCGGGCCGGAACGGCAGCACGTCCTTGGCGCCGTCGGACTGGTACCAGACCGGCTTGCCGCTGGGCAGGGTCACCGGCCGCGGGTCGCCGAACCCCCGGACGCCGCGCAGGGTCCCGAAGTAGTGGTCGAAGGAGCGGTTCTCCTGGATGAGGACCACGATGTGCTCGACGTCGGCCAGGGTCCCGGTGCGGTGGTACGCGGGGATCTCCGCGGCGCGGGCGATGCTCGTCGAGAGCAGGGAAGTGGCGGCGGCGCCACCGGCGATCTGCAGGAAACGCCTGCGGTTGACGTCGGTCATCGGAGTCAGCCTTCGCGTCGGTCCGGGCTCGGGGGAATGCCCGCGACAGTATGTGCAGGATGCAGCCTGCGCCAGGGGAAACTCCCGGGGAACCTCTCGTGAACCAGGGACAAGGTCAAGCCCGGTTTCACGGACGCAGCAGATAGCCGAGCATCCGCCTGCGGGCGGCTGCGTTGTCCCGGCGTGGGTCGAACAGCGCGTCGAGCAGTGCCAGCACCTCGTCGCGGGCGGTCCTGGTGCGCATGATCCGCCGCCACAGCCACAGGTTCAGCGCGTAGCGGCGGGGTGCGGTGGTAGCCAGCCGGATGACGTTGGCGACGTTGCGCCGGACCTTGTCCGGGAGCGCTCGCAGGTCGGAACGCTGTTCGAGCAGTATCTCGGGCAGCACGTCGAGGCCGTGCTCGGTCATGAACCCGAAGTCGGTCCGCCAGGCCGCGGCCGCGAGGTAGTCCACCATCCGGCACCAGCCGCGCAGGAACGTCAGCTCGAGCGGGGCGAACGGAGCGGGATCGATGTCCCTTCGGCATCTCGTCGACCTGCTCGTCTGGCGAGGACATCATTTGCTCTTGTTCTGGGCTGCGCTTGACTGAGTGCTTTGACCTCCGCCTTGCACCTGAGGCAGATGTTGTTGCCGGAGTCGACCGGCGGCCACTCAACCCCATGCGTATTGAGCACCTTGAGCGCGCATAGCGTGTAGACCGTATTCCCGGCGAGGAACGCTACGAGGCTTTCATCTGTAATTGCGTGCTGAAGGCCACCCGGCGTGTCCTGATTCGGCGCGCTCGTATCGACTGGTGTCGGAAGATGCTGGCCGCCCAGCCTCGATCCATGCTCGGTAGAACGTCATCCGGACATGCGATGCATCCGGTTGGCCTTCGTGCGTCACAGTCGTGACTGGTCTTTCAGTGGGGTGGGGCGCCGCAGGGCCGCCTTGAACAAGAAAAGAAGCTCTGAACACAGGGTGTCACAGGAGATGGGAACGCCCCACGACCGCGAGGTTGGCCTGGCCGAACTAGGTCATTCAGCAGATGCCCGGGCACGCCGACGCCGCGATGACCTTGAACGTCTACGGTCACCTTTGGCCAGCGTTCGTCTCGACGCAGGTGCTGGCGTGGTGTGTCGTGCTCAGGTGCGGTGCGTCGTAGAGTTGCCGCATGTCGAGTTCAGCCGCACGTGGCGGATACACGCCCCCTCAGTGGGACTTGAAAGGTTTCAACTGCCCACACTGTGGCGCGCTGGCTCATCAGGAGTGGCATGCCCTTGGGTATGAGGACTTCGACAACGGCGGGGAACCCCAATGAACCCATCCTTAATGGAGGATGCCTTGATCGATCGAGAATTCTTCTACGGTGAATGGGAAGTTGCGCCGATCAGTCGACCCACGAAGATTCGCTCGATCTACTACTACTTACCCAATGGAAAGTGGGAGATGCAGCTGTCGGTCACTGCGCGTTGGCGACCAGTGGAGCGCTTCATGCAAATTGTGGACGCCGCTCATGGTGGAGAGTGGGATCTAGAGTGTGACGAAAGCGGTGATACGCTGCTTGTTTTGGAGTTCGACCTGGAGCGCGAATCGACCGTCGAAAAGGTTGGCAATCTTTTTATGGGAATAGGTGCGAAGGTCGCATTTATGGGTGCCAAGGCGTTGAGTCGTGATGCGGGGCGTGGGCACGAAATGAAATCGAAGGGTAAGGTGCAAAGAGTATCTGAGAGCCGTTTTGTTCTGAGTCAGGCGCTCGTGTTCAATCGACGCTTGCCTCGGAGGCGCTGAGCAAGCGCTCGACCGCCACATGGTACGCCGAGGTCGTTCGGCGGGTGCGAACTGCTCGTCGGCGATCCTGGCGCCGTCGCCCCCTGCGGCTAGGCCGACAACGTCCGCGACCTTGAACTGCCCCAGCCTCAGCTGCGTAGCGCTGCGCTTGGACGTGTCACATAGATCGACATCTCGCTACTCGCATGATCAACACAAAGGGCCCGCGAGCTGCGGTTTCGCTGCTCACGGGCCCTGCAGGTGTGTCCGTCGGGCTGACAGGATTTGAACCTGCGACCCCTTGACCCCCAGTCAAGTGCGCTACCAAACTGCGCCACAGCCCGGACCCGCACTCGCTGAGTGCGTGTGAGTACTTTAGCGTGCCCGCCAAACCCCCGTGCAGGCAGGTCACACTCCGTGGTTGACCTGCGGAAACGGGTCCGCGACCACGATCTCCCGGTGGGCAACGCCGAACCAGCCGGTGACCGTTCGTATGGGTGATGCTCGGCGCCTGCGCTGGGCCCGGCCAAGTGGCGGTGATCAAGAGAGGGCAAGGTCGTGAATGACGCGTTCAGGACGCCCATCGTTCTGAACGCGTCATTCACGACCTTCGGAAGTTACGCCGTGTTGCCGGCGTGGGTGAGGGTCTCCCAGGCCAGGAACAGGTTGTTCGAGCCTGCCGGGCGCTGGCGCTCGGTGAGCGTCTGCGTGTTCGCCATCGCGATGCCGAGGCGGGTGTGGAGGGCGTTGAAGCCGACCTCGGTCACCGGGCCGAGGCCCAGGTGCAGGGTGCCGCCGCACAGCCAGGACGGCGCCGCCGTGCCGAGCTGGTACTTCGACTGGAAGCCCAGCGCCTGGCGCAGGCGCTCGCCCACGTCGGTGCCGTAGACGTCTTGGCCCTGGATGCGCAGGGTTTCGGCGATGTCCGCGATGGCCGCGATGCCGTAGCCCGTGTGTGTGAAGTCGCGGCACGTTTCCTGGGTGAGGCCGTCGACGAATGTGCTCTGGCCCTGCCAGTAGCTGATGATCTGGGCGCTGGTGTTGAGACCGCTGCCCGGGACGGTCTTCGGCAGCGAGCCGTCGCTGGCCAGGTAGACGTAGGCCGCCGCGCGGTTGCGGTAGCGGGTGACGGCCTTGTCGAAGTTCGTCTTGTCCTCGAGGAAGACCGAGATGCCGACCGCGGCCTCCATCATGGACAGTTCCCAGTTGCCGTTGCTGTTGCTGCCGTTGATGATTTTGTTCAGGTACACGTTGCGCAGCATCGTGCCGAAGCGGCCTGAATTGGGCCAGCTCGAGTACGTGTACTTGATGATCTCCGCGGCACGCGGCCAGGACGAGCCCGACCAGCCGGTCTGCAGGGGAGCGTTGCTGTTGGTGTGGTTGGTGATCACGGCCGACCACGCGTCCATCAGCGCGATCGACTTCTGCGCGTAGCGCGCGTCACCGGTGATGTACCAGGCGAGCGCGTCGGTGTACGCCGCGATCGCGTCTTCCCGCTCGTCGGTGCAGCCGAGGTT
>Ga0307507_10011326_pt1 | contig 11278 bp, 9 predicted proteins | sample 7_EM_MG_FD_207223 | JGI IMG/M metagenome (GOLD analysis project Ga0307507, IMG submission 207223) | Populus trichocarpa ectomycorrhiza microbial communities from riparian zone in the Pacific Northwest, United States - 7_EM | ecosystem: Host-associated > Plants > Roots > Unclassified | place...
CTCGGCAGACGTGGGTTCCCCGAATGGTTCGACCGGCACGCCGGCCGCGCCGTCGCGCAAATACACCAGAACACCGCGGCCGGCCCGCTTGAAGTGCTGCAACACGACATTCATGCGCGCGGAGCCGGTGAAGAGGTCCTTGACGATATTGGGCTTGTGCAGCCGCGTCAGCACGTTCTTGCCATCGCCGATGCCGTTATAGACGAACGCCGCATGCGCGATCGGGTCGAACGGGGAACGGTAGGCATAGCCCTGCAACGGCCCGATCGGACTTTCAGTGACGAAGGTCGAGACGCGCTCGATCAGCTTCTCGCGCGCCTGGCGATAGGCGATCATGTCGGCGATGGTGACGTGCTTCAGATTGTGGGTAGCGGCGAAACGAACGACCTGTTCACCCTTCATCACCGAGCCGTCATCGTTCATCAGTTCGCTGATGACGCCGACCGGCGGCAGGCCGGAGAGCTTGCAGAGGTCGACCGCGGCCTCGGTATGGCCGGAGCGCAGGAGCACGCCGCCGTCGCGCGCAATCAGCGGAAAGATATGGCCTGGCCGCGCGAAGTCGTTGGCGCCGGCATTTGAATTGGCGAGCGCCCGGCAGCAGGATGCGCGTTCATCCGCCGAAATACCGGTGCCGCCGTCGGGCTTGTAGTCGATCGAGACGGTAAAGGCCGTGGTGTGATTGGAGTCGTTGTGGGCCACCATCGGATCGAGCCGCAGCCGCCGCGCGTCGTCGCTGGTGATCGGCGCGCAGACGATGCCGGACGTATGACGAATGATGAACGCCATCTTCTCCGCGGTGCACAGCGACGCCGCGACGATCAGATCGCCCTCGCCTTCGCGATCCTCATCGTCGGTGACGACGACGAGTTCGCCGGCGGCGAAGGCTTGCAGGACTTCCTGAACCGAGTTGGGCATTATTTACGTCTCATACTTTTTCGGGAAGAGCATTAGCCGGGATCGTCCCAGCGCGCTAGTGCCGGCAATTGAGGGCAGCTGGCTCATTCCGCAGAGCAGAACGGTCCTGCGAACGCAGGTCCGAGGACGGCCTGACGACAATCCTTCAAGATATGTCTAGGATCGCCTCCAACAAGAACAAGGGAGACGCCCTCATGACCGCCGCCACGTTCGACTTTGCACCGCTGCTGCCGGCGGGACTACCGCCGCCCGCGGCGAAATGGACCGGACTTGCGAAATTCAGCTTCGTCGGCGGCAACAACGATCCGGATCAGGTCCCGGTCGAAAGCCTGATCGAGGCGGTCGACGCGGTTCTCAAGCGCGAGGGCAGGACGCTGGCGACCTATGGCCTCGCCAACGGGCCTCAGGGCTACCTGCGGTTACGCGAATTTCTCAGGGCAAAACTGAAGCGCGACGCCGGTATCGTCTGCACTGCCGATGACCTGCTGATCGTGTCCGGGTCGTTGCAGGCGCTCGATCTCGTCAACCAGACGCTGCTTGCGCGCGGCGATACCGTGATCGTGGAACAGGAGAGCTATCAGGGCGCGCTTACCCGTCTGAGCCGGCTCGGCGTCACCGCGGTCGGCATTCCGCTCGATCATGAGGGGCTGCGCACGGACGCGCTGGCGTCAACGCTTGCCGACTTGCAGCGGCGCGGTATCCGACCGAAATACATCTACACCATCCCGACGGTGCAGAACCCGACCGGCACCATCATGCCGGAGGTCCGCCGCGCGGAGCTGCTGAAGCTGTCCGAGATGTATGGCGTACCGATCTTCGAGGACGACTGCTACGCCGACCTGATCTGGGACGGACAGCGGCCGCCAGCGATCTACAGCATGAGCAGGACGGGCGGCGTCATCCACATCGGCTCGTTCTCCAAATCGATCGCACCGGCATTGCGCGTCGGCTTCATCGTCGCACCCTGGGCGATGCTGTCGCGCATGCTGGCATTGAAGACCGATGCCGGCTCCGGCGCATTGGAGCAGATGGTCCTCGCCGAATATTGCGCACCGCATTTTGCCGCACATGTGCCGAAATTGACGCGGGGGCTGCGCGCCAAGCTCGACACGTTGATGGAGGCGCTGAACGAGCAGTTCGGCACCTCGGCCGAATTCGAGATCCCTGCGGGCGGCATCTTCCTGTGGGTCAAGCTGCCGGACCAGGTCGACACGCTGAAGCTCTACCAGGCGGCGCTCTCGGCCGGCGTCTCCATCAATCCAGGACCGGAATGGTCGACCGACAAGGCCTATTCAAAGAGTCGCCTGCGGCTTTGCTTCGCGAGCCCCTCGCCAGAGCAGATCCGCGAGGGCGTCGCGGTCCTGGCCGAAGTGTGTCGCCGGGAGTTCGGCGTGCCGGCACGCAGTGCGAACGTAGAGGCGCGGGCCTGAACCTCTCGTCGCGGTCGGACAGAGCAGCATCCTCAACAGGACATTCCTCATGGCGGGGCCAAATCCCCAGCATCGCCTCGGCATTGCGCTCGTGCTCGCTGCCGCCGTGGCGTGGAGCACCGCGCCGTTCTTCACACGGCTGCTGCCGTTTGATTCCTGGACGATCCTGTTCTGGCGCGGGCTGTTCGGCGGCGGCCCCATCGCTGCCCTTCTGGTCCTGACCCAGGGGCGTGCCGTCCGCACAGGCTTCCCTGATCGCAACGCTGGAAACGCCGCTGATGCCATTTTGGGTTTGGCTGGCATTCCAGGAGACCCCTGTTCCCCGCGCGCTCGTTGGCGGCGCGCTGGTCATGGCCGCCGTCATTGCCGACATCATCGGTGACATCCGTGCACAGAAAAAGCCCGGCTGATAGTCCCACGCGATCCGCCGCCCTACGGCCAATGGCTTGCGGGCTCGAACTCGTGAGTTGTCCAGCAGCGGCGCATGATGGTAGGATCCCCGTCATTGGGGTACCGCTGCATGTGTTTTTTGATTGGATCGTCGCAGTATTAGAAAAGCGTCTGCGAGGATCATGAGATGCAAAGATTCATCTGCGAACAAAACATCGCTCATTTTCAGAAACTTCTGGAGCAGACCACAGACACCGCCCTGCGCCGGACGCTGGAGGGCTTGCTGCTGTCAGCGAGGCGCGATCTCGCCCTGCTGGAATCCGCCCTGTCCGGCGCCGACGAATCGCCGGTCGAGGCACGCCGAAGGCGGCATGGCGACGCCAACGCGATCCAGCAACAATTCCAACCCGAGTTCGACGCCTCGTCTCACCCCTACATGCTGCTCGACCCTGCCCCGGGCCTGCACATTGTCGATATCAACGACGCCTACGCGCAGGCGACCTTCACCAGCCGGAACGACGTCGTCGGCCGGTCGCTGTTCGAGATTTTTCCGGACAATCCGGATGACGAACTCGCCGACGGCGTCAGCAATCTTTACGCCTCCTTGAGGACGGTGGTGAAAACCGGCCAGCCGCACGTCATGGCCATTCAACGCTACGATATCCGCGATCCGCGGGGTCAATTCAACGAGCGCCACTGGCAGCCGATCAATTCTCCGATTCACGACCAGGACGGCATCCTGATCTTTATCCTGCATCATGTGGAGGACGTCACCGCCGACGTGCTGTCGTCACCGTAGCGGGCGCTCGCAATTCCGACGCCTGCAGCCATGTAGGGACACGAGCCCCACCGCGAATAATATCACCCGGGCTTCGGACCCTCTGACGGCTCTGCCCCCTGCGCCCGATGGATGAAGCTCGACCTTGAACCGGGCGCTATCGCCGGAACGCCGTCCTACTCGCCCTTGAGCCCGATGGCGGCGATCAGGTCGCCCCATTTCTTGTCTTCGCTGCGAATGAGGCTTGCGAAGTCCTCTGGCGAGGACGGTGTCGGCTCGGCGCCGAGGCTACGGATTTTCTCGATCGCCGCGGGGTCCTTCAACCCCTTGACGAAAGCAGCATTCAGCCGGCTGACAATGGCAGGCGGGGTCGCTGCCGGCGCGACGACGCCGAACCAGCCAACCGATTCGAATCCGGTCAGCCCCGATTCCGCCAGCGGCGGAACATCGGGCAGAAACACCACGCGCTTGGCCGCCGATACGCCCAGCGCCTTCAACTGTCCGTCGCGGATGAATTGTTGTGATGCAGGGATGTCCAGTACGGCGAGAGGAATGTGACCGGCGAGAACATCGACCGCGGCCGGCGCCGTGCCACGATAGGCGACCAGCTGAAGGCTCAACCCCGCCTTCTGATTGAACAGCGCCGACGTCAGGTGCATGGCGGTGCCGTTGCCACCATGGCCGATCGACAGTTCCCCGGAGCGGGTCCTGGCTGCTGCGATGACATCCGCGACCGACGACAAACCCGACGCCTGCGACGCCACCAGCACGAAGGGAATTTCGGCCAGCAGGGTGACCGGCGCGAGATCCTTGGCCGGATCGAACGGCATCGCCGCGCGGTTGAGATGAGGGTTGACCGTCAGGACGCCGGCTGCGGCGACACCGAGTGTATATCCGTCCCCGGCAGCCTGAGCCACCGCCGCCATTCCGATGTTGCCGCCGGCCCCTGCCCGGTTCTCGATCACGATGGCCTGGTGCAGGTCCTCCGCAAGCAGCGGCTGCAGCGCGCGGATCACGATATCGGCGCTGCCGCCGGGCGGAAACGTCACGATGATCTTGATCGGCTGATCCGGGTATGCGCGGGCGGAATTGCAGGCAAGCAATGGCAGGCTCGACAGCGCAACGAAACTCCATAGCGCTATTTTCCTGATGGCCTGAAGCATCTATCCTCTGATCCGACAATTCCGAAGGGCGCACGCGAGCCAAGAGATCGCGTCAAGAGATCGCGTCAAGAGACCGCGTCAAGAGATCGAGCCGAGCGATTATGCACGATCATCCGGCAACGACAACAAGGCCGATCGAGACCAGCGTCCTGATCGTCGGCGCGGGTCCGGTCGGGCTCACCCTGGCGATGGATTTGGCGCAGCGCGGCATCGCGGTCGTGGTGCTTGAAATCCGAAGCGCCGGCGAGCCGCCCAGCGTCAAGTGCAATCACGTGTCGTCGCGATCGATGGAACTCTTCCGCCGGCTCGGCGTCGCAGCGCAGCTGCGCGACGCCGGCCTGCCGGCGGACTATCCGAACGACTGCGCCTATCGCACCACGACAACCGGCATCGAACTGTCGCGGATCCCGATTCCGTGTCGGCGCGATCGCTATACCGCAACCGAGGGGCCCGACACCGATTGGCCGACCGCGGAGCCTCCGCACCGCATCAACCAGATCTACATGGAGCCGGTGCTGTTCGCGCATGCGAGCAACCTCGATGGCCTGACCATCCTGAACCGCACCGCGTTCGAGGATTTCGAGGAAACCGATAGCGGCATTGTCGCAACCGCACGCAACCTCGACACCGTTACAACCTTTCAGCTGCGCGCCCAATTCATCGTCGGCTGCGACGGCTCACGATCCCTGGTCCGCAAGCAAATCGACGCGACGCTGCAAGGCACCCCCATCATCCAGCGCGTGCAGTCTACCTATGTCCGCGCACCGCAATTGCTTGGCCTGATGGGCCGGCCTGCGTGGATGACGCTCTCGCTCAACCCGCGGCGCTGCGGAACCGTCGTTGCGATCGATGGTCGCGAAACCTGGCTGATTCACAATCACCTCAACCGCGACGACGAGACCTTCGAGTCGGTCGATCGCGATGGATCAATCCGCGCCATCCTCGGTGTCGGGGCCGATTTCAGTTACGACGTCCTGAGCGAGGAAGACTGGGTCGGCCGACGGCTGGTGGCCGACCGGTTTCGCAAGGGACGCGCCTTCATCTGCGGTGACGCCGCGCATCTGTGGATGCCCTACGCGGGATACGGCATGAATGCCGGGATCGCGGACGCGACCAACCTGGCGTGGTGCCTTGCTGCCTGTCTGCAGGGCTGGGCGGATACAGCGATCTTGAATGCCTATGAAGCCGAGCGGCTGCCGATCACGGAGCAGGTGTCCCGCTTCGCCATGGACATGGCCGGCAAGGTTCTGGGCCAGCGCCGGGCCGTGCCCGACGCGATCGAGCAGCCCGGCGCTGAAGGCGATGCCGTCAGGAAAAGGGTCGGACAGGCGGCCTATGATCTGAATGTGCAGCAGTATTGCTGCGGCGGCCTCAACTTCGGCTATTTCTATGACGCTTCGCCGATCATCGCCTATGACGGAGGCGCGCAACCGGCCTACACGATGGCCGACTTCACGCCGTCGACCGTGCCGGGCTGCCGTGTACCGTTCGCGAATCTGCCGGACGGCCGCCCGGTCTACGACGCCTTCGGGCCGGGCTACACCCTGCTGCGCCTCGACCCGGAGGTTGCAATTGCACCGCTTGTTGAAGCCATGCGCGCAGCCGAGGTCCCCTTGGACATTGTCGATATCCCATCGGCAGTTTCAAGGGATGCCTATGATCGCAAGCTGATCCTCGTGCGCGCCGACCAGCACGTCGCATGGCGCGGCGATGCCGTTCCGGAGCGGGTCGCAGATCTCGTCGATCGGTTGCGGGGGCGTGCGGATCACCCGCCGAGGTGAAACTCGACGTTGACCTGACCCGAGCCACTGGAGGGGAAGTAGTCGCAGAGCTGTTCGGCAGCGCCCCGATAGTCGTACCAGCCGAGTGCCGCGAACAGCATGATGGTATCGGCCATGCCGCCCTCGCCGTTGCACTTCGTCGCATACTCCGGAAGCATGTCGATGAATTCGCGATAGCGCCGCTGCTGCCACAGTTCCAGCACCCGCAGATCGACCTGGCGGTTGAACTCGCTGGCGACCGACGTCCAGGCCTCGGGGCCGAGATTCTTGTTCGGCCAGAGCCGGTGCGACAGCGAGCCTGAGGCCAGCACGGCCACCCGCTCGTCCGATTGCGCGATTGCGCGGGCCGTCGCCTGGCCGAGCGTTCGGCTCTCCTCGAGCGAGGTGAACAATGGCGAGGCGATCGAGACCACCTTGGCCCACCCGTCCGGGTTCATGTAGTGCATCGGCACGATGGTGCCGTATTCGAGGCCGAGGCTTTCGATCTGGTGCGCGATCACATTGAGGCCGGCGCCGCCGGCTTCGCTGGCGATCGCGTCGCCGAGCGCGGCATTGCCGGGCAGATCGTAGCGCAGATCCCGGATCATGTGCGGCGCTTCGTGGCTCGTGAACGCGCCATGATGCCGCGCATTGGCATTGATGTGATAGCCGAAGTTGGACAGCCAATGCGTATCGAACACGACGAAGGTCGAGACGCGACGATCCCTGGCGCGACGGCCAAGTTCGTGCAAGGCGCCGACCGCACCCGCCCGGGCCGTCCTGAGCGGGCTGCCTTCGACTTCCGACAGCATCAATGACGGCACATGGGTGACCTTGGCCGCCAGAACGATCTCTCCCACTAAAGCCCTCCTGCCTCCGGGTCGGAGCGCTACTCGGAACTCACCGCGTGAACGATCCGCAACAACAACACGATCGAGACGTTACCCTTGCCGGCCTCGATCTGGGCGATGTAGCGCTCGGAAACCCCGGATCTTCCGGCGAGTTCCCGGCGCGACATCTCGCGCAGAAGCCGCCTCGCGCGCACCTGCGCGCCGAGTTGAATGAGAAAATCACCTTCCGAAAATGGCAACGGCCGCCGGGCGCATGGCACGGCGCGAGCCGGAAAGCCCTCTGACATATCCACCCTGAATCCTGTGTTCCTGCTCGTCACGTTCGATCCCCGACAGGCCGAATGGTCGCTGGGCATCCTGGCCGTCGCATTGATGCGGATCAAATCAGGGGGCGCAGCGCACGCCCGGCACGCCGGCATGGCGTGTTCGAGGCCATCCGGCGTGGCGCGGCGCGCTCCGATCCTGTAGGATAGTCGCGGGGCACGGGGCGCCCGCGCGCGACAGGAGCCTTTTGGAATGGACGCCGCCGACCTGCGGGTGTTCCAGTCTGTTGCCAGCACCGGCAGCATGAACAAGGCTGCGCTCGAACTCAACACGGTGCAGTCGAATGTCACCGCGCGCATCAGGGCGCTTGAGGATGAGATCGGGCTTGCCCTGTTCGAGCGAACCAATCGCGGGGTGACGCTGACGGCGGCAGGAAGACGACTGCTGCCATTCGCGGCGCGCGCCGCCCGGTTGCTCGATGACGCCAAGCGCGCGGTAGCCGATCAGGGTGCGCCTTCCGGCGTGCTGGTCGTCGGCTCACTCGAAACCACGGCCGCCCTGCGGCTGTCGCCTATCCTCGCGGAATTCGTCGCGGCATACCCGGCCGTCGACCTGTCGTTGCGGACCGGGACCTCGTGCGAACTGATCGATCAGGTGCTCGATTGCAGCCTTGAGGGCGCGTTCGTCTGCGGACCGGTGAACCATCCCGATCTGCTCGTCGAACCATTCTTCCGTGAAGAGCTGGCGATCCTGACGGCCCCCGGTATCGCCGATTTCGAAGTCTTGGCGGCCAGGCCGGACTTGAAAATCATCGTGCTGCGCGCTGGATGCTCGTATCGGCTGCAGCTGGAGGCTATGCTGGCGCGGCGCGGCATTGTCGGCATCCGGCTCCTGGAGTTCGGCACGCTAGAGGCCATCATCAGCTGTGTCAGCGCCGGCCTCGGCGTGACCTTGCTTCCCACGGCTCTTCTGGGATCGGTCTGGGAGAAAGGGCGCGTCCGCGTCCATCCCTTGCCGGAGGACGAGGAGTGGGTCGACACCGTCTTTATCAGGCACCGCGACACCTATGTATCGAGCAGCCTGCGCGCATTTCTGGATATCGCCCGGCCGGCCCCGACCAGCGCCGTCGCCGCTGAATAGATCCCCCCATCATCGCTGCAAGCGATAGCGGCGATCTGATCAAACCGTTACCGCGGCGACCCCGACTTGTCCTAGCCTCGCCGCAGAGAACTCGCGGCACCAAAAGCATCATGCAACGCGATCGATCACCGGCGCTGGCTTGCGGCGGGCTGGCGGCGATGGCCGCCGCCCTCGGCATTGGCCGTTTTGTCTACACGCCGATCCTGCCGGCGATGCTCGGGCCGCTCAGCTGGAGCAAAGCCGACGCGGGCCTGGTCGCGTCGGCGAACTTTCTGGGCTATTTTCTCGGCGCCCTGTTGGCCGGCCATGCGCTGGTGGCGGCCCGCCCGAGGTTCTGGCTTCTGACGGCATTGGCGATCAGCGCGGTCTCGACCATTGCGATGGCGATGCCGTCCGATATCGCCTCATTCGCGGCCCTTCGTTTCATCGGCGGCATCGCCAGCGCGCTCGTCATCGTGTGCGCGTCAACCCTGGTGCTGGAGCGCCTGGCGTTTTCCGGACGCGGGCCGCTGTCGGCGATTCATTTCGCCGGCGTCGGGCTCGGCATCCTGATGTCAGCGATCGCGGTTTCCGCCACGCTGGCATCCGGCGCCGGCTGGCGCAGCCTGTGGATCGTCGCAGGCGCGATTGCGGGGCTCGCCGCGGTAATGGCCGCGTGGCTGATCCCGGTCGCCGAACATGTCACCGCGCCCCCCAGGCAGAAAGCCGCGGACACCCACCCTTCGAGGCTTGGTGCCATGGTCCTGGCCTATGGCTTGTTCGGCTTCGGCTATGTCATTACGGCAACCTTCCTCGTCACCATCGTGCGCGGGGCCGACGACGTGCGCGTGCTCGAACCCTGGGTCTGGGTGCTGTTCGGATTGGCCGCCATCCCGTCGGTTGCGGTCTGGACCTGGCTCGGCCAGCGGATCGGAATCATGAACGCCTATGGCGTCGCTTGCATCGTCGAAGCCGTCGGGGTTGCCGCCAGCGTCGAATGGGTGACCATCCCGGGCGTCTGCGTCTCGGCGCTGGTGCTGGGCGGCACCTTCATGGGCCTCACGGCGCTCGGGTTCATGGCGGCGCGCATCCTGTCCGCGGAGAATTCCCATCAGGCGCTCGGCCGGATGACCGCAAGTTTCAGCATCGGCCAGATGGCAGGGCCGACACTGGCCGGTTTCCTGTCCGAGCAGTCCGGCAGCTTTCGCGTGCCATCCCTGATCGCCGCGGCGGCGCTGATTGCAGCCGCGGGCCTCGCCGCCTGGACCTCATGGGCGGCGGAGAACGACCGCCAAACCTACCTGACCGCGAACGGCGACTGATACGGCCGTCCGAACGGCACGCCGTTGACCACGGTCTGCACCGGCTTCAGCAGCCACTTGCCGTCACGCTTGTTGTTGCGGGTGTCGACGAACGTCACCGGCCCCTCGACGAGATCCATGATCGAGACGTCGCCGGGCGCACCGATCTGCAAGGTGCCGATCTTCGGCGCTCGGTTGATGATCTTGGCCGGCGCCGCGGTGGCCATGGTCACCACCTGCTCCAGCGTGAAGCCCATGGCGATGAACTTGCTCATCACGTTCGGCAGATACGGCATGCCGGGCGAGTTGCCGGAAAACACGTGGATGTCGGACGAGATCGTGTCCGGCGTGCAGCCGCCGGGAATGGCGACCTCCGCGACGGTGAAATCGAAGCTGCCGCCGCCATGGCCGACATCGAACAGCACGCCGCGCTGCTTGGCCGCGAGCGCGGCCGGCAACAGCTTGCCGTCCTGCACGATGTTGGTGAAGGCGCCGGCGATGTTCGGCGCCCCGGAATAGGCGTGGGTCAGCACATCGCCCGGCCGCAGCAGATCGAGAATCTGCGACATCAATTCGTTGGTCTCGACGCCGCCGATATGGACCATCATCTTGGCCGGCCAACCGCACATCTCGCAGGCCTGGATGGCGCGCTTGAGCGGCTCAAGCCCGTGCTTGAAGATGACGTTCTCGGACATCCGCACCTTGACGCCGATCAGGAAGTCCTGGTTTTCCGCCAGCGCCATGGCGCAGGCCTCGACCTGCGCATTGTCGATGTTGTAGAGTTCGGCAATCGGGAACGCCGACAGGCCATTGTTGGCGATGTGGACGAAGGCATAGATTCGCGCGCGCGACTGCGCCACGATGTAGCGTCGCAGCGCCGCGAGATTGTTGACACCGGCGTCGCCCGCCGAGACCACGGTGGTGGTGCCCTGGAACTGCACCAGTTCGTCGGCGGGAATGCCGATCGCCGAACCGTAAGGGTAGACATGGCAATGCAGATCGATGAGGCCCGGGGTCACGAGCTTGCCCGTGGCGTCGATGGTCTTGAGGGCGCGGGCGGCTGCAATCTCCGGCTCGATCGCCTCGACCACGCCCCAGCGAATACCGATATCGCGCTTGGCCTTGAGCGACTGGCTGGGATCGAGCACGTCGCCGCCCTTGATCACCAGATCGAACTTGTCGTTAGGCCCCATCGCCGCATGGGCCCGCGGCGCAAGGCCTGCGACGGCGGCCCCTCCCGTCAGCGCAAGGAAATTGCGACGCGACAAAGCGGACATGGCGTCCCTCCCCCAGGGTTGTGTTGGCCG
>Ga0307507_10011327_pt1 | contig 11277 bp, 2 predicted proteins | sample 7_EM_MG_FD_207223 | JGI IMG/M metagenome (GOLD analysis project Ga0307507, IMG submission 207223) | Populus trichocarpa ectomycorrhiza microbial communities from riparian zone in the Pacific Northwest, United States - 7_EM | ecosystem: Host-associated > Plants > Roots > Unclassified | place...
AGTTTATACTATACTTGTTTGAAATACCATTAGTGGATCCTCTAACCTTGACAATTGTTTTATATTTGTTTAAATCCTTATATCAATATCACATCTCAAAGCTCTCTTCAACTCCTTTTCTGTTATTGTCTATTTCTTTTTTTGTAGTTTATACAGTTAACCTCCCTATGTTTCGACCTCGGTCTTGCCGAGTTATTTATTACTTCGACACTCCTACACTTAGGAGAAGACATCAATCTTTTGATCGTGTCAATATACGAGAAAAATGGTTGGCTCACATTAAAGGTAAGGATCTGAATGAAGAAGACATGGATATTCCACTGATCAAGGTGACTTTCCCATACCCGACTTATGTGATACAGTTAGAAGAAGAAGTGAAAAAGTTGAACCAGATGTTTGTTGACTCCTCAATACATAACCTGATAGATAATGAGAATGAAGGATATGATGAAGAGCTTATGCCAAAAAACCACTCTCACTAGGATTTTGTAAAGCATAGGAAGATATCATGTCGATAAAAATAGATTGTGTGTAAATGTGTTGAGGGGGAAGAGTTCAATAATTGGAAAGCACAAGAAATCCTTCTTGTTCATCTAAAGTAATTGTATGTTTTTACCTTATTAATTCATTCCTCATTAATTCAAGCATTTTACACAATCTCAATTAAACCTTTAATGGCTTATAATTTAGTTTGGTTAATTGATTCAACCAAACTAAACAAATTTTTTTTTTCAACTTGCATGCATAATTTATTTTTCATTGTATAGCTTATTTTCTGTAATATATATACTAATCTTATTTTCATATAGAATATTCAAACCTCCTAATCCTCTAACAACATTTTTTTTATCCCTTTCCAAATTTCTCAATTTACTCATTAACTATTTCATCAACGTGAACAACCCTAACAATTTTGCAACTTTCTTTTTACATAGCCAAACATACTATCACAACAAACAACATTATCTACACTCACACAAATTTTCAATATTAACATATATTCATTCTAATATATATCACATTACCTCAACATGCATTCAAATCAATAAAACCATTTAAATTACTAATTCTTAAATTTTTCCATTGACTTAGCTATATTTAACATTACAAAAGTATTCAACATTAAGTTCACAACTTCCCCCAAACACATATTACACATACAATACTTATATCTAAACAAAACTCTTTTTCTAAAAAAAAACAATTATTCATACTAATATATCAATAAACATATAATGTCATACAATTCAACCAATTCCCAAAACAAAGCCTATAGTCAACTTAACAACATCTTGAAATTTTAGCAAAACTCTTATAAATTTGATTCTACTTTATTTCTTACCTTACAAGATACCATAACTGTTTACCTCAATCCATATTATGAAACTCATGTTCCCAAACACACATACTCAACTAACCCTTTACTTTATAACACCTCCACTAGCCAGGATGTTAAAATAGAAAATTCTATACATTTCCATCGATTATGAACCTTTATTATGGATATATATATAACAATTATTTACACACGTAGTCATGTTCCTTAATTTATTGAAAGCTCTACCAAAATTTTGACAGAGTTTCCTCTGTATCTAGACGTAACAAGTTATCGACTACTTCTTCCATATTACAAGTCATTATCATAAACATGATCCAATTATCTTGGACCTTATCTCATATCATTACAATCAAGAATATATCACACCTATTCTTTCAACCCTCATTATATCATATACCGTTCAATAATTGCATCATGTTCATCTTACAGTAATTTGATTATAAATAAAAATTAAAAGAGTAATAGATTCAATCTTATGCACTTATATTTTGAATTATAAAAAGAGATACGATATAACCATATGTTTTCAAATTTTCTTCAAATGAATATTTTTTCTTTTTATATTGTACTTATCTTACTTATTCTCTATTTAATCCATTTGCTAACTTATGCGTACTTTTTATTTTTGTTAAAGGAATTTAATTGATGTTCAACATAAACTGTGATTATATATTATTAATGCATGCCATGGAAAAAGTTATGTAAAGATGTACACCAACTTGCATGATAATATTCTACATATAGATTTCATACACAATTACAAACACAGATAGGAAATGTCATTAAAAGAAGAGAGAGAGGGAGGCTTTTAGTTAGGTCTATAAAATTATTTACATGTACAATAAAAGTTTCAAATCTAAAGTCCAACTACAACCTAACTATTAGGTCATCGATATGAGAAGGTCTTGCAACAAAGAATTTATTAAGCATAAGTTTGTATCATAATATAATTAGTCTTCTATACATGCATGAAAGCGAGAGCACCCATCTTTTTTTATTCAACTCTATAGAAAGAATTTCATGAGCAATAATCATTAATTTCACAATAATAACATATCAAGATATTCATACTCGACATGAGTAAGGCCTTACTCTCAATTTCAAGTCAATTAGTGTACTTTGATTTACATAATTACCAAACATTTTGTAACGACTTATCATTGACCTTCGACGTATCAAAAACAACTCAATTTACCATGGTTCCTAAATAACTAGGGTAATAACATAACATTGGCTTTCACATTTGCAAAAGCAACTAAAACACATTTGGTCTTTGAGCAAATTTCAAAGACTCCATAACATTGGTTTTCGCCTCAGCGAAAGCAATCCAATCACATTGGTTTTCGGATAACTTCAGAAACAATCGCAACATTGGCTTTCGCCTTAGCGAAAGCAACTCAATCACAATAGTTTCCGAACAACTTTGAAACCAATCACAACATTAGCTTTCGCCTTAGCGAAAGTAGCCCAATCACATTGTATTCTGAACAACTTCAAAAATAATCACAACATTGGATTTTTTTCTTAGCGGAAGCAACCCAATCATATTGGTTTCCAAATAACCTCGAAAACAATCATAACATTGGCTTTCGCCTTAGCGTAAGTAACGCAATCACATTGTCATTTCATACAACTATTTACAATTCATCTTAACTCATTTAATATATAACATTTATAGTCACAACAAAAAAAAAACCATTAATTGACATCGCACAGTTGTAGGTAAAACTTTGCTTACCTACTCCTCTAGTTGAGTGATATCCTCTGATAGAAGATCCTACCACTAGTGTCCCCCCTGAATCATACGAATACTTTTTATAATTAGTATATTATTTACAAATCCACATACTCATCTTTTGTACAAGAAATACTTCTTTTAACTTCGTACTTAAATTCACTACGTTTAACAACTTATAACAAGGTACCAGAACACTGTTTAGTGTTTTACTCCTCACCAGAGTTGCAAAACTTGGTTTTAAACAGGGTTTATTTATTTATAAAGCTAAGAAATAAACACACAGCTTTGGTGAGGGGATTAAACCCAGTTCTGCCATTTACATACCTAAAATCATCAAAATACAGTGGCATATAAGTATGTCCTGTAACATAGAGCCTAATCTTCCTCTAGTGTTTTATCCATATTTGGAGTTTTATTACACCAAATAGGATACGATTTCTTCCATACGGAAGCTAACATTGCTAACCACATTTTATATGAAGACACCCACCTCAAATTTTCTCAATTTCTAATCTTGATTTCAGTTTAAAGTTTGATGACATTTCTGTTCAGTAGCTTTCAGCCCGACTTGTCTTCAGGTTTTTATCTATATCTAAAGTTTTATAATTCTGATTTGGGAAAATCTAGTTCCATTTGAAAGTTAACACCCTTATATACAACTTTCATATAGAATAACATCCCAAATTATGTCCTTAATTAGCCCAATTTCTGGCCACAAATTAGCTAGTAACGCAGTCAAAATTTCCAATTTATAGGTTTTATACACAACTAAATATTTTTATGCATTTCTTTTACTCTTTTTATCACAATTTCATACAAAACATGTCATTTACACAACAATAAACATTCAAAAGATTTCAAACACTCACAATTAAAATAAAAAAAGCATGCACCATATGAATTTCTTTAGATGTTTAGATTCCGGGATACAATAATTACTTTAATGATCATAAACACTTGTCCTTTTAACATGCACACACATAATCAAATTGAAAAAGTTCCCCCTGTTCATTTTATTGTCTTGGCCAAAGATTTCAAGGCCTTAGTACCCATCTTTTTCTTCAAATTTATTTTTTTAACACCACAATGCCTCAATTTCCAATTACCCTAAAATTCCCTTAAGAACCCTAATTTAAGAACTTAGATTTCTGTATAAAACTTACCCAAAATGCTAGAAATAGACCTAGAAGGGTGCTTTCTTGTTCTTAGCTGTGTTTTTGCTCCCTAAAAGCTCTTTCTCCCTCAAACCTTTTTTTGGTCTCTCCTCATTTTTCTTCTGTTACAGCCAACTCCAACCTTCACTCTCCCTTTAATTTGTTTTGTTTTTGGTGTTAAATCCTCACTCAAGTCTCCTAACACTCTTAAGAAATGATTGCATGTGTTTCTCTCTACAAAATCTTTGAAGGAAAGTGATAAGGAGAAGAAAATGGCTCCCCCTTTTCGTTTTTTGTTTTCTATTGTCAGCCCCCTTTTCTTCCTATTGCAACTTACCTTAGCATTTCAATCGTCAACTTAACCCAAAGAAACATGCGGCTGACGAGATGTTAGACTCAATATCATTGGGTTCAGGTGTCAGCTGAACCCAAGATAACATGAGTCTGACCAGATGCTAGTCCCATCATGCCCTTTAACCTAGATTGGGTTACATCTCATGTCTTGATTATCTAGAACTAAGAAATCCTACTTCTAGAACAATTACATGAATTATTTGTGTCAGAGGCAATGATCTCTTGATGCAACCATATTATTTGATAGTTTTACTCATATTTACCTAGTATTTTTCCTATGTTTTATATATAAAATGCCTTGATATTCTTTATTTTATGTTTTGAAGGCACTTTTGGATGTAAGATTCAAAAAGAAGTAAATTATAGATAATTGGCAGATTTGACCTCCATCGATGTTTTTGGCAGAGCTTGAGCTCTAGAAGTCGAAACGAAGTGATTCTAGTGGCATTAGAAAGCTAACATCCATACCTTTCTATACATATATGGCAAGAAAAAAAAATAGAGCATGAAAATCACAGCCTTCAAAGACAAATCTCGCATTTTGCCAGTGTTGACCTTTGACCATTTCAACTTGAATATCTTGAGCTAGAGAAGTCCATTTGATGCAAAATCAATTTTGTTGAATTCCTGACTCGAAAACCTATCAGCCTACTAAAGTTTAGCAGAAAAGGAGCTCATATGATAGAGATACAATTTTTCTAAGATAACACATGAATTCTGCCAACATACAGGTTTTGTGAAGAAATAAGTCCAAATTACTTCCTAAAGCATCCAAATAGACATCCAAGTCTTAATTTTGGCAATTTAACTGTTCTAAGTTCAAAGTCAAAACTTGAGGATTTTATGCAAAGCTATTTCTTCTTTTTTAGAAAAACAGTTATTGAACTATTTAAATATAAATTGTATACTTAGGTAAGGATATTTTGTAGGAAAGAGGGTTAGGGTTTCTTATCAAATAAAAAGAGAGAGAAAGGAGGAAAGGGGGGTGGCCAAAAGAGAAGGAAAAACACACTATTTCCTTCAATAACCCGAAATCATGCATTTTTTTTCCTTTTGATTAGTTGTTCAATAGACATGTAAGGCTAAACTCTTTTTCTTGGTTGCAAGAATACAGAAACCTTCAAATTTCAAGAACTGTGAGATTTATTTTACCTTTTCTTTTCAGTTTATATGATGAATATATTTATTTTCCTATACTTATTTCATATGATTGTTTATTTTAATTGCTAGAGTGGACTCTAAGTTATTATTGTAGATAATCTATTGCTAAGTTTGATATCAAAACCGGAGTTATGGTATATCAACTTGTGAAGCAACTAAGTTTAATAATTGCAGCGGATCTACGTTATTAATATTAGGGAGAACATTCGAACAAATGAAACATGAACTGCGGACAGTTATGTTGTCTAGATTAATCAATTATCTAGATCTTAAGGCTGCCATTGAATAAAATTATTAGTGCGGACACCGTGGTTGTTTACTAGTTAGGGTTAGTTACATTGCGGATCGGTTAACTAACTAATGTTAAGAAAAGATAGTTTCTTGATTTGGTGATTCAGAATATAAATTGGTGTTTCGTTTCAATTATCAATTTTGATTTTCGTAGGTAAATGTCTACTTGAAACCAAGATTTGTTCTCTTGATAGTTTTCTGATTTATTTAATTTAGCTTGATTGTTTTATTCTGTTATAACCTAGATAATCTCAAACCCCCCCCTAATTGCATACCTTATAACATAAAAATCTGAACTAAACCTTTCTCGTGGGATCGACCCCTTGCTTGCTCTATACTATCTTTTTTATTTAAGCTATGGTAATTAATTTGTATGACCGTAACATCACAACATCTCCCTATACTTATAGATGTATAAAAGGTCTCTTAAGGGACCTACCATACATATCATCTCATTATAAGGGATATTTGTCCCTCATTAACACCACTAAAAGCAACAAACTTTTTAGTATTTTTTTTCTCTAAAAATGACAAGGTTTAGGCGGTATAAATATCCTAGAACCATCCAAGTAAGAGGTTTAGAACTTTTTTTATTTTTTTAAATATATATTTCAGAGTATTTCACTCTAAAATATAAGAACAAACATCATTTATTCTTGGAATTTAAGAATCTTTTAAGTCATTTATTATCTTTTTCATAAAACTACTGATTTTATCATCAACAAGTCTTAAAGTCCCCCGATTGGTTATGTTTTTGTAGGTATTTAGGGCTTTACCATTAATTTTGTATTTCCTAAGCTAGGGAAAAGAAAACTATTCACCTGGATATCTTGATTAACCACTTCTCACAAACTAAATAACTTCTTATATAAATATTCTGGGTTTTGGGACATCATTAACAAGGATCAACTATTTTTCCTTTAAATGTTTTTTAGGCAATAAGAAAAATTATTAATCTTAGTAAAAGAAATAAGGGATAGATCAACAACATATAATTGACAATCACAAACTTAATAGTTGGCAAGAACTTCTACATGCTTACAAATTCGAAAAGAAAAATCAAAATTGAATGAAGCCCATATTACACACAAGATGAAGAATAAGTGGTTACCACATCTATTAATAAGTTAGACAAAACTAGAGTTATTTAGGGTTAGTATTAATTTATAAAAAGGATATAAGATTTGACAAATAAATATTATATTATTAAAAAGAAAAAGGATTTAAAGAATGATTGATGGGTGTGTATTCATGAAAGTGGTGAAGTGAAAGCCAAAATAAAGGTTGATGACCAGGATTTTAAAAGCTTAAAGAAAATGATATAAAATTATGTTGTATTGGGTTTTTGTTTTTCTTAATTTAACCTAACAAACCATTCAAATCACTCAGTTCTTTTGATTCTAAAAAGAACTAGCCGATTCAACTAGTTCATATCAGTTTAATCACAAAAATATTTTTTGTTCAAAACTCAATTTGTACTAAGTCTCAATCCATTGTTTGATCCGATATAATTCTAATAAATACTGGTTGAAAAAAATGAAAGAGAGGATGTGAGAGAAAATAATGGAAGAAAGGAGAGGGAATGAATTATTTGGTGTTATAAAGATGAAAATTTGAGAGGAAGGATTTTTTTTAATTTTCTTTGGTAATTCGATCAATAATTAGTGTAAAAAATTGAGTTAGTGATGGAATTAACTATAGTATCCTTTTGTAGCTTTTATCACTAATTATATGTTTAACAATGTGGTAATTTTTATTGTTGTTGTTTGAAAAACTACATTTAAAAAAAGTTATAAATTATAACTTTTTTATAACCAAGATTTCAAGAGAGTTTTCAATAAGGATCCATGCAAAACTTTTGTTTGTGTTGATGTCGGGTTTTTCAAAATACATATACACAACGAAAATAATAAATTTAATAATTTTTCAAGAGTCCTAAGGGTCTCATTAGATATATTTAGAGTTGTTTAAATTTTATATGAAGATTACATGAAGATTAGATGTTTTTTTTAGCTTTGAATAATTTCTTCAATGCTAGGTTATCGTAAATCACAAGCCGTCTAAATGTCCGACCTCTAACATTAATCCACACAAACCATCATAAAAATATCTCTTAAACCCTTTTAGGAGAGAGATTGTTATGTCTTTGAGTGCTAATTTGTTTTCTTTTGTGTTTTCAAGTATTTTGTAACTTACATAGTTTTTCTCTTTATTTAGAAAATAAGAGGTAAATCATTCTATTTATAGGGAAACTTGAAAACCTTATAAATGATAAAATATCAATTTATCCCATGAATCACATATATTATTTTAAGACAATTCTAGAAATTTATTCAATCAAGTACTTGATTTTTTTTTCTTTATCTAGAATTGTAATCTTTTTTAATTACAACATTCTAGTCCTCAATTTCTAAAACCTATTTATAATCAAGTTACATTTGATTAATCATCTCAATTTGATTTATGATCAATGTTTCTTTTGTGTGTGACCCATTAGATTATCTTATAAATGATAAAATATCAATTTATCCCATGAGTCACATTTTAAGACAATTCTAGAAATTTATTCAATCAAGTACTTGATTTTTTTTTCTATATCTAGAATTGTAATCTTTTTTAATTACATCATTCTAGTCCTCAATTTCTAAAACCTATTTATAATCAAGTTACAGTTGATTAATCATCTCAGTTTGATTTATGATCAATGTTTCTTGTGTGTGTGACCCATTAGATTATCTAATAAGTTAGCATAAATATAAATCATAATTCTAAATAAAACAGGATTAAATTAATTAATTAAATTAATTTATTATCAATTTAATAATTTATTTATTTATATTTAAAGATCAAGTACAATATCTAGCAATGTGTTATGATCCTTAAATATTAGAAAAGTCATAAATTGTTTGATTTAACATTTTATTGACTAGTTTATCAGTGTAATTATTATTCATTTATCAACAATGTTCCGATTTAGATATTATAGCATGAAATATTTTTACTACTTGTCAAATCAAGTTTATACTCAACACCATAGTCATTTATTCTTAAATAAGATTTGAAATTCTTTTCAAATCTCATTTTATCTTCTTCAATGATTTACAATCAATACTATTTGAAAACACATGAAATATTTATTTTTTCTAATTCATCTAGGATGATGAATCCATTTGTTAATGTTATACTCAATATTACATCTAAATTGAGTGCTAATGTTATACTAAATATTTGTCTATTTGGTATGATTGATTAGAACATATAACAGGATCAAAACATAATGGTTTCTATATAAAATAACTTAATGATATCAAATTTAAGGATTACTTATATAACATCACATGTGTCTTTCTGTAGACACATGTGATCTCTCCATATCAAATTTTTATGTGAGTCAGTTTAATATACATATTATTTGATAAGCATCAACATATTAGTTTTAGGTACCTCTCATACCTCATCTTATGAGAATAACTATTTTTTTTATAAAAAAAATAACATAATATACATTAGTCTCAACTATTCTAATTAATTTCCAGTTTTAATAGACTATTGACCAAGAACATTGATGCAATATAAATCTCATAATTATAACAATTTTATAATTTATTTTTTGCAAAGCATTTTTGTCTCAACATCTTTACTCTATATTCATTAATTAAATATTAAATTTATTAATAAAATATTTGATGAATATTAAAGACAATAAAATTTTTATTAAAAATCAAACATGTTTACATAAACAAAATCAATGCCACGTGCAACCAACCAATTAACTACATGATATATAAATTAACAATTAATTATTCAAATACTTTTAAAATTGTGATTAAAACAAATACTATTTAAACTATACATCATACTTCCAAATGAACTCTAACTTTTATTGCTAATTAGCAGAAAAAATGGTCCCGTCCATAAAAACCATTTTTGGTAGTATATACCATATAAATAATACAATGAAAATAATACAACTAAAAATAATTATATTAATTAGCAGGATATTTCAATAAGAACACGGTAAAAAATATTAATACCGTAAAAGATTTGTTTATTTAAAATATAGACTTTGAAAAACGAATCATTATAGATACTGTAGCATTGCTATATAATATTGCTTAAAGGAAGTCATAAAATTATATTTAAAAAAAAACGTGCAAGCATATAACTATTTGTTTACAATTACTTTGACTTTGATGATATATAGAATTCATTATGAAATTAATATAGATAATGGATTTATCTAATTTGAGAATTTAATATTAAAAAGTTAATTAAAAAATTAAAAATAAATAAAAGATGATAACCGACCACCCGCTGAAAGGGCAGGCCTCACAGTAGTGAAATAGTATAACCTAAACTCTTTTATTATTATTATTCCCTATTTTTTCCTATCCATGTTTTTTACTCGTGATGTTCACAGGAATATTTGATAAAAATTTCCTGTATATGCAATGATAAAAGGCGTACAGCGCTGCAAGAACCAAAATGATTCAGCCATAAAATCAAGCGCAAAGAATTTCCTCCAAAAGATCTTCAAAAATCAAGTCCTCCAATTCAAGCCCCGCACATTCTGTATCATATTGCAGATTCATCCAACCATCACGCTTCGCTAAATCTCTACTTAAAGCATGATCTAATGAGTGGTCACCCTCAGTAGTTGAGCTTAAATACCAGCTTATATTTGTCCAGACCTCCTCTAGGACGTGGCGTCCTACAGGCATTGGACGGACATGCGAAAGAGAAGACAACGGCACTGGATAATAAGTGTACGAGTTTGCATAAATCTCCATTAGTACCTCATTGATTAGATCAAACAATAGCAGGTGATGACAGTTGCCACCTTCATTTCCACAGCACTCAGGATCTAGGAGCATACAACCTTCTGCTTCTTCAAAAATGGAATGATGTACTGGTTGGTCATCAGAATTCCATGTTCCAAGCAACTCATTCCCAGTGAAACCAGACAACGTCAGTACGTCCTTGACATAATCAAATTCGGCTTTGTCTTTGGCATCAACTTGGAATGGATGACTATCATTATTCAAGATGTTGCTTAAAAAATCTATTTTCTCAATTCCAACCTCGGTCACTGTCATTGTAAGTGTATCCATGCTGCATTCTGCTAGATTGTTCTTCGAATAATTAAGATCTGCCTCCATATAAAACATTATTCATGAAACACCAACTCAATTAACAAAATAATAGTGAGCAGGGGAAATCATTTTTTTTGCAAACCAAGG
>Ga0307507_10011328_pt1 | contig 11275 bp, 3 predicted proteins | sample 7_EM_MG_FD_207223 | JGI IMG/M metagenome (GOLD analysis project Ga0307507, IMG submission 207223) | Populus trichocarpa ectomycorrhiza microbial communities from riparian zone in the Pacific Northwest, United States - 7_EM | ecosystem: Host-associated > Plants > Roots > Unclassified | place...
GGCATTTTGTATCTTATAGGGGGGTTTCTTCTTACTATCCTTATACCCTTTCTCCTTACTAATCCTACTAGAAGATTTCTGGGGAGATTAGGCTAAAAGGTAGTAGAAGATCTAGCCTCTATATTTCATGGTTTTGGTATTTGGTTTTGGTGTTCCTGTCTATGCCTCGCTTATAAGCTAGGACCACCCCTAAGAAGAATTTTCTGTTGGGGGAAAGGGGGTAAGACGATAAATAAATCCACCTCTAGCTTGCTAGGCAGTAGGAATTAGGTCTTAAAAGTTGGAAAATCGATAGTTTTTGATGGTAAGATGGGTATGCGTAAGTTTGGAAGTGCGGCGCCACCTTTTAGTAAGGTTGCATGTGCGGTAAAGGTCACGGAGGTAGCCTCTACTAAGGAAACTTACATAGAGAGACTATAGAGGGACTTCCCTTCTTCTTCGTCCTCTCTATTTTTCTTATTATTACTATCTCCTACCCCTTTCTTCTTCTAGTAGGAGTTCTACTTCTACTAGAAGTAAGAAAAAGCAGCTATAAGAAAGGAAGCTAGTCCTAATTATAGACAAAAAGGACCAACCTCTAGATACCTTCTCTATATAAAACAAAGTCAATTAACTATTTGTATTAAAACTGCAAGTAGAAAAGCCAGTACTAGCGTCTATATCTAGAACTAAGGGAAAACAAAATATTCTCCTTACAACTATAGAAGAATATAATGCAGATTTCTTAGTTAAATATAAGAATATCTGGCATAACTGCTTTACCTTTTAAAGAGAATAAAAACTAGAACTATGGGTTTAAATTATAGCCTATAGGGTTCCTACCCTACCTTTTCTAGAAGAGGGAGGCTTAAAGCTTTTAAAAGAAGAAATTGAGACCTTTAATTCTATAGGGATATAAGGACTACCTAGATGGATCTTATCTAGTGTTAAAAGACACGATCCACAAACTAGATTTGGCTCTATAGTTTTTACTATAGAGAATAAAGAGAAAAGACAAGAAATCCTTAAGTAAAAAGAAATTTCAATCGCGGGTATAGCTACTAAGGTAGTAAAATACCTAGATATCTCTCCTACTACGCAGTATACTAGCTGTTAAAAATTTGGCCATATAGGAGATAGATGCTCTATAGAGCCTATAGATACTGTGCGGCTATATATCTATCTAAAGACCACTCCTGTTCTACCTATATAATAATAGGTAATCCTTGTTAACATACTACCCCTTTTTGCATTAATTGTAAAGGAAATCACTTTGCTAATAGTAAAGACTATAAGATACTTAAAGCAGCTAAACTAGTACGCAGTACTAGCTTAGAAGGTATGGAAGAATAGACAAAATATAGGATTTTAGAAGGAGGCAACTTCTACTAGGCTCTTAAAGAGATATTAAAGAGCAAAAGGACAGGGATAGGTATTAGGATTTTTTTTTCCTATTGTTTTCTTATTCCCTAGTAGTTGTAGCAACTTAGTATTTTACTAAGGAGCTATAAACCCTTAAGGGTTTATAAACTACTAGGACATAGTTACTAGTACATATTAAGCTGCCTAGAAAGGATTTATATATATAGAGCTGTAGCGCCATAGCCTAGAGGCTGTATGCGTAGTATTGTATATAGTACAATATAATAGACATTAAAAAATATATATATAAATAAGAGAATTATATAATTAAATAGTTAGGGTCTTGGTGGTTAATGTGTGCGTATATATATATGTCATAAGGCGCGGAACAGTGGCTGCTAAATATATGTATTTGAGGAGTCTATAAGACATTACGCGATCGATCGTAAGGATCGAGGGCGTAGGAAGGTGATGTACTACGTATAGCTGACGTAAGCTGTACGCGAAGTGTACGCGAGGGTACGGGGTTCCGCTAGGGAGTCTCCTATAGAGGCTCCTGCAGTAGTGTTCCGTGACACTACCCCCCCTCCTATAGAGGCGGAGCTCTGGCGACGCTGTGGTTACTATATACATATAGAAGGAACGTTTTAGGTATAGAAAAGAAAAAGAAACAGCGCTAAAGTGATATTATAATAAGGTTTGGCGTTAAATCTCTTAGCAAGAATCTAACCAATTAGACAACTTTAACCGTTGGTTAAAGTTCCTAGATATCTTATCCACTACCTTCTATAACGGCTCCTATAGAGGATTAAGCATAAAGTTTCTGCTTAAGCCTAGTTTCTGTGGGTTTATATAGTGGAAATCATTGATTAGATCTTTTGCATTTTTAAAGTCTTCCTATAGTTGCTATTCTAGCTGATCTATATCGAATCCTGTATAGGTGGCTCTGTAGTAGAGTTGTTGTCCTCTGCCTTTACCTAAGTACTTTAAGTTAATAATCCGCTTAACGGTCTATTCCTTATAGTTATTGTCCTTATCTTTGTCCTGGATTAGGACTAGTAGGGGCTTAAGCTAATAAAGGTATAGTAGCTAAGGGTAGAACACGGGCTATACTTTATAGGTAGATAATATAGGCGGAAGCTCTAGTTTATATAGTGCCCCTATTAATAACTTGCTTAATTTTGTTAATATAAGTAAGCGGAGGTAGAAGGACGACATAGTAAACAATATAGTAAAGTAAGTAAAGTGGATAAACTTAATACGATTAATAATATCTATTTATAGGGGATTAAGTCTCTATATACCTAGAAGACCCTAGTTCTAGAATATCTATATTTTAGTTTATATTCTAATATATTACCTAATACGTTACCTAATACGTTATCTAATATATTACCTAATATGTTACCTAATACGTTACCTAATATATTACCTAATATGTTACCTAATATATTACCTAATATATTACCTAATATGTTACCTAATATATTACCTAATATATTACCTAATATATTACCTAATATATTACCTAATATGTTACCTAATATATTACCTAATATATTACCTAGTATGTTACCTAATACGTTACCTAATATACGACCTAATATATAACCTAATACGCAACCTAATATATAATCTAATATACGATCTAATATATGGTCTAATATACGGTCTAATATATAGTCTGATATATAATCTAATAGGGTTCTTCTAAGGTGTTCTTATATAAGTATTATAATGCTTATATAAGCAATATCTTCTAGTTTATCCTTAACAAATTTAGTAGAGGTAGGTTCTTATAGTTAAGCGACTTTATAGGTCTTTACGTAGAGAGATTATATATATTTAACTATACCTAATCGCTAATATGTATCTCGGGTGGCGGTGTTCTATAGCGATTAGCAAAGTAGGCTTGCTTTGCTTAAGCCTAGGCCATTTCTCCCTTATAGTAGTTAAGTAAGTCTTTTATCCAATCTGCATATTAATTGGCAAGTAATATCTTAAGGCGCTTTCTATATAGTAGGCGCTTATTAATAGGTTCTAATGGCTCTATGCTAGATTATAGGTGGTAGCCTTTGTTTGTGAAGAATAGAGTAAGTCCTATAGTGGCTAAGACGTAGTTCTTGGCTGTAAACTTGCTTAGTGGGAGGTAATCTACCCAGTTGTCTTGGCCATAGGCAACGACCTATTGTAAGTACGCCTTTATACTGGCGTTGGCGTTTTCTAGCTATCTAGTAGTCTTATAGTAGAAGAATATAGACATTTTAACAGAAACACTAAGACGTTAACAGATCCGTCTCTATAGGTTAGAGTTAAATTGCGTGCCCTAGTTAGACGTAGTGGAGTTAGGTATCCTATGCAGTTAGTAGACTTTGCGGAGAAAAGCGTTTGCGACGTTATTAACGGCTATGCCTTTGGTTGGGACGTAGTGACATTCCTTTGTAAGTTGGTATATTATTATTAGGATGTTCTTATAGGTATAACCGTGCCGTTTATAGGGTGGTAGGTTAGTAATAAAGTCTATGGCTATATCTACTTACCGCCGTATAGGGATTGGTAATGGGTGCAGTAGTCCTTAGTACTTAGTGTAAAAGGCCTTGGCACGCTTGTAGCTATAGTATGTGCTTATAAAGCGTTTAACTAAGTCTATTATTTTAGGCTAGAAGTAATATTAGCTAAAGAGTTTATAAGTTCCTCCTCTACCTAGGTAACCGCTTAACTGAAGGTTGTAGGCTATCTGTATTAGTTGCCGTTATAAGTCTTCTAAACTAGGGATGAATAGACGGCCTTTATAGTAGAGCCTGTTCTCTTTTACTTCTAAGGCTGCTATATTAATTTGGCCTAAGTTTTGGAGGCTAGTAGGTAGCTTGCGGACGCTAGCAGTTTTTGCGGTAATAAGTTGGTGTAATGATGGGTTAATAGAGATGTTATATACAGCAGCGATAAGCTTGTTAATTTTAGGGAGCGGCTTTAAGTCCATAGTATAAAGCTAAGGTACGGATGGTTCTATTATAGGTAGCATACTAGGGGCCAGATTCTTTGCTTTTAGGATTATTTACTATTAGAACTAATTATAGGGGTCATTTTTTAACTAAGGAAGATCTTATAAGCGGCGTATTAGGCTATTAGGTTTTATGCCTTATACTCTAGGCCTATATATAATCTTAAAGTTAAAACTAAAAAGGAATTCGTTCTAGTATACTTAGCGTTAGTTTAGCTGCTTTATGGTTATAAAGTACTTAAGGTTGCGATAATCTATAAGGACTTTAGGAGGCTAATTAGGTTCCGCTAAGAAAAGTTCTGGTTAGAATTCCTTAAATGCTTATATAATCGTAAGGAGCTCCTTATTATAGATCTTATCCCTTAACCCGCCAACGTCTACAAGGTAGGTGGTCCGTGCGGAATACCAGAATTAAAAGTACGCGTATGGTCACGGAGCCTTGATCCTGTTAATTCTATTAGCTGGCCCTTATCGATAACGTGTGGACGAATTTTGTCGGGTTAAGGGATAGTTACACTTTTATAGCATAAGCTTAGACAAGTAAAACGTGACTAGATAGAGGAGACTGTTATTGCCTATCTAGGAGAGGACGCCTATATTAACGTGGTTGGAGGAGTCTATCTTAAGGTAGAGTTGTTGTCCTTATATAAAGTAAGCCAGAACTGGCGCTTTAGTAAAGGCGTCTTTAAGGTCTTGGAACGCTTTTTTATAGTTAAGTATTTAGATAAAATATAGATATATATTTCTTCCTTTTATAGAGAGGCCTTTGGTTTATATTATTACTATAAATAGTGCTACAACACCTAAGAAATTATATATAAACTTTTAATAGAAGTTAGCGAAGCTAAGAAAGGCTTATACATCCTTAATACAGCTAGGGGCTTGCCATTTAGTAATTATGCGTATTTTCTTAGGGTCTATATAAACCCCTTTAGTGCTAATAATTAGCCTAAGGTATTTTACTTCTTTAACTAAGAAGTCGCATTTCTTAATATTGGTGTAGAGCCCTGCGTTTCCAAGGCACTGTATTACCTTTTAGACGTGCTTAGTATGCTTAAAAGGGTTATTGCTGTAAATAAGTATATTATCTAAGTACGCGGAGCAGAAGTCGTTAAGGTAATCTTATAGGGTATTATTAATATAGCTTTAGAAGCTGCCTAGGCCGTTATATACGCTAAAGGGCATAATATTATATTTAAATTGGCCAAAGCGTAATATAAATGCGGTTTTCAATTCATCACCTTTCCGTACTTAGAGGCGGTTAAAAGCAGCAATAATATTAAGCTTAGTATAGATCTTAGCTTAGTTAAGCCGTTTAAGGGTCTTATATATAAGCGGTATAGGGTATTAATTTTTAATTATAATGGCATTAAGCCCTCTATAGTTAACGCAGAATTAGATACCTCCTTCTAGCTTCTTAGCAAGAAGGATAGGGGCGGCTGTAGGGGATATACTAGGACAGATAAACCCTTTATTAAAATGCTCGTTGATATACTTCTTCACAGCTAGAAGCTCGTCTCTTGACATTAGGTAGGGTCTCTTATAGAGTAGTGTTTTGCCTTCCTCTAGGTTAATAGTATAGTTATTAGGTTAATATAGGGTGAGTATATCTGCGCTCTTTTATAAGAAGAAGTCAATAAAGTTATAGTATGCTTTAGGGAGGAGTTTATAGAGTTCCTTATTAGTAAGTCCTTTTTTAGGTCTTATAAACTTCTTAAAATCCAAGGGTAAGAGTTTATTAAATTCCGCGGGCGTATTATCCTCTAGGAGGTCCACTAAATCTATTCTATTACTATAGAGGACGTAATCCTGTTCTTTATTAAGTTTATATAGCCATAAGCGGGAGGCTGCGGTAATAGTCCAGATCTTCCTTTATGCTATGCGATAGAAGGCTGCGGCACTAATATAGTAACAGTTGGTTGTAGGTAGTGTAATCAGGGGTTCTTTGGGCTAATAGCCTAAAGAGTAGGTAGAGGCGGCTAGGCTATACCCTAGGCAGGTCTCTCTATAGTAGTTAGAGTTAAAAGTTACTTCTCTTTTCTTTTAGTTAATAATGGGGTTGTGCTACTTAAGCCAGTTCATTCTAAGGATAATAGGGTAGTTGGCGAGTGGTGTAATATAGGCCTAGAGCTCTTTTTGGTGCCCATTTATATCTAGGTGGAGTTGTGCCATATAGGTGATCTTCTGTGCAGTACAACTACTGTCTACAAGTTGTAGGGCGCGGGCTTTAGTAAGGGGTAAGGTATATAGGTTATAAGTGCGCATAAATTAGGTATCTATAAATTTATTAGTGGCTCCGCAATTAATTATAGCATAGCTTTTATATTGTTTTTTTAGCAGTAGTTCCTACTATAGGTAAAACTATCTGCTTTTATCTATTTATCTTTACTAAGTTATCTATTAAGTAGGCCAATATATAGATCCCTCTATTATTAGGGCGTCCCAACCTATAACTTAGGGCTAGGACTTAGTATTTTCTGCCTCTATCTCTGATTTTACTACTGTTACTACGTCCTCATCTTATATAGTAGCGGCGTGTAGTAACGTATTTGGTGTTTAAGGTATAAAGTTAGGTGTTAGCTAGCAATTACCAAATCTAGCCATTAGGCAGTTTGGGCTTTTATAATAACAGCCCTCTTAATAGCATCTATAGCAGCACCCTAGCTTTTAAAGTAGCTCGCGCTCTCCATCTAGGAGTTTATATAGAAAGGTTAGTATAGAGAGGTTAATATTAGCTCCGGTAATAGTATTAGTAGTAGGCGTTAGTGGCTTAGTATATATAGATATAGTAGGCCCAGGGGGCTTCTATATAGGGGCCTTTAAGTAAGGGTTAGTAGTAGAGATCTAATTTAGTTATTATTTAATCTTCTATAAGGCTGCTACTATATTATACACGTTATTATAATTATAACTAGCGGCGGCATAACTAAGGTAATAGGTAACCTTTTTAAGAAAATCTTCCTAGTCTTTAGCGTTGTCTTAGGAGAGGACTCTAGTGTATTTCTAGAACTTAATATAGAACTCATCAAATAACTTAGTAAGACTTATCTTTAGGGCGCGTAGTTTGGCTTAACTAGTGGCCACTAGGTCGTGGTCGCGATATATTAGGTTAAAATCATTAAGGACCTCCTAATAGGACTGCCACTTCTAGGGGCTATTGGTCTCCTATTAGGCGAAGAGTCTATTAAATAGGGTACCCTTTATACGCCCAATAATATAACCAATCTTAGTATCTTCCCTAGGAAAGAGGTAGGCACTCTAAGTTGGTTTTTCGCGGATTTATATCTTTTAGTGGCTATATTCCTTATAGTCTCCCTAAAAGACTAGGGTATTAGGGTATTATATATTATTATTATTATTATTCATTGCTTAACGTCCGATTCGGATCCCTATTGGGCCCACACGGACTACTCCTTATATACATATGGGGAGAAAACTCTGGGTATCATATATTAGACCCCACAATTATGGCTTAAGTTTGGTTGCTGTTATAGGGGTTATCCCTATTAGGTAAAGCTGCTTAACGTTAACCTTTAGCTAAGTATTGGGTGGGTAAGGTTGCTAGAGGCGTAAAGACTTAGGTAGTATAGTATGTAGTAGGGAGGTACTTGGCATTGTTATAGATATGCTTGTTAAGCTAAGACTATAGGTATTTAATTATGCCCTCCTTCTTATTAACCTTAGTAATAAGTATAATCTTAGCTTTCTTTAATTATTGGATGTCGCGTTTAGATATATAAAGGTTATCTTTAGTCTCTTAATATATATTATTAGCAAGTGCTTTACTAGCTTATAAGTCTTGGATAATATTATGGTCTTAGGCTGCACGCAATTCAGCTTATATAAGCTTTAGGTGGTAACGTATTCTACTACTCCCCGGTCCACACTAGTCCCCAGACCACCCCAAAAAACTACCAAAAATTAAGAAAATCGCATCTTGATATCTTAACAACGGCTTAATAATAAATTCTAAAATTCCATATTTAGCCGTTTATACCCATTTTAAGACTCCTGCTAAAGTTCTAGAATAATAAGCCTAGCCGTTGTTAAGATATTGAGTTTTAGCCCCCAAATTTGAGTGTAATTGCTATTCTTCTAGAACTACTTACTGAATTACTTTTAAAGTTAGATTAGAGTCTCGAAATAGGCATAAAAAGCCAATTATAAAATTTTAGAATTTATTATTAAGCCGTTGTTAAGATATCAAGATGCGATTTTCTTGATTTTCGGTGGTTTTTTGGGGTAGTCTGGGGACTGGTGTGGACCAGTAAGTGGTAGAACACGTTAGTTCTATAAAAGGCGGTAGTATTTATCGGGTTCTTATACTACCATTTATACAAATATCTCAGCGTCTTGTATTTTAATCTTAATAGGTGGCTGCCCTTCTAGTTGCTTTTCTATAGCTATATAATTAATAAAGGATAAGACGTTACCGGTGTCTATCTCGTTAAGGTTATCGCTGTGGCCACCTATACTAATAGGGGTATACCCATCCTACTAGGCTGGTTAACTCTTATAGTCTTTAAGGTGGTGCTAGGTGCTTAGGGGTACTTATAGTTATAACTCTTTTAAGCTGCTAGGCTTCCCCTTAGGGGTTAAGGCTAGTGTTAATAAATTAAATTCTCCTAGGATTAATTAGTGTCATAGGTTAGGTTAGGGTATTAGATTGCTCTTTGGGCTTAATATAGTGGCTAGTAAGGAATATCGTCTTACTATTATAATGCGAAGGTTGCTCGTAGACACGCTGCTTCTGGCAGCGCCTGCAGTATCGTAGAGATGTAGAATTGGTCGTAGGCTAGGCGTCGGTGGTAAAAAAAAGGCGCAACGTAATGTCACGAGGCGCGGAACAGTGGCTGCTAAACGTATGTATTCGAGGAGTCTACAAGACGTTGCGCGATCGATCGTAAGGATCGAGGGCGTAGGAAGGTGATGTACTACGCGTGGCTGACGTAAGCTGTACGCGAAGTGTACGCGAGGGCACGGGGTTCCGCTAGGGAGTCTCCTATAGAGGCTCCTGCAGCAGCGTTCCGTGACATATATATAGTCTTTAACAGTCTTTAATGGACTTTAGTATTATGGCGCTGGTAGAAAATAGTGGATTATAGCGGATAATTGTAGATAGTTATAGACAGTTGTAAAAGTCCGTCGCCTCCCCTTTGCTCCTCCGTCCGTCGTCGTCGCAAGGGCGCCGCCGGTTGTACACCCCCTAAAGACACGTCACCACGACGCTAGCCACTACAACCAACAATTCCACCACAACCAGTCTGCTACAGAGTAGACGACCTCCTCCACTGTAACCAATCTGCTGTAGGGTAACGACCTCCTCTACAACCAGTCTGCCGTAGGGTAGACGACCTCCTCTACAACTGGTTTACCGCAAGGCAGATGACCTCCTTTACAACTGGTCTGCCGTAGGGCAGACGACCTCCTCTATAACCGGTCTGCTATAGGGCAGACGACCTCTACTACAATCAGTCTGCTGCAGAGCAGACGACCTCTACTATAACCGGTCTACGGCTGTCGCGCTACAGGCAGAGGACCGTAGGCGTACCGCAGACGATGTACTGCTAGGGTAGCTATAGTAGGGGATAGGGGAAGGGTGCTAGCCCGTGTTACCATTAGCACATTAAATATAAGGTGTATAGGCGAATTGGTGTTTATACTCTATACAGACAACCTTGTAAAAAAATTCCTATAGAAGTGGGTTTATGTAACGAGGTTCGCCCTTATAAAATACCCGTTTTCTAAAACGTAAATCTAGGATTAGTAGGTTGCTTCTGGGGAGAGTACCTACTAATTACTAATTCTCTACCCTTTTCTTTAGCAAGGAGGAGATATAGGGTACATTACTACAAATAGTCGCTTAGGGGTAATTAGTAGCTACTTCTAAGCTAGTAAGCTATGTTGTTCCTTTTATTCTTATGCGCAAAACTACATTAAAATCTATCTTTTAGAGCGCTTTTTCTACTCTAGGAACGGCAGAATACGGCAGAAATAGATAAAAGAGCCCAGATTTCCTTAGTGCGATTTCTTAGTATAAACTGGACTATAGTAAGCAAAATATCAGGATAAAACACCAATAGGCTAGGACTCCCCTAGTATTTAAAAACGGGCCAGAGTGTCCACTTAGCTACTAGTACATATTAAGCTGCCTAGAAAGGATTTATGTATATAGAACCATAGCGCCATAGCCTAGAGGCTGCATGCGCAGTATTATACGTAGTATAATACAACTGATTTTTTTTTTTAAAAGGAAAATATAGATACCCTCTATAATATATATAATACTGCTAAAAAGTAACTAGAACCCCTTTGGCTCTACCTAGGCTAATTAAAAGACTAAGCGCTAGAGGTAATAATAATATTATTATTATTATTCATTGCTTAACGTCCGATTCGGATCCCTGTTGGGCCCACGCGGACTACTCCTTATATATATGTGGGGAGAAAACTCTATTTAAGAAAACCCCGTGATCCATCTCCCCACCTTTTAGGGCTCGCTTATAAGTCGCCTATAAGTCACTAGTGGTGCTCTACTACCTTACTTTTTAACCTCTTTGGGAACTACTACTGCCATAACAAACCTATGGACGTGCTAGTATTATACACTGTACTCTACTCCTGTAGAGTTATTAGGGGGCGCCTATTACTCACTCCTTTACCTTCTATTACTATTTCCTTTGCAACCCGGAACTGGTCTAGCATATTTTAGCTAATAAGCCACCGGGTAGCCACCTTAAGGCCTTTCTATATTAAGAGCAGTATATTATAGTTTTCTGTGCCAGCTGCTAAGAGCATTACTTCTCAGCCGGTGTATAAGGGGCATAACAGTATTACGTGTTTTGGTGTCTGTCTTAGCCAGCTATATTTACACCTTAGGCTACCTACTGGGATACCTACCTAGTAAAGCCAATCTTTTAGTCCTATTATTCC
>Ga0307507_10011329_pt1 | contig 11275 bp, 13 predicted proteins | sample 7_EM_MG_FD_207223 | JGI IMG/M metagenome (GOLD analysis project Ga0307507, IMG submission 207223) | Populus trichocarpa ectomycorrhiza microbial communities from riparian zone in the Pacific Northwest, United States - 7_EM | ecosystem: Host-associated > Plants > Roots > Unclassified | place...
TCACCCAGCACGAACAAGCCAACCGCGAGGCAGCCACACCTCACCCGGCCTGACCACCACCAACCACCCCGTCAACCCACCCCAACCAGCACAAACAGGATGAAAAATGCCCATTGAGGGTCGTTAAGACCGTGAATGTGCCATTCACGGACTTCGACCGGCAACGCTCACGAGTCCAGGACCAGTGCCGCCCCGAACCCGACCAGCGCCGTCCCGGTGACGCCGTCCATCGCGCGCCGCACTCGTCGCCGCGTCAGCCAGCCACGCACCCGGTGCACGAAGAACAGCAGGAGCACCTGCCACAGCACGCCGACCGCGGCCACCGTGTACGCCAGGAGCAGCGCGTCGCCGGGGCCCGTGACGCCCGGGGTCAGGAACTGCGGCAGCACCGACAGGTACAGCACGATGATCTTCGGATTGGTGATGTTGGAGAGGAAGCCCTCGCGGAACCGGCGGAACCGGCTCGCGCGGGCGCGCCGGACGTCCTCGAGGCCGGCGTAGTCACCGCGCCAGGCGCACCGCAGTGCCTGGACGCCGAGGTAGCAGAGGTAGGCCGCGCCGACCCATTTCACGGTGACGAACACCGGCTCGTAGCGGGTGATGATCGCGCCGAGCCCCAAAGCGACCGCGGTGGCCTGCAGGAAGTTCGCGACGGTGATTCCGGCGCACGACCAGGCACCCCCGCGTGCGCCGCCGGTGAGGGCGTTCTTCAGCACGATCAGGTTGTCCGGTCCCGGCACCATGGCCAGCAGCGCCATCATCGCGGTGAACCCGAGGTACGTCGACCATGTCATCAGGACTCCAAGGCGAGCGCGGCACCGAACCCGATGAGCGCGGTGCCCGTGACGCCGTCGAGCGTACGGCGCACGCGGCGCCGTTTCAGCCACGCGCGCACGCGGTGGACGAAGAACAGCAGCGCCAGCAGCCACAGTCCGCCGATCACGGCGACGGTGTACGCGAGCACGAGCGCGTCCCAGGTCGTCGTCCGCCCGGGGTCGAGGAACTGCGGCAGGATCGACAGGTAGAGCACCAGCACCTTGGGGTTGGTGATGTTGGAGAGGAACCCTTCGCGGAAACGCCGGAACGCGGAGGCCTTGCCGCGCCGGACCTCCGCCATAGCCTCGTAGTCGCCGCGCCACGCGAAGCGCAGCGCCTGCACGCCGAGGAAGACGAGGTAGGCCGCGCCGACCCACTTGAGCGTGAGGAACACCGGCTGCGACTTCGCGATCACCACGCCGAGCCCGAGGGCGGCCGCGCTGCCCTGCAGCGCGTTGCCGGTGACGATCCCGAGCGAGGCCAGCAAGCCACCGCGGAACCCGCCCGACAGCGAGTTCTTGAGCATCACCATCGTGTCCGGCCCCGGCGCCAGCACGATCAGGACCACGATGACCAGGTAACTTCCGTACACGCTCCACGTCACGGCCACCGACGCTAATCGACACCGGCCCCGCGCGTCTCCCGGATTTTCGTCACAGGGACCAGGAAACCGTTTACCCGCTGGCTGATCTACCCCGGCCGGCGTCACCGAGCCCGCCTGCTGAAGGCCGCGGTGTGCGGATGATCGGCGTCGCGCCGATCCGGAGGGTAGTGTTCTGCCATGTACGCAGGCGAAATCGATCTTCTGCCCGGCGAGCGGGTGCTGTGGGCGGGGGAACCGGTCCATCGCCCGATTCTCGCCAAGGGTGACGTCTTCACCGTCCCGATCGGCCTGCTGCTCGCGGCGGCCGGTTTCGTGCTGCTCGGGCAGCACCGGACCGACCAGCTGAGCATGATCCTCGTGGTGGTGCTGCTCGTTCTCGGCGTCTACGCCGCCCTCGCGCGGCCGTTCCTGCGGTACCTCGCGCTCGGCAAGACGACGTACGCGATCACAGACAGCCGGGTCATCACGACGTCCGGGCTGTTTCGCACGCGCGAGCGGTCGGACGACCTGGCCGGGCTCGGCACGCCGACGGTGCGCCCCGGCCGGTCCGCCACCGGCACGATCGCGTTCAGCGAGTGCTCGGCGACGCTGATGGGCATCGGCCAGCCCGCCCGGGTGCGGGATCAGCTGGTGAAGGCTATTGAAGAGGCACGCCGCCGCGTCGCGCCGACACCGGAAGCGGTTGCGCCGGAACCGGCTGTGCCCGAACAGGCTGCGCCGGAAGTGCCGACGCCGGAAGTGGTTACGCCGGAAAAGGATGCGCCCGCCGAAACCTGACCACAGGGGGCAACCTGAGTGCCGGGCCGCGCGTGTGTGAGCCATGGACCTGGGGAACTACGACTCGCTGCTACCTGGCGAGCGGCTGCTCTGGTCAGGGCGGCCGCAGCGCTTCTCACTGCGCCGGGGCGAGCGGACGATGGTCGCTTCAGGCGCGTTCTGTATGACCATCGTCAGCACTGCCTTCCTGACTCCCGACACGGGTGGCCTGCCGATCGGCATGCCGATCATGTTCTTGGGAATCGGCTTCGCCTTGACCTGGGGCCGGGTGATCGTCAGCCAGCTCGTGCTGCGGTCGACGACGTACCTGCTGACCGATCGCCGCCTGGTCGCAGTGTCCACCCGCCCGAAGCATCGCGAGGTGTCCGAATACCTGACCCGGCTGCCGCCCCCGGTCGTCAAACCCGCGGCCGACGGCTCCGGCTCGATCGGCTTCGGCGCCTTCGACTTGATGTCCGGAATGGTCACGATGTCGGGGATGAGGCGCAACCCGTTCACCGACCGCATGCTCATCGAGCTGCGCGCGATTCCCGACGCGGCCCTGGTGCGTGACCAGATCGCGAACGCGCAGGCGAACGCGGCGCAGGGGCCGGAACAAGCCCCCTAACGTGTCCGATTCCACTGGGACACCTAAGTTACCCACGGGTACACTCAGCTGATCGTCCACGTGGAGGTGTGCCGTGCCCTATCCGACGGATCGCGAACGGGACCGGCCCTGGGTGATGCGGACCTACGCCGGGCACTCCTCGGCGGCCGCGTCCAACGAGCTGTACCGGCGCAACCTGGCCAAGGGCCAGACCGGCCTCTCGGTCGCCTTCGACCTGCCGACGCAGACCGGCTACGACCCGGACCACCAGCTCGCCCGCGGCGAGGTGGGCAAGGTCGGCGTGCCGATCTCGCACCTCGGCGACATGCGGCGGCTGTTCGACGGCATCCCGCTGGCCGAGGCCAACACGTCGATGACCATCAACGCGCCCGCCATGTGGCTGCTGGCGCTGTACGTCTCCGTGGCGCGCGAGCAGGCCGAGGCCGAGGGCCGCGACGTCGACGAGGTGCTGGCGAAGCTCGCGGGCACCACCCAGAACGACATCATCAAGGAGTACCTGTCCCGCGGGACCTACATCTTCCCGCCGGGGCCGAGCCTGCGGCTGATCACCGACATGATCGCCTGGACCGTGCACCACGTGCCGAAGTGGAACCCGATCAACATCTGCAGCTACCACCTGCAGGAAGCCGGGGCGACGCCGACGCAGGAGGTCGCGTACGCGCTGTGCACCGCCATCGCCGTGCTCGACGCGGTGCGCGACTCCGGGCAGGTCGAACAGTCCGACATCGACCGCGTGGTCGGGTCGATCTCCTTCTTCGTCAACGCCGGCGTGCGGTTCGTCGAGGAGATGTCGAAGATGCGCGCGTTCACCGCGCTCTGGGACGAGATCACGCGCGAGCGCTACGGCGTGACGAACCCGAAGGCGCGGCGTCTGCGCTACGGCGTCCAGGTCAACTCGCTCGGGCTGACCGAGGCGCAGCCGGAGAACAACGTCCAGCGCATCGTGCTGGAGATGCTCGCGGTGTCGCTTTCCCGCGGCGCGCGGGCCCGCGCGATCCAGCTGCCCGCCTGGAACGAGGCGCTCGGCCTGCCGCGGCCGTGGGACCAGCAGTGGGCGCTGCGGATGCAGCAGGTGCTCGCGTTCGAGACGGATCTGCTGGAGTACGAGGACATTTTCGACGGCTCGCACGTCATCCAGGCCAAGGTGGACGAGATCATGGCCGGCGCGCGCGAGGAGATCGCGCGGGTGCAGGACCTCGGCGGCGCGGTCGCGGCGGTGGAGAGCGGCTACATGAAGTCGCAGCTGGTGACCTCGCTCGCGGAATACCGGCGCGGGATGGAGAACGGCGAGCGGGTCCTGGTCGGGGTCAACAAGTTCGAGACCACCGAGCCATCGCCACTGCAGGCCGAAGGCGCCAAAGCGATCGAGACCATCGACCCCGCGGTCGAAAAGGCCGCGGTTTCGGCGATCGAGGAATGGCGTGCGCAGCGCGACGACGCCGCCGTCGAGCGCGCGCTGACCGTGCTGCGAGAAAAGGCACGCACGAACGAAAACCTCTTCGAGACCACTGTGGACTGTGCGCGCGCCGGCGTGACCACGGGCGAATGGTCGGGCGCGCTGCGCGAGGTGTTCGGCGAATACCGGGCGCCCACCGGGGTTTCCGCCTCGGCGGTCAGCGGCACCGGCGACCCGGGCATCGAGCGGGTGCGCGCGCGGGTGCGGGCCACCGAGGCCGAACTCGGCGAGCGGCTGCGGATCCTGGTCGGCAAGCCGGGCCTCGACGGGCACTCCAACGGCGCCGAGCAGGTCGCCGTGCGCGCTCGCGACGTCGGCTTCGAAGTGGTCTACCAGGGCATCCGGCTCACGCCTGAGCAGATCACCGCGGCCGCCGTGCAGGAGGGCGTGCACGTCGTCGGGCTGTCAGTGCTGTCGGGGTCGCACCTCGAGGTCGTGCCGAACGTCGTCGACGGCCTGCGCGCTGCGGGCGCGGGCGACGTGCCGGTGATCGTCGGCGGCATCATCCCGCCGGACGACGCGGCGCTGCTGCTGGAGCGCGGGATCGCGCGGGTGTTCACGCCGAAGGACTACGAACTCACCGACATCATGGACGGCATCGTCAGCTTGATCCGCGAACGACACAACCTCGCCACGGACTGAGACCGCGCACTCACGCACTGCTCCGTCCGGTTACTTTCCGGTAACGGCCGAGCGTGATTAATCTGCTCAACGCGCCCGCATCTGGTGTCCCACCTACGTTCGAGCCACAGGTATGTCTCGAGACGAGGTGCTGTCGATGAAGCACGATGATTGGTCGCGGCGGGATTTCTTCCGGCGCTCGACACTGCTGGGCGCCGCCGTGCTCGGCGGCCCGGTGCTGCTTTCCGCTTGTACGTCAACGTCTTCGGGGGACACCCTGCAGACGGCCAAGAACGCCAAGAAGATCAAGATCGGGATCGCGAGCGAGTCGCCCTACGGATTCACCGACCAGAGCGGCAAAGTCACCGGCGAAGCACCCGAGGTGGCGCGCGCGGTGTTCAAGAACCTGGGGATCGACAACGTCGAGGCCAGCGCGGTCACCTTCGACCAGCTGATCCCGGCGCTCAACGCCAAGCAGTACGACGTCGTGGCGGCGGGTATGAACATCACCGCGAAACGCTGTGGGCAGGCGGCTTTCTCCGTGCCGGACTACTCGGCGCTGACCGCTTTGCTGGTGCCCAAGGGAAATCCGCAGCAGGTGCTGAAGTTCGAGGACATCGCGTCGAAGAAGGTCAAGGTCGCGGTGTTGTCCGCGGCGGTGGAAAAGGGCTATGCGACTGATGCCGGCGTGCCCGAGGACCAGATCGTGACGCTGGATTCGCAGGACAACATGCTTCGCGCGGTCACCGACGGCCGGGTCTACTGCGCCGCGCTCACCGACATCTCGCTCAAGGACGTCCTGAAGCGCAACGTCGGCGCCGCGGCCGAGGTGACGGCGGGGTTCGACCCGGTCAAGGATGGCAAGCCGGTGATTTCGGCCGGTGGTTTCGTCTTCCGCACGGACGACAAGGCGTTGCGCGAAGCCTTCGACGCCGAGCTGAAGAAGCTGCACGACGGCGGGGAATGGGCGAAGATCGTCGCCCCGTTCGGTTTCACCGAGGCGAACCTGCCAAAGGCGGACGTGACCACCGAGAAACTCTGCGCCGCCTGAGGCGGGACCGCGTCATGTCGAACGTGCCGCACATAGTCTCGTCCATCCTCGACGGGCTGGTCGCGACGGCGGAGGCCGCGCTCGGCGGGATCGCCCTCACCGTGGTGCTCTCGCTGATCGCCGGCCTCGCGCTGCTTTCGCCGCGCTGGCCGGTCCGGGCGATCGCGCGGGTGTACGTCGAGATCTTCCGGGGCACCTCCGAGGTCGTCCAGCTGTTCTGGCTGTTCTTCGTGTTGCCGGTGCTGGTCGGTTTCCAGCTGGTGCCGTTGTTCGCGGGCATCCTGGTGCTGGGCCTCAACCATGGGGCGTACGGCGCCGAGATCGTCCGCGGCGCGGTGCGGTCGGTGCCGAAGGAGCAGTACGAAGGCGCCGTCGCGCTGAACCTGTCGCCGGTGCAGCGGATGGTGCGGGTGATCCTGCCTCAGGCGTTTGTTGAGATGCTGCCGCCGTTCAACAACCTGTTCATCCAGCTGCTGAAGAGCACCGCGCTGCTGTCGTTCATCTCGGCCGGGGAGATCGCCGAACGCGGTGAGCTGCTGGTGCCGGTGTTCGGCGCGGACATCGGCTGGATCTACGGCACCGAACTGGTGCTCTACCTCCTGCTCGCGATCCTGATCACGACGGGAATGCGCGCACTGGAGCGGGCGGCGGCGCGGCGGCTCGGGCGGCGGCCATCGGCGCGCGCGGACCGTGTGCTCGCGGGAGGTACCGGATGAACTGGGACTGGCAGGCTGCCGCCGACTCGATCCCGTTGCTGCTGAAGGGTTTGCTGGTCACGGTCGAGCTGACGGTGCTCGGCTCGCTCGTCGGGTACGTGCTGGGCCTGGTGCTGGCGCTGCTGCGCCGGTCCGGGATTCCGGTGCTGTCCCAGGCGGTGTGGCTGTTCATCGAGTTCGTCCGCAGCACGCCGTTGCTGATCCAGGTCTTCGTGCTCTACTACCTGGTGCCGCCGACGACCGGCTTCAAGATGTCGGCGTTCGTGACCGGCGTGGTGGCACTCGGCGTGCACTATTCGACCTACGCCGCCGAGGTCTACCGGGCCGGGATCGAAGCCGTCCCGAAAGGACAGTGGGAGGCGGCGGTGGCGCTGAACCTGCCGCGGTCACGGGTGTGGACGGCGGTTGTGCTGCCCCAGGCGATCCCGCGGGTGCTGCCGGCGCTGGGCAACTACACGATTTCGATGTTCAAGGAGACGCCGTTGCTGCTGGCGATCGGCGTGCTGGACGTGCTCAACCGCGCCAAGGAGGTCGGCGCGGAGACGTTCCGCGTCGTCGAGCCGTACACCCTGGCCGGCGTGCTCTTCCTGCTGGTGAGCCTGCCCGCGTCGCTGCTGGTCCGGAGATTGGAACGCCGTCGTGCCTGACCCCATGATCCGTTTTTCGGGTGTCGTCAAGAGGTTCGGCGAGCACGTGGTGCTCGACGAGCTCGATTTCGCGGTGGCGCCAGGGGAGTTCGTCTCGCTGATCGGCCCGAGCGGGTCCGGCAAGACGACGATCCTGCGGCTGCTGATGACCTTGGAGAAGGTGGACGGCGGCACCATCGAGGTCGGCGGCGAGTACCTGAGCCATACGCGCCGCGGCGAGCGCGTGGTGCCGGCGGACGAGAAGCACCTGCGCGTGATGCGGCGGCGGATCGGTATGGTGTTCCAGCAGTTCAACCTCTTCCCGAACATGAACGTGCTGCGCAACATCACCGAGGCGCCGGTGCGGTCGCTCGGCGTGCCGCCCGCCGAAGCCGAGCAGCGGGCTCGTGAGCTGCTCGGCATGGTCGGGCTCGAGGACAAGGCGGACGCGCACCCGACGCAGCTGTCCGGCGGGCAGCAGCAGCGGGTCGCGATCGCGCGGGCCCTGGCGATGCGGCCCGACGTGCTGCTGCTCGACGAGGTGACCTCGGCGCTGGACCCCGAGCTCGTCGCCGACGTCCTGCGCGTGCTGAGGGACATCGCGACCAGTACGGACATCACGGTCCTGTGCGTGACGCACGAAATGCAGTTCGCGCAGGACGTGTCGGACCGGGTGATGATGTTCGACCACGGCCGCGTGCTCGAGGACGCGGCGCCGGAGAAGCTCTTCAGCGAGCCGGAACATGAGCGCACCAAGGAGTTCCTGCGCGCGGTCATCGAACGCAGGTAGGGGGTCGTGAGTGAATAACAGTGTTCTAACACTGTTATTCACTCACGACCCGCCCTACCCCAGCTCACTGAGTACTTCCTTGGTGCTGCGCACGGTCGCGAAGCCGCCCCCGTGCAGGTTGGTCGCGGTGGCGCGGCTGAGCTCGTCTGCGGTGAGGACCGTTCCGTCGGGGCCTTCGAGGTCGAACGTGTAGGTCGCGTCCAGCGCGAAAGTCACGTCGTAGCCGAGGTTTCCGCCCATCCGCGCGGTTGTCTCGCAGCAGAAGTTCGTTTGGATCCCACCGAGCACGATGCTGGTGATCCCGCGCCGCTTCAGCCAGGCATCCAGGTCGACGTCGCCGATGAACGCCGAGTTGACCTTCTTGCCGAACACCAGGTCCGGCCGCGCGCCGTCGAGCTCGGGCTTGAAGTCGTTGCCCGGCTGGCCGGGCCGCAGCGGCGAGTCCGGCTTCGTCGAGTCGTGGTGCACGAGCACAACCGGCAGACGGCGCGCCTGCCACGCGTCGAGCAACGTCTTCATGTTGGCTTCGGCGCCGGGGTTGTTACGCGGTCCCCAGAACTCCGGTTCGTCGAATCCGCGCTGGACGTCGATCAGGATCAGTGCCGTGTCGGTCATGAGGTCGAGTTTCGCCGGGCGGGCGCGCCGAGGGGAGTGGCAGAACATGCGCGATGCGGTACTTTTCTGCCATGCGCACGATCGGGGTGCTGCTCCTGCCGGGCAGCCGGATGTTCGACCTCGCGGTGATCGCCGAGATCTGGGGCCAGGACCGCACGGACAGCGGGATCGGCCCGTTCACCGTGCGGCTGTGCAGCCCCGGCCGGGTGCGCACCGCGGTTTCGCCGTTCGGCGAGGTCGCGGCGACGCATGGCCTCGCCGGGCTCGACGGCTGCGACCTCGTGCTCACTCCCGGCCGGGACGACCCGCTGGCCGACGTCCCTGAGGCAGCGCGAGCTGCGTTGCGCCGGGCGCATCGCGCCGGGGCGACGGTCGCCGGGCTGTGCTCGGGCGCGTTCACGCTGGCCGCCGCCGGTCTGCTCGACGGCCGCCCGGCCACCACGCACTGGCGTGACCTGGACGATCTCGCTCGCGTCGCGCCTGAAGCGAGCATGCAGGGCGACGTGCTCTACACCGATGACGGCGGGGTGCTGACGTCGGCGGGCGTCGTCGGCGGCCTCGACCTCTGCCTGTACCTGGTCCGCCGGGACCACGGCGCCGACGTCGCGGCCACCCTGGCCCGGCGGCTGGTGATGCCGCCGGCGCGGGAGGGTGGGCAGCGCCAGTACGTCGAGAACCCGTTGCCGCCCAAGCCGTCCCGGCCCGGTATGGCGTCCACAATGGACTGGGCGCTGGCGCGGCTCAGTGACGACATCGGCGTCGACGACCTGGTCGGGCACGCCGGGATGAGCGAGCGGACCTTCCACCGCGAGTTCGCCGCCGCGACCGGCGTGACGCCGGGGCGCTGGCTGCGGGTACAGCGGGTCCGGTACGCGCAGCGGCTGCTGGAGACGACTGAGCTGCCGGTCGAGCGGGTCGCGCAGCGCTCCGGGCTCGGCACGGCGGCGAACCTGCGGCGCCGGATGCGCGCGGAGGTCGGCGTCGGGCCGGATTCCTACCGGCGCACATTCCGCGCCTGAGGGCTACCGTCGGGGTATGGCCGAGTTCGAACACATCCTCGTGAAGCGCGACGGCGGCACCGTCACCATCACCATGAACCGCGCGGCGCGGCGAAACTCCCTGTCCGCCGACCACCTCGCCGAGCTGCTCGCGGCGTTCCACGAGGCCGGGACGTCCGACGCGACCGGCATCGTGCTGGCCGCCGCGGGCCCGGTCTTCTCCGCCGGACACGACTTCGGCGACGTCGCGTCGCGCGACCTGATGGGGGTTCGCGAGCTGCTGACGCTGTGCACCGAGCTGATGCGGACGATGCAGTCGGTGCCGCAGGTCGTGGTCGCCCGAGTGCACGGGCTCGCCACCGCCGCCGGCTGTCAGCTGGTGGCGTCGTGCGACCTCGCGGTCGCCGCCGAATCGGCCGGATTCGCGCTGCCCGGCGGCAAAGGCGGCTGGTTCTGCCACACCCCGGCGGTCCCGGTGGCGCGCTCCATCGGGCGCAAGCGGCTGATGGAGCTTGCCTTGACCGGCGACGTCGTCGACGCGGCGACGGCGCTCGACTGGGGCCTGGTCAACCGGGTCGTCCCCGACGAATCCCTCGACGACGAGGTCGCCGCGCTGCTCGCGCGCGCCACGCGGGGAAGCCGGGCCAGCAAGACGATGGGCAAGCTGACGCTGTACGCCCAGCTGGATCGGCCCGAGGCGGACGCCTACGCGATCGCGCTGGAGGTCATGGCCTCGGCGTCCCAGCTGCCCGGCGCGCGCGAAGGCATGGCGGCGTTCCTCGAAAAGCGCCACCCCTCCTGGCCCGACTGATTTCCGAGGTGTCCTGAAGGGTCCCTTCAGGACATTTTTCGTCCTGAAGGGACCCTTCAGGACGCTCGCTCGCCATACCGTACGTTATGGTATGGTCGCGGCATGGCGAGCAAGCGGGACTGGCTGGACGAGGGGTTGAAGCTGCTGGCGGAGCAGGGGGCGCCCGCGGTGACCATCGAGCGGCTGACCGAACGGCTCGGACTGTCCAAAGGCTCCTTCTACCACCACTTCAAGGGCATGCCCGGCTTCCGGGCCGCCCTGCTGGCGCACCACGAGGCCGAGCACACCACGCGGTTCATCGAGAAAACCGAACAGGCGTCCGACGACAAGCTGCGCGCCCTGCTGGAACTCGTGTATTCGCCCGGCCACGGCCCGGAACTCGAGATCGCCATGCGCGCCTGGGCGCTGCAGGACGCCGACGCGCGCGAGGTCCAGGCACGCGTCGACCGCACCCGGACCGGCTATCTGGCGGAGATCTGTGACGACGCCGAGCTCGCCCGAGTGCTCTACCTGGTCTTCGTCGGAGCCGGCCAGGTCGTGCCGCCGCTGAAGCCGGCCGAACTCCGGCAGGCACTGGAATTCACCCTGGGGAGAAACCGATGACCGCACCCGAACTCGCGCCCGTGCTCGAGGGCGCCGACTACGTGGAGTTCAAGGAGATCGAGGGCGAGGTGAGCCTGCGCGAGTTCGTCGCGGGCATGCTCGGCTGGTCACCCGGCTGGCTGAAAGCCCTGTTCGCCGCCCGGTACCTGCTCGCCCGCGCGCTGCGTTTGGACACCGCGGATAT
>Ga0307507_10011331_pt1 | contig 11274 bp, 15 predicted proteins | sample 7_EM_MG_FD_207223 | JGI IMG/M metagenome (GOLD analysis project Ga0307507, IMG submission 207223) | Populus trichocarpa ectomycorrhiza microbial communities from riparian zone in the Pacific Northwest, United States - 7_EM | ecosystem: Host-associated > Plants > Roots > Unclassified | place...
GACGCGCATGAGGTGCTGCTGCATACAAAATCCGGACAAGGTGTGTAAACAGAGCTTTCCAGACTCCTAGCTCAAACTCGTGCATGAAATCGACAACAAGCATAGACTGGAGATCGAAATCAGGTCCGAGTCGATCTATAAATGCATTCTACAAGTGTACTGCTTAGCAGCTATCATAATTCAGACAGATAACACACCATTGTAGGGACAGACGAGGATGGTTTCAAGAGATCTTCAACTTTGCAGCTTGTAATTGATCGAGCCTTCTCATAAATCCATCTGCGAGCTTTTTGGATCTGGTTGAGCAAGAATTTTCGTGGATTCTTGAGTCGAAATTCGATGTCCCGTTTCAGGCCCATCTTGTGTAACAGCTCCTTCGGAATGAAACAACGGGGACATGGACAGTTTCCATTATCCCTAATAGTCGCGAGGAGCACTCTGTTGCATTATATAAGTCGTAAGCATTGTCAATGAGCATGTGTGCTTACTTCTCTGGATAATCCGCTGAATACGTAAATATGCGGGGATAGACTCGACGCTCAATACCGTCATGACATTTGATAATGATGCCATACTTATATGCGTGAAGAAAGTCATGATCAAGCAATATGCGCCAGACGGCATGCATAAGCTCTCGACGACAGTGCGTGAGAATACTCTTCTTCTGTGTATTCCACCGAGCATGAATCGAGCTCATCAGGTCCTGAAAGGAATCGGAAAGGGAAGGAATATAGGCAAAGTGATAACAAGCCTGAGACGAGGGTTCTGACCGGATGTACTTCGAGAGGTTCCCAAGAAACATGTAGATGGGCCACAGTTTCGCAGTTCCGAAGTTCGTGAGGTGGGTAACATCTGACCAGAACATCAGGGCTGCGACCACCTTCTCCCGTTTGCAGTCAGGGTCATCGGGAGGAAGCGCAGCACGCTGAACCAAATCATGTTCATTGAGAAATGCATCGGAATTATAGAGCTCGGAGAAGACCCGTTGCTCTTTCCCAGAATTTGGGCATTTGTGGAAGAGCTTGAATGGTGAATAGTGAAATTTGGAAGCCAAAGGTGACGTGAAGGCTGCTTGAATGAGGGTTGTAAGTTTCCGAAAGTGAAGACCGGGTATGTCGATAAATTGCGAGCGTATTGTTTGATCTCCAGTGGGCACTTCAATCTTCACAGACGTCTCCTGGAAGCCCTTGAGATGAGAGGATTTCTCCTCCTGTTGATCTCGTTTGCGGTTTTCGCGAGCAGCACCGAAACTCTTTGGAAGATCATTGACCGAGAAATCAGGGTGATGCAGGAAGCCAACGAGACGGTCCATCTCAGCATGGGACTTTGTGCTGCTACCCGAATTTTGCCAATGGAGCAAAAGGTCAACTGAGGCGTTTGAGGGGGCCGCTTTAGGTGGGTCTTCCTCGTCTAATCGAGGGTCACCAGGGTCTTGGTGATCGGGATGTGGTGGGGCAGCAAGTGAGTCAAGAGGAACAGCGTAGTCTGGGTCGTACGATGGCCGATGAGGGTATTCCCGCCACAAGCCAAATATATTGGCCATGGTCTGCACTGTGTCCCGAACGATAAGGCGGATACGCGGAAGAACAGGAGTTGGTTGAGTTTTGGTGGTCACGGCGGGTTCGTTGCGTAGAATAGCAGGAGCTGGTTCTGGCAAGCAGTCCCTATAACGTGCAGGTAACCGGCGTTTTCTTTGGGGCCGACGACCTGGCCAGTCCAATTCATGGGTCTGAGACGAAGATGCAATTGGAGAACCAGGTGGCGGAGCGACAGGATGACTTGGAGAGCATGGCGGCGATGGCATCTCGGAAGCACTAGCATCTAGTGAATCAAGAACCACATTGTTTGACGCAAGAGATTCAGGAAATAGGGATGGATCACCGGGCATTGTATTTTGGGAAGTGGTGGGCTGGCAATTGCCTGAGCTGCTAATCCGAAACAAATGAAATAAGAAATACCTTGTTTCGCTGCTGTTGGATAATTATCTTTTTTTGTTTGCTTCGCTCTGCCAAAGATTTGCGTATTCTTGCTGAGTGAACAGTGTCCTTTTGATGGGCTACGCATTTATTTTGATGAGCAGAGAGAGCGCGGGCAGATTTTCCAGTAAAAGGGCAACCTCGGACACAGGTGAACATGATGAGAATTAAGATAAAATAAACAAGCAAATGTCGCTTAGCCATTGCTAGCGGTAGAAGCCAGTAAATAAAGTAGATATGCTTCTCGCTTAAAAGCACACCAATGTCTGCGGCAGAGTCGTACGCCTGCGGCGGAGTTGTCTGCGCACCACCAGCTGCACAGCTTCAATAGCTGTGTCATTTCCTTAATATTACTTTGCTCGTTTTTTACGAGCTTCTGTCCGAAGTGTTTCCATCACTAGGTCATTCTGCTTTCTGTCCTCTATGGATTCTTCGCACACGCAGAGATGAGACGCATCCATTTCCAATTGATCTCCTGAAAGGGTATCTGGCACCCGTCCTGGCACTCTATTCACAACAGCCAGGATAGCGATTGCCTCCTCTGGGTCACCAACGAAACGATGGTAAATCCGTCTGGTATACTTGCCGAAATGTTCCCCTTTGATCACAATAAGCAGACCATTCTCGCGCTTTGGATTCGGGTACTTTGGAGTCACCCATTCCGGGGAAAGGGATTCCGAAGTCTTGTATTTCCAGCGGCGGATACTAAGTCGTCCTTCCGTAGACACAATGAGCGCATTTAATTCGGTTTCTTGGTATTTCCCCCCATTAACGATAACTTTGAGTCCCACATTCACAAGTCGTGGGTCTAACAAAACGTGGGGGTCAATGGGCCGGGACGGGGAGGCGAGGCTTGTGCAAGAGTTGGGAGGGACTTCTGGGTCGACAGATTGCGAGGGTGGTTGCGGTGTGCGGGAAGACGGATCCCAGGCTGGCGAGGAGGGGAGGCACGACTCAGGAAAGGGTGTGGTGTTACCGGATGTAATGATATGGGGCTGAGGAATCGCCATAGGAGACGGTATTGGAGGCTTATAATTTTGAGGCATGAAATTTTCAGCTGTTGGACAGGCAAAGTGGTGCAACTTGACACCACATCTATTGCTGGGAGTCAGTGGTAATTCATATGGTCCAAAATACGAATACCTGGCCTCCAAGACATGATCATAGTCCAAAGTTATATGTTTAAACGGTGCACTTGGATCTAGAGATGTAATTTGGACCACGACTTGAAGCCCACTTGGTGTTGGCTGATTGCAAAGTACGTCTTTGATGACGCCTGGATAGCCCTTCATTGGTCCATGGGCGATTACGATTTCAAGTTTGATCCATGGAACCCGCTCCGAACGTGAAACCGCACTAGCATGCTCCGGATGCAGTGCAAGCACAATGGGAGCATCGGAATGCTTTAATAAATTGATTGGTACTTGGAACATCTAACGGGAATATGAGCATGAGGTGGGCATTCGTTCAGTACTGGACGCACCTCAATATGACCAGCAATGGGCTTTCGGAATCCCTCGTCCACCATTCGAATGACGTTTGCCACTTGAGTATCAAGTTCCACCCCGTCCACCCATCCTTTCTGCTCTTTATGCAGCCCAGCTGTAACTTCGACGAAATCCCCGACACGCACAACTTTACAAATGGCCATCCACGGAACGACGACAGTCCCCTCCTCAGTATTCAGCTCCGCCGCATCGTCTCTAATTTTGGATATGAAGCCAGACTTGTATAAAGTGGGCTCAAAAAAGGGCTTGGGAATTCGTTCATCTGTATTATAAACCTCTTCACCTTCAAGAAAATGCCACTCCGAGGGTCTTGGAAATGTGGACTTGGATTCGAGTAATCGTGGATGACCACTTGCACGGAAGAGAATGAAAGATTCCAGGGGAATGGTGGAGATGCCCGTCGACACTGCGTTGAAACTGTACGATCGCACAAGCAGACCATGCTCGAACTTTGCAGAATAGACATTCTCGTTAATACGATGAGGCTCGATGGCGTTATCGGTTTCGTGGTTGAATAATTTTGGAGGGACGCGGGGTTGGGAGCGCTTTCTCTTGGAGCGTGATGCGTCGGGTGCTAGGCGGGGAATAAGAAGTAGGTGGACTTCCGAAGACGCGACGGACAATACGTAGCCTACGTCGCCTTTGTAGGTTCCTCTCCGGACCTGAACCCACTTTCCTAATTCTGGGGCCTTTAAAGGACACATCTTTAGCAACTCCAACCCTTCGTTGAAGGGAATGCGTTCACAACATATGCCATGACGATTGCAAAGAACACCAGGTGTGAGGCGAAGGAGCCGTCGGAGATGGTCATTCATGGTTGCTTCCACGTACACCCAACCCCTTGCCGAGCCATGAGCAAACGCAGATCGTATGTTGTGCCGTGGGTAAGCCATCTGCAGTAAAAAAAAAACAATCCCTTCCTCCGAGCCGGCCTGGATAAATTGTAAGTATGAAAATTCCTTACGGATGAAGAATGGGAATCACCTTGCAGCGAACGCGCCACAACGGATAATCGTCCTGGGTTGGCAGACAGGTGATGTTGTCAATAGCAGCAGCGAGTGCGGGGTAACGTGCGAGGTAATTATCCATATGATCACTACCGTGACCTTCCTTGGTGCCATTTGTGTTTTCGCTCCCTGAGGCAAAGCGTTCTTCGAGTGAAGAAACCAGATCGGACCATCCTCCTTGATTCGAATTTTCATCCACGTCCGCGAAATCCCTCCAAGGAGTGTATTGATGCTCAGTGGACTCGACTCCAACGAAAAATGCTAATTGTTGTTGTAAATGATGATCCAAGAAACTTATCTATTTACACAGACATACTTTCGCCCTCTTCAAGTTCATCCTCGTCAGGCTCGTCCTCGTCCTCATCACTACTACGGGCCACCCTTGCCTCAAGATCAACAAAGTTATAGTCGTTGCGCGCGCGTTTCATACAGCAGCCTGTGCTGTATTCATATCAGTTTATTAATTAACTCAAATTTAAAAGAATTTTACAGCCATTTGAAGAAAGGTTGAGACGGGTTGAAATAGTGACGTCAAAGAATCAACTCTGGATTCTTGGACCCAGAAAACGAGTGCGACAGTGTCTTACGATCATTTCACTTATTTCAACCTTTCTGCAAACGACTATAAACTATGTTTAACTACTTAAACTTACTGACGATGTAGTTACGGGACAAGAATGAAGGCGTGCGAAAGTGATGCATGTATTGATGACAACTAGAGAAATGTTAGGAAAGCGGGGGTATTCGGTCCGTTTATTTGGCACGCGGCGGGTACCAGTTCTGTGGGACGGACCGAATACCCGCTTTGCCATCATTCCTGTACGGTATCATGGGGCATCCTCCACTTTCGCACGCCTTCTCTCTCTTCCGTTTAATCATCTGCGTAGAGCACCTCCTTCGTTAATAAATAGTAAAATAGTAATAACGCCTTAGTATAACAAGTTTATCTTCAAGTTATACATACAGACGATAAGACCAGCTGACTGTGGTTCCAGGGCCCTCTTATCGTAGTGAATCAGTCGGTTCCTCACACCTTGATAAATTCAATTGTGATTATCTGACCAGCGCAGGTACAAATCTGGTCGTAGAGGCTACGTGGTCATACAAATAAGCGAGGCGATAAGAAGGGCTGAACTGCGGTCCAGGGTTCTCTTCGGTTTGTTCTTCACACCTGACAACTCAATTGTGATAATCTGACGTGGAGAAGTTACAGCAGCTACAAACCCAGAATTTGGCGGATGGCTCCCTTAACTCGCTTCGTAGATGCCGTCTTATCTGTCTTTGCCCCAGGTCCCAAGCCTACAATGGATACCGATCCCTTCAAATTACTTCTTTCCCCCACCCTCAGCATGGAGGCTGAAGCCTTTCTCTTAATCTGCTGGACGGGCGCTCGGGCGCCGGGTTGCTCTTTAAACACATTAAAGGTAATGGAGATGGTGCTCAAGAAGAAAATACCGCCACCGGGACATGAGTTTCTCCACATCGGAGCGAGAGACTCACGGAACAACCAGAACATGTCGTTCATTCTGGAACGCACAGTAGACCTTGCAGCTCAGCCGAAGAAACCCGCCGCGGTGGAGAGCAATATCGTCGATTCGTTCCTCAATCACCCAGACTGCGTGAAAGTACTCGGCGCCATCCTTAAGGCCTTACATTCCGTTCCGACAGCGATCGCAGTAGCGGGTGCTGCTGCAGTGAAAACGGGAACCTTATCGGTACCTGTTGCTACGTCGGTTGTTGTACCGCTCTCCTTGGCTTCAACCTTGTTACCGTCATCGTCTAGCGTCAACTCCGAGTTTTCCCTTCCTTTGACCAATCCAACAGAGCCTCCTAACTCGATCGTGGACAAGGCATCTTTGACTATTGTCAACGTTTTCGATTTCCTATCCCAAATGTCATCTTTACAATCCCAAAAACCATCCCAAAAACCAAGCAAAGATGCCTCCGCCGACGACCGGTGGTTGGCAGGGTCCAATGCTGATGCCCCCGAATACACGGACTCATACCCAGCGAAGCGGATATTCCGTCCCCGTCACCTCAATGTTTTCCATATGGCACTACTTGCCAACGTGGTCCACAGCCAATATCCACTTTATTCGCTTTTCAAGAGGAACTGCTACTGGTTTGCTCTTCTTATCTTCCTTGCCGCCAAAATCATCGATAACATCCTCGGACCCAACGAAAGTCCTGAAGATCCTGAAGATTTTCAAGATTTTGAAGACACTGAAATGACAGACGAGTTCTTCGTGCCGTTCTATCTATATGCGTCTAATCTCGCTGGCCATTGGATGGGTTTTAAAGTTTGTGAGGTCAGGGACATAGTATTGGGGCGTATTGTTAGGCTGTTTCTCCAACAACTTGACCTACATGAGGCTAAGGTGCTTCATTCTTTCTGATTTATTACAAGTTACTAATTTTTTAACAGCTTGACACGTTGAAGATGAACGATGCCGAGTTAGAGTGTTTAAGAGCTCGACACAAGCGATTGGATCGGTTGAAGACTTTTGAATCTCGGCATATCCGCCGCCGCCACTCTAGCGGCCACTCTCGCAGTGACTCGGAGGTACGCACTCGCATGTGTCTTGCTATGTAAACACTCATTGAGATTCACAGTCCTCAATTTTGTCTCCAGTCTGACAAACAGATGCGGAATTATCTCTTAGTAACCTTCCGAGCCAACTGAATTCTCCGCCCTTGTTTCCTTGTATTTCTGTGTCTTGGGATGCTGGCAACGTCTTTCTTCAACCTGTACAACATGTGCCCTCGATTTATTTTTACTTTGTTTATGCTATGACTTGTACAACATATATATTGTTTGCTCGATAAGAAGATGACTAAAGCCAGTATTTACAAATTCCCTCTACTGGATAGGAATACCATATGGAAAACAGGACCAATCCCATCATTAGGGGGACAACCTGCAGACCCCCGCTGCATTTGTTTATTCTATCCGAGTCAATGTCGAACGAGGTATGTGAGTGGAGCTCGTTCTCCCTAAATGTACTCACCCCCCCTCTAAGATTTGAGGGATAATCTTCACCAGAAAACAAACCGAAGGTGATGTTGGCGTTGCGCTCCCACCGTGACCCAGCTTGCAGGGGACTACGAAAAAATCCACATATACGAGCGCAGCTGCTGCTGACGCCTCTTTGCACCTGTTATGTACGTCCAAATGGCTCCTGTCACTTGCAGAGACCTGGTTTCCTGAAGTCACTCCCACGTCTCCGCACTCCTCGTGTTGTCTCTCTTTTCATTGCTGCGCCTTCCATAGCGCCTATATTTCCCGCCTTACCTCCTGCCTGAACCCCGCAATATTCTCCAATGGACTGTACCTATACACCGGAAAGGTGCTTGCGGTCCGAGTCATCATCATCGAGTCACGACATATCCTGCTGCGCTGTAGCAGGCGCTGCCCTTATAATCAACTAGAAACCTGCTTCGATTACCCACCCTTATCATGTCCATCTTTCATAGCAGTAGGACCCCACTCCAAGACTCTGGTCCATCGCGTAGCGGTACTGGAGCGAATTTGACAGGTTCCCCTTCCCAAGAGGGCCTCGGAGCTTCCGAGTCTGGAGATGAGAAAGACAATGAGATTGCCCGTCTGAAGCGTGCATATCATGATGCAGTCATGGACAATAGAAAAGGTTCTGCAAAGACCAATACGTAAGTCTCGCTACAGAAATTTACACTACATAGATCCTAATTCTATGTCCAAGACTTAAGACTCTAGGTCGGGGAATACCCAAGATCGTTTCACTATTTGAGCCGATCAAATTGTTGGTGACAAATGCCGATAAACATGAGCTTTGTCAGAGTGGGGAGCTTCCAGACGCGGAATTCGACGGTCTTGGTGAAGATGAGATTGAACATCTCAAGCGGAGGTAAAGAAGTTTCTTGTGTCAAATCACTTCTGTTGCATGTTGACATTGTCGCTTAGTTATGCGCGCAGTGCAGATGCCCTGAAGGAACTTACTCGGCTTATCCCCAACTTCCAGAAGAAGATTGATGAGGCCGAGCCAGACGACGCCCATGAGTTTTATAGCATGGTACGCATGAAGACTACAGTTTATAATGTCATGATCTTCTAATTGCATCAGCTCCAGGATGGCGCGAAGAATGCACGTGGCGATGATGTTTCCAAATTGATGAGCCGTGTTGCAGAGTGGCTGAACCAGCAATATCCCCAGGAGCCTGCGTTGTCGACCATCAAACGCGATGGCCGCGGTATTCATCATCCTATTACTGGTATGCTCCTCTGTCCCATTAGATACAACTGGGATGATGAGGAGTACGGGTTTTCTTGTTTCTTGGTTGGATCTGCTCATATTCAATTAATAGGGTACGCACCAAGCTTCGCGAGGCAGACCCCGACTACGATTATACTATTGACATTTGCCTTCGCTGCTTCTATTGCGGTTTTAATGGATCCAGTGACAACCCAGAAAAAGGATTTCTACAGAGCTCATTGCTTGTGAAGGTCCGTCGTACATGACTTTACTATCTGATGAAAATACTTCCATATTGTAGACCTTCAAGCATATTTTTACGTCGCCCTCTTCTTCACACGATGTCTCCATTATTGACCATGATGATGAGAACAATATTCAACCTCCTAAGAAAACCCGTCGTACAGAAACCGGCAAGACAAAGGCCAATACAAGAAAAGCAGTTGCAACTAATCTACAAATGACTCGGGTCACTCCACGGGCCATCGCCTATGCAGCTGTGCAGGTATGAATTGTCTACTCAGAACACCATATGTTTTCCTACAATCTCTGTAGCTTGCTCTTGCACTCTCGGATTCGCCAACCTGGTGCATTGAACACAACGGCATGAACTTCCTCGAGATGTATGACACCATCATCGACTTTTTCCAAGATGCTCCAAATCAATTGAAGAAGAAGCAGCGTCAGCAGCTGCTCGCATGGTGGAACCGGTAGGATGTGATTTGGCATAGATCTAGTACAGACTGACAGTCACACTACCTAGTCACATATTTCCTGAAGTGAAGATTGGGAAATCTATCAATGTGAGGTCTAATACGCTCAAATTTCTCAATGGGGCTTGAAAGAGAATGTATATTATTTCTTGGCAAAGGTAGTTGACAAGGAACTTCCGTATTACCACATGTGTTATTACTGTAAAATATTGGTTTAAGTGACTTCTGAGTTAGGTAAATTCTAATTTGAACCGAGCACCGATTTCCACAAACTGGCACACTACGCAGTCATTTGTTACCAGCGGTACCGATTATCTGCCACGTTGCATTTTATGACTTGTGACTCCATTCCGCAGCGGCTTCCTCAAATATATATGGCATATTTTCAGTACATCTGGCCATGAATTCCGACTCCCCTACCGTGCTCTATCCTAATCCACCGTACACCCAGGATGAGTTACTATCAGATGCGTCTTCAGATTTTCCGCCAATTAGGGTGCGCGAGAGTTCTCCTCCCCAGGTGCGTTGCATTAATAGTCCTGCTGCCGCTTATTGACAGTCAAGGAACAGCTGAAGCAGGTTTCTTCCAGCAATTCGCCACAGTGGCTGCGCCATTCTAAATGGCTAAATAAAGGGCTTGGACACCGGAATGTTCAAAACATCGTTGAAGCGACCGAGCGAAATGCCAAGGTAAAGAATAAAACCCTGCGGATTCTCCTTCTAATTACATCTTTGCCAGACGTCGAAGCGACGCCGAGATCTTGATACCGACGGTCACCACCCTTCGAAAAAATATCTTCTCGCTCCTATTGATACACATGACATGGAGTGGTTGAAGGGTCAGATGAGTGACATGAGGAGAGAGATCCGTGACATGAAGAGTGAGAATACTGACTTGAAGGAGAGTATAATGGGGATTGGAGATTATCTTAAGGAAGAAGTGGGATTCATTTTGGCGGAGATCATCTAGTATCTACTTCGTGAAGCGCAAGATACTTGATTAATTTAAATCTTATTGACATACTATTCAACGTTCAGCGAAGTGATGAACAAGTTCGAATCCCCGCATTGGACAAATCAAATACCACAATGTCCTAATTGAGATATAGTGTTCAGAGGCAATATGAAATATTCCGATTCATAAAAAAAATTTATTGTCGTATTATTTAATGTGTCCAGCGAAATGCTGAGAATGTGTTGGACGATATACTGTGACAGGTCACTCACAATGTGTCCCAATCGAGATACAGCGTTCACAGGTAACATGAAGTATTCTGGGTCATCACAAATCTCCTATAAAATTGATTTACATTATTATCTTGTTGTTGTATTATGTAATGTCCAGCGAAATGCTGATAACGCGTTGGTCAAATCACGGTGATGATATACTGTGACAGGTCACTCACAATGTGTCCCAATCGAGATACAGCGTAACATGAAGTATTCTGGGTCATCACAAATCTCCTATAAAATTGATTTACATTATTATCTTGTTGTTGTATTATGTAATGTCCAGCGAAATGCTGATAACGCGTTGGTCAAATCACGGTGATGATATGATGTGACAGGTCACTCATAATATGTCCCATTTGCGATACAGGGTTCACAAAGTGTGACATTATGGGTACTTGAGCATAAGATAATTTAAGTATTCAACAAGCCTTGTGGATCCTGTAATCAGATGGTAGCAAAATCACATCATTTTGAGGTCGGTCACATGAGACTCTATAGCATTGTGATCGAGCTCATAACTTTTCACAAAGATCACAAATATTGTGGTAAGTCACAAGCGATCGCAGGTGTCATAACCGATCATCATATATCCCAGAATTCACTGATGG
>Ga0307507_10011332_pt1 | contig 11274 bp, 11 predicted proteins | sample 7_EM_MG_FD_207223 | JGI IMG/M metagenome (GOLD analysis project Ga0307507, IMG submission 207223) | Populus trichocarpa ectomycorrhiza microbial communities from riparian zone in the Pacific Northwest, United States - 7_EM | ecosystem: Host-associated > Plants > Roots > Unclassified | place...
AAAAATTCGGTTTGATTACTTTTTTTAATAAAAATCAAAACGAATCGAAAATAATCATCCCTAATAAATATCATAATAGACTTTATTTATTTAGTGATTTTCTCTATGAAAGTGGTATCATTACCATAATCAAGCTAGTACGTACGTACATACGTATTCTAATTTTTAAAAGGCTCATTTCGGTCAGTGGGAAACTTGACCTTTGATAATTAGTCGAAAGAAAAATTATATGTATTCTTAAATTATATTTTTAAAAATATTTTTATTTTGAAAATATATTAAATATTTTTTTTCAATATACTGATATAAAAAATAAAAAATATTTTAATATATTTTTAAATAAAATATTTATTTTAAAAAATACTCTGTACTATAATCTCACATACCCTAAAAATTCATTAGACTTCGAATAAGGGTTTATTATAGACTATCATGACTGAGTCGATAATATTCCATCAAATAATTAAAATATTTTCTTATCTATTTATAAAAAAGTATGGTTTTAATAATTTAACTAATTTTTTTATAACCACTTTATTGATAATTTTTTTAATTAATCAATGAGTTTCATAACTCAGCAATATCACCTTATATATTTACGCAAATCTATTGTGTGTGCTTGTGTATTTTATTTTATTTTTCTCTTAATATTATTGGATGATTTTGGTAGCCAAGACCAAGTTATTTCACTATATATATATATATATATATATATTAAAATTTCTTTATAAATTAAAATTCATATAAATTAAATTACATGGATGTAAAATGAGGGATGTATAATGAGGAGGATTATTATACTTACGTGCCTTGTATTTCTTGAACTAATATATAAATATCATAACAGACTTCATTTATTTAGTGATTTTCTCCATGACAGTGGTACATATATATACCCATCACTACCATAAATTAATTAATTTTTTATATTAAAATATTAATATAATAGCTTTACAAGGTTAGTTTTATTTGTTAACTAATAATTGATCCAAGCTTCTTCTTCTTTTTTTACTATTGTCCCTGACTTTTTCTTTTCAACAAAATGTTTTTTTCAAGTTCTAAACTATTAATTAGTTAAGCAATTAACCTCTTATTCTTTATATTTTAGAAATGTTTCCTTCATTTTTGTTATTTGTTTCATTATCTAATTTTAGTTTTATTTATTTATAATTAGTTATTGAAAATATCAGGGTTTATAATAATATATGAGTAATATTATATGCTAATGGATATGAATTGAAATGAGTTTTGATGAATTGATACGTATTTTGCTATAATTTTCATATGAAAAATGATGGTGACGAATTTACTAGTGATTAAAAATGAAGTACAGGACAACTCAAAAAATTAGGGACATAATAGATAAATTAAAAAGAAAACATTTAATATTTATGTTTAATTCACTTTTACAAAACAACAAGTCAGCAAGAGTAGCATCAATTTATGACAATCATTTTAAGCTATGATTTTAGATGTTATGTACTATATGTCAGCATATAATTGCTGTCAATAACTTTCCTAGTTCCTGGAAGATTTATGAATAGATAAATGAAAGTGTGTTGTATCTATTAAGAAAGATATTTTTAATGAGATTAAAAATAAAATCATTATAAAGCAGTTTTAAAATATAAAATCTTGAAGAGAACAATTATAATATAATTTTTTTTTATTTTAAAAATATTCTTAAATTAATTTTACTTGACTTGAATTGGTACATATATTTCAAATTAATCTCTTTATATAATACATGTCTGTATAATAAATAATATAAAATATTAATTAGTAATTTGTCCCCTCATTTAAAAAATTCTAACTCCGTCACTAATAACAGTGGTACATACATACATACATACATACATACATGTATGTATGTATACCCATCGCTACCATGATCAGGCTATTACATATAGATATATCCTAATTAAGTTTAATAGGCTCATTTCGGTCGGTGGGAAGCTTGACCTTTGATAATTAGTATTTAGTCATCACTCATGAAAAAAGCAAACATGAAGGTGTTGTTTGTCTAATCTTTTTTATATGTATTCTTAAATTATTTTTTAAAAATTATTTTTAATTTAAAAATATGTTAAATATTTTTTAATGTTTTCTAATAATTTTGATGTATTAATATAAAAAATAAAAAAATATTTTAATATATTTTTAAATAAAATATTTATTTTAAAAAAACTCTGAACTATAATCTCAAATACCCTAAAAATTCATTAGACTTCTGATAAGGGTTTATTATAGACTATGGGTCGATAATATTCCAACAAAGAATTAAACTATTTTCTTATTTATTTATAAGAAAATATGGTTTTGATAATTTAATTAATTTTTTTATAACCTGATATATTTTTTAATTAATCAATGGGTTTCATAACTCAGCAATATCACCTTATATATTTACGCAAATCTATTGTGTGTGCTTGTGTATTTTATTTTATTTTTCTCTTAATATTATTGGATGATGATTTTGGTAGCCAAGACCAAGTTATTTCACTAATATATATATATATATCTTCTGATGAAATAGAATTATATATTTGTAGAGAAGCGGCCAAACCCATAAAAGCTTAGGAATAATAATAATAATAATAATAGTAATAATAAATATCATCTTGCACTCCAATTCTTTGTCTTTTGTATTTTCCACCAAGAGATTGAACATACTTCTCGCCGACCCCCTTTTCTCTTGGTGTGAATAATCAACAGTGACCATGAGTGAAGTTTCTCCGACCAGAGAAACCTCCATGTATGTTCTTTTACTATGCTTTCCATTCCTTTTTATCCCTTCTCTTTCTTCTCCTCGATGGAGAAGTATGGAGAAATGCTCATGAAATTAAATGAGCACTTTCTATATATGCAGCTAATTCTGGATATCAAGCTAGGGTTTTAAGTTCTGATCTTTCCCTATCCTTCTTAGATTCTATTATATATATTATCAAAGCTACTATGAGATCCATCCATCCATCCAATGTATGTGTTTCTCTTAAAATTCGAAGCAAGACTTCTTTCTTCCTCTTCTTCTTCTTCCTCTTCCTCCTCCTCCTCCTCCTCTTCTTGAATTAGCAATAGGGACATGATTTGATCTCGAGAACTCTTTCATCTCACTACTTGTAAGCAATACTGTGAAAAAATCTTTCTGATTATCGAAGAAAGAGCTAAGTTAGTGTTTTTTTAATTATATTTATTGGATTCCATCCATATATATATATATATAGATCTAGATCTTTAAGAGCTAAAAACACAGTTTGATTATTTTTTCTCTCCCAAGATTAGTTTGTGTTGATTTCCTGGTGCATATATAATTAAATCCAATTTCCTGGTGCCAAAAAATTTATTTATTTTTTTAAGGGAAAAGAAAATGAAATCTAGCCTCATGATGTAAACACAGCTAGCCGTCGCAAGCTCGTCGATATCAACGTCCCCACCATGATTATTATATGCAATAATGCACTTTCAGTTTTATTAAGATCGATGAACTCTTCACTACTGCGGTGATTGTTTTTCATTCTTTAGCTAACAATAACCATTTTGCTTTCAGTACTTGATGCTTCAACTATATATATATATATATATATATATTTATACTAAAGCAACTAATTAAATCACTCCATGCTCTATATATGTATAATCATTAATCAAGGGAAACTGAGGAGGACAAAGAAGAGCAGCAGCAGCATACAGATCGAGGAAGGCGGAGATTGGTGCTGCCGGAAGATGGGTTTGAATGGAAGAAATATGGCCAAAAGTTCATCAAAAATATTGGAAAATTCAGGTATAGATACGTTGAATTTTCTATGCATGTTGTATGTGTTGCATCTTTCTCTCTACATACGAGCGCGAGTGATATATATATATAGGAGTGTACAGTTTTGTGTGTATATATTGATCATCATACATCAAGGGGTTCTTCCTGGCAAATTATATGTGGAAGGTAAGATTTGAACCCGAACTATATTCGCTACGTCCTTGTTGCTGCTGCTTCTTGTTAATTTAGGTTGCATTTGATTAGCATTTTAAAATTAAAAAACAAATACTAAAATTAAGGAATAAAGAGTTGAAAGAATATTGATGATAGAAATAAATCTACATCCATAATAATTTTTTAGTAATTTTTTGTTATTTTAAAATATAAAAGATATTTTCTAATATATCTGAATTATTTTTGTATTTTTTATTTTGAAATGGTAAGTATAGATTAAATTAATACATATAAATTTCCTTGTACAAATTAATATATATGGCCACGCCGGCAGCTTGTAATTAAGATACATAGCACGCGTGGTGCAACCAGCTATATATATATAAAATTAGAAGGGGAAGGGGGGACCTCTGATTAACGTTGTCCATATATATATATATATATAAAATTAATAATCACCTCCTCCTGCAGTTCTCAATTTCACATCAGATGGATGGATGCAGGAATTTTATCAACGAGCTGGCCCGTAACAATTCATGCATTAATTTTCAATTATATATATATATATATATATATATATATATATATATATATTCCTTTTGATATGAGCAAATATACATCAAATGATACTTACGCCTACCTACTTTGAAGAAGAATAATTTGATATGAATAAATCAACAACAAACATGAATATTAATTATATAGAAGAAATTAAATGTCTGAAATATATATTAATTAGGAGCCTAGCTAGCTAGCTGATTGCGTGTGTTAATTAATTAGATGCATGAGATTGAGAATTAATCCGCTAGCTAGGTATGTAATAAGTGCTAATTATGTGTGTATGGAGGTTAATACATATAATTAATGTCCTTATTAAAATGAATATTGTTCTATATATGAATATAATAGAAGTGACAACTGACATGCATGGTTATATTAATTAATTAATTACAGGGGCTATTTTAGATGCCAGAAGCGAAATTGTATGGCGAAGAAGAGAGCAGAATGGTCCAACCCAGAAAACCTTCGAATAGTATACGAGGGATCACACAGCCATGCCTCGTCTACACAAGATTCTTCTTCTGCTTCCTCACAAGGGACTCCTTCTTCCTCAGCTGCAAACCAGTACAACTTGTACACTCAATTCTTTGGAAATCAACCGGCTTCAAGCACGCACGATCAAGATCATACTTGATTCATCTTGCTGACTACTCCCTAGCTAGCTGCTCCCATCATTTGATTTCGCTGCTCATTGATCGATCATGTAATTAAGCGCTGTAAATATGCCATAATTCTTGACTACTTGCTGGGTTCTGGAAAACTTGATAAGTAAATAAGCCAGGCAGGAAGGATCGATGTTATTAAAGTAACAAGAGCGAGGAAAACTTTCAATTACAGTGTTCAAGGCCACACGCTAATTTCTTGCTTGTAGGTTCAGGATTGCTATTAAAGCCCAGTTGTTCATGGGCTTGGCTGAATGAATTCTTGTGGTCTTATGGTGGCTCTCTTGTAAATACGTGAATCGAAGACTATAATTGAATTTAATAATAGGATAGGATAGGATAGAAATTCATTCCAATGACCTGTATTCTACAATATCAATGGTTCTAGAGTGTTCTAGTGCACGACAAATCAAACGGCATCAAGTTTCAAACAACGGTCTAGATTCGCTGAAAGTGGAACTGTCAAGACGAAATCCCAAATACGACCACCCTTCCATCGTTTAAAGAAAGAGAAAACCCTTTACAAGAGAGTGCAAAGAGAGTGTCCATAAGAGAAACCTACATACCCTTACCTAGCCACCATCGCCTCTTATCCATTAAACCCCCTTCTCCTAAACCCTGTTCCACCACCACCGGCCGTTCCACTTCTCTGTAAGTTCTCAGACCCGCTTCTTCTTCTTCCCCCGTCTCCTCTGCCTTTAGTGTGATAAAAGTTTCAATCTTTAAACTGTTACTCATCTTCCTTTTCTTCTTTTTGCATGCCAATCATGGTAGCTTATCAAAACTTAGTTCCTGCTGTTTTGATTCATGAAGGGAAATGAGTTATTTTAATTATGCTGTTTCATGCTTACTGTAATGCAATTTCGTTAGAAATCCACCTGTTCCTGCAGGTCTTATTGGTTGGTGATTCAAATTAGTTGAATAAATAAACTTTTTGTTGTTTGGTTCTTAATTTGTGATTCTGTGAGTTATCTAGTTCACCACATAGCTCTATTGCTTCATGGGAACTTTGTTGCTGTAGTCACATGAATTTAGCCTGGAAGAGAATTTTAGCTGGAAAGTATAACGATTAAAACCTATGTGAGCTTAGAAAAAACAATCCTTATAGAAATTCATTATTCTTTTGTTTGTTTTGCTATCAGGTATTAAATAATAAAAATGGCATCAACGTTTACTGCCATGTCCTCAGCTGGAACCTTGGCTGCTCCTAATGCCCGTGCCCTGGATAAGAAGTTTGCATTTTCTTCAAACAAGTTGTCATCTTTTGCTTCCATTTCTGCAAGTCGATTTGGTAGACCACAGAATGTAGTTCTACCAAGATCGCGTTCTCTCAAGGTTAATGCGGCCAAGGAGCTTCATTTCAACAAGGACGGGTCAGCAATTAGGAAATTGCAAGTGAGTTTTGGGTTGCTGGTTTTGTTCAGTATTTGCCTCTTGTTGCAGATCTGCCTTTTGCTTACCAGATTTGTTCCTTTATTGCAGACTGGTGTGAACAAGCTTGCAGATCTAGTTGGGGTTACCCTTGGACCTAAAGGCCGGAATGTTGTTCTTGAGAGCAAGTACGGTTCACCTAAAATTGTCAATGATGGTGTGACTGTTGCTAAAGAGGTATGCTTTATCTTGATTGTTTGTCTCTTTGATAACTTGAACATGAGATTTCTATCCTCTTGTCTCATTTTTTCGGAACAATATTTGCAACTACAAGATGCATGCTAGAAATTGTAGTCGTAGCTATCCAATTCAGATGAGGCAATCTATCTATGTGGCATTCCCCTATATGTTATTTTGTTACTCCAAATAATATTCATGAGCTTTTAGTGGCTTTCTCTAGGCATGACGATTATTAACAGGATGCTTTACCTTAAATTTCCAGGTTGAATTGGAGGATCCAGTTGAGAACATTGGTGCTAAGCTAGTGAGACAAGCTGCTGCCAAGACAAATGACTTGGCTGGTGATGGGACCACAACATCTGTTGTTCTTGCACAGGGCCTAATTGCAGAAGGTGTCAAGGTTGGTATGGTGGTTCATACAATATATTCTGTGAAGATATGTTGAACGTGTCAATCTCACCCGTTGTTTTTCTTACAGGTTGTGGCGGCTGGTGCAAACCCTGTTTTAATCACTAGAGGCATTGAAAAGACCACAAGAGCTCTTGTAAATGAACTTAAATTGATGTCAAAAGAGGTATGTAAAGTCAGTTAGACCATGCTTGTGGGTAATTATCATTATGGAACTGCGACCTTTGTATATATGTATTGAAGCGCAGAGAAAGGACAGAGTGGTTATAATTTGGGTTTGCAGGTTGAAGACAGTGAACTTGCAGATGTGGCCGCTGTTAGTGCAGGGAACAACTATGAAGTTGGGAATATGATTGCGGAAGCTATGAGCAAAGTTGGTAGGAAGGGAGTGGTGACTCTTGAAGAGGGAAAAAGCGCTGATAATAGTCTCTATGTCGTTGAGGGAATGCAGTTTGACCGTGGTTATATCTCACCTTACTTCGTCACTGATAGTGAAAAAATGGCTGTTGAATATGATAACTGCAAGGTATGTGGTCACAGCTAGTCAAGCGAGCCTTTGCAGTTGATTTTTCCTGCTGCGTTGACAATTTCATATGTTTTGGTGCAGTTGCTTCTTGTTGACAAGAAAATAACAAATGCTAGAGATCTCATTGCCATTTTGGAAGATGCAATTAAAGGTGGATATCCAGTTGTAATAGTTGCTGAAGACATTGAGCAAGAAGCTTTAGCTACTCTTGTTGTCAATAAGCTTAGGGGTGCTTTGAAGATTGCTGCCCTCAAAGCTCCTGGTTTTGGGGAGCGGAAGAGCCAGTACCTTGATGACATAGCTATTCTGACTGGAGGTTAGGGTTCTACTTAGAATTCTTTGCTTTCTATCTGATTTTATTTTTGTTCATGGTGATCTGCTATCATGTTCTCTCAATGTGGATATGAATGCCTTCCTTACTTGTTTGCTGTGGAGTGGATATGAACGTACACCATTGATATTAGTATTTTTATTTTGTTGATGTTGAGAGATTTCTTTCATTGGCTTTCAGGAACTGTTGTTAGAGAAGAGGTGGGGCTTGCCTTGGACAAAGTAGGCAGTGAGGTCCTGGGACATGCTTCTAAAGTGGTTCTTACCAAGGATACAACCACCATTGTTGCTGATGGAAGCACCCAAGAAGCAGTAAATAAGAGAGTTGCACAGATTAAAAATCTTATTGAGGTGTCGATTCTCCTTGCCTTTCACTCCCAACAAAATGTTGGTGTTTTTATTTTTTCCCTCTAGTAGTAGTTTATTGTTGCTAAATGCAAGATATAAAAATGCAGGCTGCTGAACAAGACTATGAAAAGGAGAAGCTCAATGAAAGAATTGCAAAACTGTCAGGTGGTGTTGCAGTGATACAGGTAATTTTTCTATCACTCACAAAACAGAGACACAAAACAGTGTAGATTGTATCTTCACTTAAATGGACGTGCTTTTTGAATGCTTAAGGTTGGAGCACAAACCGAAACAGAGCTTAAAGAAAAGAAACTGAGAGTTGAAGATGCTCTAAATGCAACCAAGGTAATTTTTCTCATGCCACTGTCCTCTGTATTGTTCTTATGTTCCAGGTAAGTTGTTTGGACTCAAATCATTCTTTATCTCAATGGTTTTCAGGCTGCCGTTGAGGAAGGTATTGTGGTTGGTGGTGGATGCACCCTGCTGAGACTGGCATCAAAGGTGGATGCCATCAAGGACAGCCTTGAGAATGATGAAGAAAAGGTAATTTGCCAACATTTTAGGAATTCATTGAATGTTCTGTAAAGGAGGAACTCGTGGGAACTCAGTAGTGATCTATTTTTGCTCCATGTAAAGGTTGTCGCCGAGCTGATTAAAAAGTGCTTTGCCTCAATTGTTTTTGCTTGATTACAGGTCGGAGCAGACATTGTAAAGAGAGCTCTGAGCTACCCCTTGAAATTAATAGCCAAGAATGCTGGTGTTAATGGGAGTGTGGTCAGCGAGAAGGTACCTAACTTTGCCAATGTCAAATTATGGTACTGTGTGTGGTCCAGGACTACCTGCAGCTAAGATAATTGCTTCTTCTTTTAGGTGCTCGCAAGTGACAATCCTAAGTTTGGATACAATGCTGCAACTGGAAATTATGAAGATCTGATGGCTGCTGGAATCATCGATCCAACGAAGGTGAGTTACTATGTGGATTTATATCGGGGGGTTACAACTTGTGATTTGCTTTCAGTGGAAAAAGTTTCTGTTGGCTCTGATAACTGTGTAGTTGGATTTAAGAATAAGATGTAGTTGGGTTTAAATATAAGATTTGGGAATCCTGTCCTTTTCAGAGTGGTTCAACTAGTTAGTTGTTTGGGGATTTTGTTTCAAAACTAAATACGGAAATCTTCATTCAGGTGGTCAGATGTTGCCTGGAGCATGCATCATCCGTAGCAAAGACTTTCTTGATGTCAGATTGTGTAGTTGTTGAGATTAAGGAGCCCGAATCAGTGCCTGCTGGCAACCCCATGGACAACTCAGGTTTGTTCTTCTGAACGATGAAACTAAGTGGAATTCTGCTGCGGGTGTTGTTCTTCCACTGTTAAGTGCTGTGTTTCTCTAGTGACTTGCCTAACCAAGTCTCTGTTCTCTCGCCTTGTTGTTACAGGATATGGGTATTAATAAGGCTGCTGTGCAAGACATAACGAGGAGCAAATAAAATCAGCCCCCCTCATATTAGCAATGATGTTTAGCTTGATGATGGTAATTTTTTTTGTTTGTAAATCTGATTACCGGTGCTGGTAGAAATTAAGTTTTCTGGTGAGAGTAGCTTGCCGGGATACGGCATGTATTATTGACCTGCAATTATTTGTACAATTGCGCAATGATTTTGAACCATCTCATGAGCTACAAGTTTCATCGTTGCTCATAATACTCCTTCAGCCCCCTCCCCGATTGCCAAATCTGATGGTCTGTTGATATCACCATAAATGGATTCTTTCGGCTCCGTTCTCGTGAATTGTGGAGGTAGTAAAGTTATGCACAAATAACTTGATGGTGGCGATCATAATAATAATACGGAGGCATTAATTAGATTAGGGTAGGTGGCAATATAAATAGAGCCATCTGCCACTATGATCTAGATCGGCATGCCCCAGGGGAGGGTAAAGACAGGTGCGCATGTATATGCAGAGACAGGGTTTCAAGGCGGGGCTCCAACAACAATGAAACCAAGGCATGGTTATGAGCATCCACTTGCCTGAACTTTATCATCCACTATTGTTTTGGCGATGGTAAAGAAGGAACAATATAAATAATGTGAAGGATGCAATATATGTATGAAAATAATAATCAGTTTAATGGTAACGTTGGCAATAGAGGAGGAGGAGGAGGAGGAGGAGGAGGAGGAGCAGCAGCAGCAGTAATAATAAATTCTGTTATAACAGTTAATGATGGATCCGAACTCCCCGCAACTCCTACGGTGGTTTCATTGTATTATATTGTATTTATTTATTGACCCCTTATTTACTACCTTCATCATTATTATTGCTTACTTCCATTAATCTCAGAAAAGAAATAAAAATGACATTTCAGTATGCTATTTTTTGTTGTCGTCTCCATCCATCCATGTATGTGCATAGCCAAGCCATAGGCATAGTCATAGTCATAGGCATAGTCATAGTTTAGAGCCCTGCTGCAAGTACTAATATCCCTTTCCTGTTTTTCTTACGGAATTATTTATTTTTCATATTACTCCATTGCATTCATTCACAAGAGCAAATCCTCTTTTATTATTATTTTATTACAAAATTATTTGCTCACTCCACGGTAGATTCTTGTTTAAGGTTCATATTTCTAATTATTATGATTATTATTATTTTGGGAGGAGTCTGAATCATGATCCACGTATGTATGGAATATATGTATATTGAATGGTGCAGTCCAACATCTAAAGTTTTTATCTTTTTGCCCTTTTTCTTCTCCTGCCTTGATCGCAGTGATCAAAATCTAGGTTTTTTCTTCTTCTTTTTTAAAATATATTTCTTTGTCAATTACCAAATTTCCCAAAAGAATGATGTGGAACCTAATAAGTAGCAGCAGCAGCAGCACCTTTTATTATTATTATTATTATT
>Ga0307507_10011333_pt1 | contig 11274 bp, 6 predicted proteins | sample 7_EM_MG_FD_207223 | JGI IMG/M metagenome (GOLD analysis project Ga0307507, IMG submission 207223) | Populus trichocarpa ectomycorrhiza microbial communities from riparian zone in the Pacific Northwest, United States - 7_EM | ecosystem: Host-associated > Plants > Roots > Unclassified | place...
GTTATGCAAATCATTGATAATTGTGAAATGATTTATATTTTAATTACTACTCAAAACGTTGTTATTTTTAAATTACTATCATTGACATTTTTTTAGTCACTCATAAATAAATATCACTACACAATATATATAAGTTTTATTATTTAATTGATTGGTAATAATGATGATAGCTTGTATTTACTAGCAACAATTTATGAAACAAGTTGTTTGTTTTAAAAAGTGTCTAAATGATTTAATAAAACAGTTTGTAACGTGATTTAGTTTTATAAGAATATTAAACATATATTAGTATAGTTTTGATTGAAAAAACTATGAATTAATTGAGATTTTTAATCATCAATAACCTCTAAAAAGGTTAGAAAATAAATGTCTACAACTAGCAATCTAATTGCATATCATGATGACCAACAATGATAATAAGTAGGTGGGTCAGATGTAAGAGATTGAAATCAAGAGATTTGCTTTTCTTGTAGTTTCATGTTCAAATCCTGTAGTTGTTAATATGATAGTCACTGGAGGCTTATATGATCGTTAACTTTAGGGCCCGTTGGATTAGTCGAGGTGCGCGCAAGCTGGCCCGAACATCCACGTTAGTAAAAAAAAAATTAATGGTATCTTGAAATAATCTTAAATGAATGAAAACAAAAAATGGAATCTTTTGATTGTTTTGTTGATTCACTCTAGAATATACCATCATATTCTAAAGTATACCAGCATATTCTAGAGTATACCAGCAGTAATATTTTATTTTCATAGTTAATTACTTTGTTAAAGTAAAGGTGCCGTGTAAGAGTTCATCGTTTATAAGTTATATTATAATGATATTAATAAATTAATTATCACTGTAACATGGAGCTATGACAACGTGGCTTTAATTAATCTCGAATTCACTAACAATTAATAAAATTAAAAAATCTCAATTTATTTTTCATCGTTAATTTAGTTGATAATTACGTTAATTTTATCATCTGATTTTGTTCCGTTTTATGTGCTAATAACAGCATGAAGTATAATTCAAAATGCTTAATAAAAATAATAAGAACCAGAATCGAATCGAGTAAATATTTTTCGTTATAGTTGATGAATGTCGAGTTCACCTCTTGAACTCGTCAATTTTAAACCACCCTTCGATATAGCGCCTCAATTTGAAGGCATTAATTACTATCAATATCTGGCTTCCAATTTTCCAGCTGCTTTTACAGCAAGCGCGTGTCTAGTAGCAGTCAAGCGATGGAAACAAGAGAATAAAAGGGTCTGTGCTTGCAAATGCACTTTGGGTTCAACCAGCACTATTCCACGTGAGGATTGGCAGATGTTAACTGTCTCACTAGCTCTCACTCACTTCCCTGAATACTACAACGTGGCCAGCTGTATAGCAAAGGGGCTATAACCTTGGTTTGACCATGGAAAAAACAGACTAGACAGTACTGAATTTGATGAAGATCATCACTTTATTTTGGTTTTGGGAGTAAATTATGGAAGGAAGGCCAGGAGTATTGTGTCAGCAGACGAGATATTATGAACAAACATATGAGGATGACCCAACAAGGGGTGCTGGTGATGTGAGCTGGACCATTTCTGTGCGTGAGTTGGCAAAGAGCAGACATGGAGACACTTGCCTCTTCTACTAACATGATTGTACGTTTGACAAATGGGAATAATATCTCATGCGTACATGAATCATGGGGTATCAGGATTAACCTAACACAAGATGTAACCAGCAAGAAAAAAAAAAGGCGTGGTCTAGGTTCAAGTATGATCATCTTTTATCTTTATAAATCAATCCATCAACTAATATTTTTTTTAAAAAAAAACAAAATGACACAATAATTTGTGGTTTTCGAGGAAAATATAGGATTCAAACTCATTTTTTCTTCTATTTGAACAATGCCGTTCATCCCAAAACAGCGATAGAACATGTTAGCTGGATTTCCCAAGTGCATAAACGATGAAGTTCAAAAGGTTAATTCAGAATGAATATTTCGGGAAACACATGACTTGTTTGAGTTGTGTGGCAATACTCCGAGAGTCAAATGGATTTAGTGTAGTCCAAAGGACTCATGGAAAAGGAAAGATTTTGAAAGGACGCGTAGAAGAAGAAGGATTCTGTTTTCGAATCATATTCTTGTAGTCTGAAAGGTTTTCAAGAATATAAACGAATTAGGGCACGGCGTGGGTTGGTCTTAGGAGAGGGGGGTTGATCAATTGTCTACACACAGAGGGCAAGTGGGAGGTGGTGGGGGGTGAGCTGGCTGCCTCGTGCAGGCAAGAAATGATGGTCACGTCGTGGGAAGAGGTGAGAGATGGAGACATTGTGATGCAATTTCAATGTTACCGGGCAACAGAAACACTATCCAGCAGACAATTACCATTGGTTCTAAGTTAAGTTCTGATAGATGAAATCTCTCAATACAAGCAACCTTTCCAAAGTTACAAGTTGACAGCAAAGAATGATTATATATTGAAGAATTTATCTTGTAGTTATACATGGTAATAGAAATTAATTAATTATGATTGTTCTTATTTAATTTTTTTTGTTTATCTTTCAAGAAAACTGCCATTTAGAAAATTATATATATGGAAGAATAGGATTGTTGTAGGTACTATGTGTTTCTGAAATTATAATCCTTGTTTGGTGTGGTGCCAATATTACAGTGATTCCTTTAAAAATGGTGTGAAGCTACTTATTATCGATAATTCCTGTTATTTGTAACAATTAATATTCGTATTTAATAAAGTATTCTTTGTTCATTACTTTTTTTTCTCTCAAATCTGTCCACACACAGACAGAGCTATATATATATATATCCTACTGAACCAAAAATCCATCAAGCTAGGAACGAAAGTTCACCACATTGGATATCACAAAACATTGCGAGGAGGCTGTGTTTTGTTCTGTTTTGTGTTTTTTTTTTTTTTGAGATAGAGACAGCAACAAAGCGTAGTATGATATTATGATTGTGACTCTCTCATTGTAAGATTGTATTATCACTACTCACGTGCGTGTAACGTGTCACTGTATGTGTCACGTGCTACTATGTGTGCTTCTAGGTGGCAGCGATCGAGTTCATTGATACAAAAGCGTCTGGCACTTGCAGCTGGTAGGTTTCAAGTGTTGTGTATTTGGTAGGTGGCATATGGACAGTAGCTTTCAACAACACCTAATTATGCACAATAAAAAGGGATCGTGAAAGCACAGAAATTTGAGTTTCTCAAGCACCTGCACCGCCGTGATAAATTAGCTTTGAAATGGGATTGGACTTTAACACAATAAAACGCCAATTCTATTACTTATATGATTGACTATGGAAAAAAAAGAAAAAAAAAACTAGAGAATTTTCAGCAGGTGGCTTAAAATCTGAAGCAAGCTGTCTCTCAGCAATGGCAGACAGAGATGCAGGAGAGAACTGGAAAGAAGCAGCATGCCATTGCAGTATTGCACCATGCTCGACTAAAGCTGTACGAGACCCCCACATAAAAAAAGTGTCAGCGGTCGAAGTTCGAGATAAAGGTTGCAAAATCAAAACCCACGAATAAAAAATGCACCCACCTTGCAGTCGAGGTTATAGATAAAGGTTGCAAGATCAAACCCCTCAACATTACAGTCGTTCGGTATTTGAATTTTTAGACGTTCTCTTGAAATATAATTGTTGGTAATGTATTTGTTCTGATTGGTTTATGTAGAAAACTCCTAAGAAATTTAAATAAGTTCATTATTTTACTATTAACACCTAAATTCTTTAGCATCCAATAATAAACTTAATTTTATAAAATTATACCTGCTACGTAAAATAATAAGATTATCAACAAATTACATTATATACATGTGTACTAACTATTTGAAATGTTATTTTGTTACAGGTAGAATAATTTTTTTAGCAAAAAATTAAATATGTAGTCTTTTCCGACTCATGACAAAAACAAATCCTAATTATAAATTGAAAAACTTATGAATGTATTTAATTAAACAAAATAAAAATTATTTGTTCCAATAAATATAAAAAAAATAAAAGATTAACATGTCTATTCTACTCCCTTTGTCGCTTGTTGGATAATTTTTTTTTTCTAATGTAAAAGAATGAAAGTGTGCAAGTGTTGTTAATATTTTTTTTTTATATCAAGAAAAAAATATAATTGTTAATCAAAAGGCTAGAGCTTGCATATAATAAAATAAAGCAAAGATTATATGGGTTATATATATATATATATTTATATTTTTTGTTAAAGCAATCCAAATTAACAGAAAACAACTATAAAGTTTTTAATGCAATGGCGCATGCACTATATCAACTTAGCTTTTAACATAATAAAAAGATAAAACAATGTTATAAGTATTTTATTATGTCATGATTCTTTTTTAAAATATTATATACACTTTGATAAAATTTCAAATTACTCTAAAAAATGGTTCATAAACTCAGAATCAACACCCAAACAAAAATTTTACCGAGCTCAAATCTACTATTTTAGACAATATAATGGTCAAATAATACACATGTGAGACTTCTTTTATTAAATGAAATTCATTAGCGCCATGATTGATATTTTTTGTGGGCTAAATCGCTGTTAACCAAGATTTTTTTTTTATTATTATCAAAGTTTAGTGTTTTTTTTTTATCTCATATAAGAGATTAAAAAATAAAAAGAATAATTTATGAATCACAATTGAAATTTTAAAATATTGAGCAACCGTAAAGCTATAGTCTAAAATGTAAGAAGACCAAAATGAATATTTATATATTTTTTAAACGACAACCCCTCTTCTTCTTAATTTTTACACTCTGAGCTCCTCTTTTTCAATTTTGACCATACCTGACATTGTTTTTATAAATTGGGGGCATAAAAAAATATGATTGAAAAGAAATAAAGTTTGAGGACTAAATTAAAAAAAAAATCAATATAAATTGCTACATAGAAAAAACTATGCATTTTAAAAAATTCACATTCCCTGTCTTGGAAATGTAATGCCCTGGAAAATGTTGGATCCGTTGGCATTTAATAATCTTCTTAGTATAACAAACACAAATATCCTTCATTTTTAATGTTGCTTGATATGAAGGATCTTAAAAGACCATGTACCCAACACCCTTATATGTATTTTGTATAGTTCTTCATAGCTTTAATGTTGCATTTGATTATTGTTTTCAGATAAAAAAGACGGAATTAGTATGGATAAAAACATGTTTTGCTGGAGATATAAATAAAAAAAAATAGTTTAAAAATAATTTCAAAACATGAGGTATATAAAAAACATGGTTTTAGAGATAATAATTAATAATTTTTATTGTAAAATATCTTTGTAAAAAGATTTTAATTTTAAAATTGTCTAACTAAGACATGTAAACATAAAAATAATTATTATCATAATTTTAAAATTCAACTCGAGATAAGGTCCAAATCTTGGGGCAAGAGGGTAACCACATCAATCTTTGATCTAGGTTAACCCAATTTGTTTTTTTTTTAAAGATCAAAATAATATTGTTTTGATAAAAAAAATGATGTTTTTTTTAAACAAATTATGATTTTTTGAATCATGTTTTATCCAAAGTTGACCGGATCGCTAGTCGACTCAAGTTTCTAATCGAGTTAGGCCATGTCAATTCTTTCTTTATTTTTTCATAAACTCAAACTGGTTCAAACCTTGGTTCAGCCAAGTCTCGGGTTAGCCTTCTAAGTCGACCCATCAGGTTAGTCCAAATTTTTTAACTAAAGTTATTATTTATTATTAATTTCAACACTAAATATAAACTAAAATAAAATAATAATATCTACATTTTTTAGAATATATAAATTTGATAATAACACATTAAAAGTAAAATAAAATTATATTTTTCTTATATTTAATTATGTATATATCCATCATCAACCAAACATAATACACAAATAATTACATGTCTTATATATCTTTATCAAATATAATTTTATTTTCATTTCATTTCATTTCATTTTATCTCCATCTCCTATTATGTTTTATCTTCTCTATCCCTATTACCTTTCCTTTTGGTTTCTTCGCCATGAAGGTGTCATCTTAGTTCGGGATTACAAGATGCTAAAAACACCCTATTGTTCAAGATTGTTTTTGTAGTTGGATGTAATTTATAAAATGTTTTTTAAACTGTGCTATTCAATAATATTGATGTAAAAAAAAAATATTTGAAAAAAAAAACATTTCAATATTTTTTTTAATTAAAAAGCATTTTACACCATATTATCAAACAAACAAATGCCCCACGGTAACGTTATTTCAATAAATCAATAATGAATTCATTCAAAATCATACGAAGAATTGTCGACAATAAAAGTTCACACAAAATCCAGGAACCACAGGAGTTCACAGGCAAAACATCAATGATGAAAAGTGACAGATCAAAGATCCCTGTTTCCAGTTTTTAGTCACTTTAAGGTTTGGTAGTGATGCTGACTCGTTCTCGAGGTTCAGGATAGGTCCGTAAATTTGACAATTGACAAGCATATAACATGGTACCACTCTGAAAAATCAAAAGCTGACATCATCGGCTTATGAGGTATGGCGTCAAATGCTCCAAGAAATCATACTTGCAATGCTCGGAAAAATATATATTTGAGAAAACAAATTTACAGAAATTAATCTAACTATTAAAACTGCACTGATGATGAAGGCACCAACCAAATTCAAACCACCCCCAACAAACAACCAAAAACCAAAGCCACCAAAATATATAGGGCACTTTGGTTCCAATCAGATCAACTAATGCGAGAGATTAGATTCTACAAGTGTTGGAACTAAAAAGTTTTACCAACGTTACAACTTACAATTCACTGAATTGACCAAAGCAAAGCCAAACCCTACTCGTTGCCTGGCATGGAAGGAAGGATCATATGCTGTCCCTGCACCTGCGCAAGATGGCAAGAAGCTCATAAGAATACAGGCCACAATTGCAATTTCACCAAGCCCCCTAATCCCCTTTCACCTTAAAAGAATGGGGGGAAAGAGGGGGGAAAAAGGCATCTGATTTCATTTTCCACATTGCTTATTGACACATCTATCTATGAGGAATGGAACATGATAACAAGGAAAGAACTCAACACCAAACTAGCTACACCTTACGTGTAATCAAATCCTAACTTGATCCTAATAATGCACACACATTTAAGACAGTATGAATGTATGGTGGCAAAAAGGCCATCAAAGAACCGTCATTTGTAAATGAAAGATAAAAACTACATGCATAAAAATCAATAACATGAGGTGCCTAATTTTTGTTCAACTCATTCAATTAACCGAGCAAAAAGAGAATACTGGTTCTTCACATGCCTCATATTTTCATTCCAATACATTGATGCACATTTTTCATGTTTTGTTCATGCTACGTATCAAAAGAAGATCTTAAAATGAAAATATCAACTGCTTTGCATTGTTCACCATCACTCTTGAAACGGTCCTGGATAGATTAGAAAGGATTAATCCGTTTCAATGAGAAATACATGACCTTTAATGCAAAATCATTAGGATGCAAAGTGTAGCTCTGTTTTAGAGATTTCTGAAGACCACCATTTAAGACAGACACTGACAAAGATACGATTCCATCATCAGGCCAAATATGATCTTTCACGTAATTAAAACAGGTCTAAAAAAAACCCATAGTCAACCATAAGTTATTCCAGCAAGCTGGAGCACTGATAAACAATGCTAATACAAGAAAGTTAATCATTTGATGTCCAAGAAGAAGTGGAAAATTGGGTAGGTTTTACTTTAGGCTGCTAGGGGCTCATCATCTGCATGTTAAATGTTTACCAGACAGCAGTACATTATCATTGACTGGCTGCAAGGTTACCATTATTCAACTTGAATCAAACAGACTTCCCCACGTCCTATATCATGCTTAGGGATAGCTGAAGGTTATTATTTTGCTTCCGAGACTCTAGAAATAAGAAATATTTTCATGGAACGATTGAAGACAAGTAATTTGAAACTGTCATTATCAGCAATGACAACCTCAAGCCCCTTCTCCAAGAATGGGTGTTCAGGGGTGATTTAACAAGGATAATGGGAAAGCACTGGCATATAATTAGAGGCGCCAAACCAATTCTTACAGCAAGTTACAGTGAGTAAATGGATTTAGGGCAACCCAGTGTTGTCACAAGGCACCCGGGCACTAGCTTAATCCCCGGAGGTGAGGCTGAGGTGCCTTTCTTAGCCTGGGGCAATGAAGTTAGAAGAGGCAAGTGCCTGTCCATGACAGGCACGCGATAAAGGCGTCGCCTGATGAAAATTATGTGAAACTAAGGATTGGTTTGAAGAGGCGTCTCTTTGATTTCTTCTTTTATATATATATATAAAGACTTATGTTTTGTCTTGTTTGTCTCTTTTTCTGGTCTTAGAAAAAATTTAACAGTAGTTTTGTAAAAAATATAGATTGAGGTAAAAAAAGACATAAAAGTTAAAGACGAAGAGAAACAGACTTGAAAGTTGAAACAAGATGAACAGAAACAAACGTGAAACACCACCAAAGAAGAAGTGAAAGAAGATTCAAGAGTGAAGACTGAAGAACAACAGAGGCATTCCTTTATCTTTTTTTCTTCTGTCATCTCATCTTTTTGTTTCCTAATTTCTCTCTTCTTCACTTTTTTTCTCTCTCCATGTTATTCCTTCTCTCTCCTGTTATACTGCAGAAATTTCTACTAAGTTATATCATATATAATATTGTACATGTAATTTTTTGTATCATAAAGGTTGAGCGCCTTGGGCATTTTCCTGGCTTGATGCTTTTTAGCGCCTTTCACCTTTGACAACACTTGGGCAAGCAGCCCCCACTTTACATATAGAAACCTTCTAGCATTAAGTTTAGAAAACAATAGGTAACGCACCCAAAAACATGGATAAAATCCATAAATTGCTTCAGATGCAGAGACACCACATAGCACTGCAAATGTGGTGATAGCCTGATAGATATATCTTATGAGACCTAAAAAACCAGGATTCCCAACAATCACGTACAGCCTGACCCTAGTAGCAATTTAGGCATGCATTCTTTCATTTTGTTAACAATCAAATGGTTGAAAATTTACTTGCTTGCAAATACATACAAGTCACTGTGTTGTGGTGATTAAGTAACTCCCCAGCAATGATTGGTTTGGACCAATATATTAAAAGATATTTTTTTCCTTCTGAACCTTACCTACGCCTCTTATCAAAATGATTGTGAGTAAATACACGTGTAATTTCCTAAAGAATTTCCCCTTTCACTCAGTGAGCTTTTAGCCATCAGACATCGGTCACCCTCTTCCTTCCCTTTTCCTCTTTTAAGTATTGGTTAATTTTACACTTTCTATATCAATTTGTGACTTTTTGACCAATCAACATAATTAATTTTTTGCCAAGCATTTAGTCAAACCTGTTTTTCCTATCAATCCAGGATTAAAAATATGAGGATCTTTTGGGGACAAGTGCAAACAATGCTACATATAATTTTTTTTTGTGAAGAAAGAAAAGGACTAATTATTCTTGCATAATATGCATGTTATTTATATTTGACCCCATGACCGCAGTTTTTGAATCCAAGAGCAAAGGAAATTGCATGAGCAATTAATAAGCAGACAACCAATTCAATAAATCAAGATTTACAATCCTCTGATACTATTGATTTAAATATTTAACATTTGACTCTATATTCCATTAGGTTTAAGAATATGTGCTTGTTTGTGCGTGCATGTGTGGAATAGAGGGGGGGGGGGTAGTGAGAGAGGATTACTTGTGGACTCGTATAGTTCATCGATCCTTGAAAAGCAAACTGACGTGGTAGTTCATCCAGACACAACAAGAAGACAGTATGGTGAGCTAATGAAACTTAGTAAGGTCAGAATAATCAACCTCTAAAGCATGATTACAAACTTACCTGTGCATTTTGACCAGGCAGACCTCCAACTGCATCCCGTTTAGAAGATCCATCTCCACCTCTAGCAGACCCCTTTGCATCACCCTGCCAAAGTTGCTAAAAATATAAGTCACAACTTTATAGAATTTTTTTCTTGAAAAAATATTCACATAAAAGGAGGTTTTACTGGAAAAAAAAGCAATAAAAGAAATAAAAAGAAAGAAACAATGCTTCAATTAGAAAAACGTTTATTACCTCCAACTGTGACATGGCAGTGATCCAATAAAACCAATCGGTGAAAGAGAAGGAAAGAGAATAGTCAGATGATTAGATTACAAACCAACCTATATGTAAACAAAATAAATCATAGACAAGAAAACAAACTAATTACCTCCCGGTACCTAGCCAGGTACACCTTAAGTGGCTCAATATAATCCTCAAATCCTAACGTTGCCATTGCCCACAACAAATCATCCCCATTGATCGTCTTCCTCTTCTCCTTCTGACACTTATCACTCGCCCTAAAGAAAACAACATCCAATAACATTTCACAAAACCAGACCCTCAGTGCAAGAACCCTAATTTCCGAAGGCACAATTTCATTGCACAAACTAAAACCTCAATTCACAACTACATTAATCAGAAAACAAGGGAAAACCATTAATCCCAGGCCACCCGATCAGATAAACAAAAGCAACATCTCCAAAATACCATTGCATTTCATAAAGCAATCAATACCCTATTCTCCAAAACCACCGATAACAGTTCTACACAGAATCACACTATCTCTATGATTACGATACACAAACAAAGGGCAATCGTCAATAATCAATACCACAACCAATCAACTCTTTCACTTACTCGCTGGTAACAAAGCTAATGAACTCAGAAACACATTCCTGAACAGTATCCTTAGCATCCTTAGCAATTTTTCCATTAGCCGGCAACGCCTTCTTCATGATCCTACTTATATTAGCAATAGGCAGGTATCTATCCTGCTCTCTCACCCCTGACCGCGGGCTCTGCTCACCACCACTCTCGTGGCTCCCCGCCGCCGGACTGGTCGGATTATCGGCCATCTTACTAAAAAAATCTAAACATTGATTACAAAAGAAAACACACCTCGTTATTTCAAAATTCAAAGCAATTATAAACTAATCACAAACATAAAAAATTATCTCCTAATCAAACCCTAGATTACACGTATAATAAATTCAAATACCACACAACACATTTCTATACGTATACACGCACGAATACGGACACGAATAGGTATAGGAGACAGAAAGTATATAAGAGAGTGGAATTGAAGGAAATCGAAACCCTATGAGAGGTGGGTTTTAGAGAGGGAGTGGAGGTTGTTAGTTATTACCTGGAGAGAGAGGGGGGAGGGGGGGGGGGAGTGGTTTTGTATTTGGCG
>Ga0307507_10011334_pt1 | contig 11272 bp, 6 predicted proteins | sample 7_EM_MG_FD_207223 | JGI IMG/M metagenome (GOLD analysis project Ga0307507, IMG submission 207223) | Populus trichocarpa ectomycorrhiza microbial communities from riparian zone in the Pacific Northwest, United States - 7_EM | ecosystem: Host-associated > Plants > Roots > Unclassified | place...
TTTTTTAGTATATAGGTATTTAACTATTCCTAGCCCCTTTTAGAAAGAACTTCTAAGAATATTACTCCTAATCCAATCCTCTACACGAAGCTCTGCACGAAGCTCTGCAGAAGCTCTGCGCGAAGCTCTGCACGAAGCCCTACGCGAAGTTCCACACGAAGCTTTGCACGAAGCTTTATTTCAGCCAGGCAGGTATCACGACAAATGACTTAAGCTAGTTGATAGGTAGAGACACAGAATTATACGAGTAATCTGTCTATTAAAGGTGGCTCTCGAGGATCTTTATATACACGAGGAAGATGCTAGAATAGGAAAAGAGGGGGATTTAGGCAACAGAGATATCTACTAAGACATACAAAATACAAGGGTAAGCACTAGGGTAGTCTTACACAGGATACTAGGCATCAAAGACAATAGTAAGACGGTCTAAAGCTACCTCCGTGGCCAACACACCCCCTCAGATCTGACGTAGAGCGGCAGAGCTAGATTACCGGACTAGGCAGTTGGGATAGACAACCTAGTAGTAAGCTTTGCTGCTATCCAAGTGTTAATTTACTAGATATCTGATATCGTGGAGCCCTACTACATCAACGAATTTTTAATAATTTTGCTTTAAGAGAGCTTTAGTTAGTCCATCTGCAGCTATTTTGCTTGTTAGTACCCACTATACAACGAAGCTTCCGTTTTGGACCTCTTAGCGAAGCCAGAATTAATAGATATCTATATATTAGAGCTTTATAGATACTATAGGAGTCTCTTTTATCACAATCCGTACTAACTGCTAATTGTCACAATTGATAATAACGTCCTGTTCTAGGTTAAATCTAATAGCCTTAAATATCCGCACCATATACTCAACCTCCCTACCAACATGTGAGAGAGCTAGGAGTTCTGCCTCCATAGTAGACTTAGTAACTGCCTTTTATCTAGTTGCCTGCTATACTATAGGTCCATTAAACAAACTTATTAAGAAGCCCTATAAGCTCTAATGTATTAGAGCATCGTCAGCAAAGCTAGCATTAGAAGCAGCTTTTAGAACCTAGTTTATCTTATATAGCGTAATAGTAGAGAACTTGAAAGCGAGGTATCTGGTATTATAGAGATAGGTAAGTAATCTATTAATCTCCGCAAGATAAGCTGGCGACGGATTTTATAAGAACTTAGCTAGTTTGCTAACTAAGAAAGCAACGTCTAGTTATATAGTAGATACAGGATACGTTACAGAACCTATATGGCGTTAATATCCTTTCATCTAATTCGGCGTAGCTTCTCCCTCATATAGTGTTAATTCCTGGCCCGATAGTGGTGTAGCTAATGGCTTCAGATATTCTAGATGGTATATTAAAACTAGCTTCTTAAGATACTAATCTAGGCAGAGCCAGAGCTTTCCCTTTTGTCAATCTCGCACGACACGAGTATTTAGGAATGACGTGAACTAAGGTATTTAGCAGATCTCAAATTAATCTTATAGCTACTTTAGGATATCCTCTATCTACTAACAACAGCTCGGGTATCCTATAATTAGGATATTATCGACATAGAAGAATACAAAGATAGGTTTAGTAGGGTGTATATAGAGATATGGCTTATCCGGTACAGCTTTTAAACCTATGCTTTGCAGAGCAGCAGACATTTCCAAAAACCACAATTTTAGAGATTTCCGTAGTCCGTACATTGCCTTTCTTAGACAGAGAGAGAATCTAGGTGGTAGGTCTACACCCTTAGGGGGTATAAGGTAGACCTTATTATCAACCAAGGCATTAATAAAGGCGTTGACGGCGTTAATCTGTATAACGTCTAGGTCGAAGCTAGCAATGAGAGCGTAGAGCAGACGGAAGGTCCAATAGGCTACCGTAATAGCTTTAACCTCCTCTTATAAGACTACTTAAAGGTCTCCACAGACAACTAGGCGAGCTTTAAATCTTATAATAAAGCCATCCGAATTTTCCTTGTACGTAAAGACCTATATAGTAGGAAGTTGATAAACCTTCTTAACTAGTCGTACCTTGTCCTAGGTGTGTTTTCCTATTAAGGCCTTTGTCTTAGTGTAAGCAGCTGCTTTAAACTCCATAGCGTATTTATAATTAAGCATCTCTTTCTATGACTTTAGTGGTGGTGGAAAGTCATCTCAATGTCCATACGTCTTTGTAGTAGTAGTATAGAAAGCGTGAGCTAATGGTGTTATATCTAGATTAATAAGGTTATTATCACCATTATTAATTTAAACCGTAAAGGCTTGTTGTTATAAATCCTAATTTAGCATATCTTTCTTCTTTGCCGTAGGCCGCTTTTTACGGCTAGAACGTCTCTCACCCCCTAATAATAAGCCTGCTATCGTCTAAGGTTTGGAACGAGGTGTAGAATCTACAAACAGTGGTTTAGTAACTTTAGGAGATAACTAAGTAGTAGATAATGTCTGTTAAGGCGCTAAAGATACTAATAGTCCAGATAGTTCTAAAGTTAGCTCTAGGGTAGGTAGCTAATAGAGTTCTTCTATTAAGATCTAAATGCTTTTTAACGTAGGAGTAACGTTAATATTTACTAAACGCGGCAGTCCTTTATCTAGTTCTTTGTTAAAGTTCTCCATCCAGTCCTTGCTGCCATCTTAAAGATTATCCAGTAAGTCCTGGACTTGCTAAAAACGGTCCTTTTAAGCCTATAAGATAATAAGGTGTTCTAGTATTTCGGGAGATTAATATCTCTTTAACTTATTAATTCATACATTACGAGATCGGATAATACGGTTAGTAGTTAGTATCTATATCCTATAGATATTTAACGCTTTTATACTAATGAGATAACCTATTTGGGCTTATGGCTTAAACTTTGCCTTTTTAGGAGTGCCGTGTTTAATAAGTACGTAGGTTAAAGATCCCGCTACTTAAAGTCCTACTAGCCATGGCTTCCGTTTATACAGCATCTTAAATGGGGTCTTCCAGTTAATAAACTTAATAGGAGTTTAATTGAGTAAGAATACTGTAAGGAGCACAAACTCGGGCCACAGATCCACTGGTAACTTTGCTTTAATAATAGCAGTCCTTGCTTATTTAGAAATGGCTCTTCCTAACCTTTTTATAGGTCTATTTTAAGTAGGAGTATCTAGTGTTAATTACTTAATAATACCTCCGTTAAGCTAGATAAGGTTCTTTACCCTAGCGCCTACACCTTACTCCTTATCTATATGCCAAATGCGGATACCTTAAGCATTAAATTTCTTCACAAATACTATTATTAATTCAAAGAGTGGAAACAGCGTCTCTTGCTTATAGTTCTTAATAGGGAAGGCACGGTAGTACTTTATATAGTTATACCAAAAATAAGCTATATACGTATCTCCATTAAACCCATCTTCTTCTATAATGACATTAAAGTGTACACGTTTAAAAGGGTAGGTTCCCTTTACGGATATTCTGTAAGATGTCTACTATGTTATCTTTCCGAGAATACATAGTTTATACAGTGGTATACCGTACGGAGTTCTTCCTCTATTTGTCTTAACCACTTTGACCCCGTCTGCCGCAGTTAACAGATAATCCACTAACTCCATATCGCAGTGTAGTAAGCGCTAATGCTATACTCTGTTGTATGCTAAGGTCTTGAAGAATCTGGTAGACGTAGCGTAGGCAGTAGGAGTAGGTAGTAAGCAGGCGATGGCATTAATGAGGTAGAGACCTCCGTATTCCATAAGGTTAGCAAATAGACTTCTGTTATCCTTGTAGCGTAGGTGGTTTATAGATTAGTCCATAATTACTCCAACCCTATAGAGCTTCGCTGCGGATATTAGATTGGTATAAAAATACAGAGCGTACGCTATATTCCTTAATGTCAGATACCAAGTCAGACGTTATTCGCCTACCTTAATTGCCAAGTTAATATTACCATATCCATAGATTTCTGCTCTAGCATCTCTAGCTATTGCTATAGACATGCATGGCTTAAGGTCACAGAAGTACCTAATATCGTTACAGAAGTGTATGTCTACCATAGTATTATACCCCCAGGCGTTAATTAAAGACAGATCCAGATATTCCTGCAATAATAACAATAAGTAGGATGTTATTACAGCAGCCGCTATAGCTTAGGGCCTGTCCAGATCCTTAATCTTTTTAGTAGAAGCTAGAGATGTCCTTAACCTAGAACCTTCCTTCTCAATCTACTTAACCCTTTTATCATAATACTGCTTATTTGTTGGGACCTTAAGCCATTCCTAACACCTCCATAGACACTCGTCATTTGGTACAAAGTTCGGACCTTAGAGAGACTAAAACAGCTACTTACAATTCTTTAACTTATGGGGTAAACCACAAGTAAAGCACTTTATCTTAGTCAATTGAGAGGGTACTAGGGTAGTAGACGTTGTAGGATCTACAGCTAGCTGCCCTAATAGTATAGCATAGGCGTTACGTCCCGTATTTGGATGCTTATAGAGGAGGTTAAATTCCTTAATTATTATTAATATTTCGAGCTTCTCTAACCTCTTCGCTACCTTCTAAATAAAGGCATAATACAGAGCTAGACAGATCTCCTTATAGTCCTAGACAAAAGCTTATACAACACTGCTTTTTGTTGCCTCTATCAGTCCTTCCTCAAGCTCTTCGCCGTTCTGTATAATGGTAATATGAAGCTAAAGCCATAATTCTAGAGTCTAGCGTTTAGGGCCTTGTTTCCTTTTCCTAAGATCATCTAATACTATTTGCTACAATGTAGCTTATAATGGCTTTGCTACCTTCTTCAGCTGTCTTAGAACTAAATATAGTATAGTAAGATTCTTAAGATACCCTAAGAAGTTTATGCCTATAGTAGTATGCAAGAGTGCTATAAACGTGTAGAGCTTCTCTTCCCGCTTTAGGTAGTCCTGTCATTGTAGCTTATAGAGCTTAAAGAGCATTCTCTGTGTCTCTAGAGATTGCTGAGGTTATTATTCTTGTTAACTCAATAACCCAGGTGTAGCTGTTCCCGTAGATGCTGGAGTTGCTGCTGGAGCTACAGGGGCCGCTGCTAGTGCTACTAGTGCTGCAGGATCCGCTGCTGGTGCTACAGGGTCCGCAGGTGCTGCTGTAGGTGCTATAGGAGCTGCTGCTATCGTAGGTATAACTAGCTTATTGTTTTACTTAATTTCGTTCTCTATCTTATCTGGGTTAACATAGTCCCAGATCTTCGCAAAATTTACTTTTTAGCGGATAAATTAAAACCATATAGGCCAGTCTTTTTGGGACAGTAAAAGAGGGTTCGTAGAGTCCATTATTGTAGGTGCCATGGTGGCTTGTTGTTTTCTTAAGGTTGCGTAAAGAGACGCGCTTACGCGAAAATGACGCGTTATTTTATAACAAACTATGCTCTAAGAGGCTTAGTGGTAGTTATCTGGCCACTAAGATCTCCCTAGTGCTCAGAAGGTTACCGGGCTCATAACTTTCAGCCAGGCAGGTATCACGACAAATAACTTAAGCTGGTTAATAGGTAGAGACACAGAATTATACGAGTAATCTGTCTATTAAAGGTGGCTCTCGAGGATCTTTATATACACGAGGAAGATGCTAGAATAGGAAAAGAGGGGGATTCAGGCAACAGAGATATCTACTAAGACATACGAAATACGAGGGTAAGCACTAGGGTAGTCTTACACAGGATACTAGGCATCAAAGACAACAGTAAGACGGTCTAAAGCTACCTCCGTGGCCAACACTTTACACGAAGCTCTGCGCGAAACTTTGCATAAAGCTCTACGGAAGCTCTATATAAAGCTCTACACAAAGCTCTGCGCGAAACTTTGCACGAAGCTCTACGGAAGCTCTGCACAAAGCTCTACACAAAGCTCTGCGCGAAACTCTGCACGAAGCTCTGCACGAAGCTCTGCACGAAGCTCCGCACAAAGCTCTGCGTACGGAGGCTCTGCGCGAAGCTCTGCGCGAAACTCTGCACGAAGCTCTACGGAAGCTCTGCACAAAGCTCTACACAAAGCTCTGTGCGAAACTCTGCACGACGCTCTGCACGAAGTTCTGCACGAAGCTCTGCGCGAAGCTCTGCACGAAGCTCCGCACAAAGCTCTGCGTACGGAGGCTCTGCGCGAAGCTCTGCACGAAGCTCTGTACGAAGCTCTGCACGAAGCTCTGCGCGAAGCTCTACGGAAGCTCTGCACGAAGCTTTACACGAAGCTCTGCGCGAGGCTCTGCACGAAGCTCTGCGCGAGGCTCTGCACGAAGCTCTGCACGAAGCTCTGCCCGAAGCTCTGCACGAAGCTCTGCCCGAAGCTCTGCCCGAAGCTCCGCACGAAGCTTTGCACAAAGCTCTGCGTACGGAGGCTCTGCGCGAAGCTCTGCACGAGGCTCTGCACGAGGCTCTGCACGAGGCTCTGCACGAGGCTCTGCACGAAGCTCTGCACGAAGCTCTGCACAAGGCTCTACGCAAAGCTCTGCGCGAAACTCTATAGGAGAGTCTCGCAAGGTTAATTAATTTTTGGTGTTCTATAGATATACGCACGTATAATGCACGTATATTTTATAACTAATAAGAACGTAAGGTTGCGCGCACGATAGACTAACAGAGCTAATAGCAGCCATATAATATCTACTTCCTGCTTTAATATCCTACTAGGGGGTAGAGGGTTAGAAGAGAAGACTTAAGATTGGTCTCTAAAGCTATAGTTACTAGAAGAATCTACTATATAGTAGAGATTTTAAGTTAAAGTGTGCGATCTAATATATATTACGATAAGCGAATTGAAATAAATCGATATCGAATAATCCGGTATCCGATATCGATTTATTTTAATTCGCTTATCGTAATTTTTGGCCACACTGCGAGTCAAGTAACTCAGGGCAACGCACGTGCCGCAAGCTGACTCCTGCCAAGTCCTGGCAGAACAGGAGCCCTTATCCGGAAGAGTCGCAGTAGATAAGAAATGCATAATATCAGGAGGATTTTCAGGAGGTCAGCCTATGGATCTTGCCACGACATCAAACTTTTGCTATAGAACTAAAGTCTATCTTTAAGGTGTTTTAACCTTCTTTAGCTGACTATTGCATTAATTTTCCTAGAAGCATGCCTATTATTCCATCCACGCGGTCTGGCGGTGCAAACTCTTTCTGGCCACTACCATGCCAACATCAGCAGGTGTTGCTCCGAGGATATCAAAAATAGCCACGTCAGCACTCCATTCCCTCGCAAACCAATTCCGCAGTTCAACGGCAACAAGGGAATCTACCCCATACGTATGCATCTGCTTGTTCAAATCTAACTCCTCGACGAGAATGGACAGCGTCTCCGATAGCTTGGCCATCAAAGCCTGGGATACAACAGCCCCTGCCTCTGCGAGCGAGCTAGATGCAGTGTACATTGCAACATAGTTAATTGACTTGTTAGATGATGCTAATGATGCAGAGTTGGTCCCATCAATCTGGTTCAAGTGACGGAAGAACGCCTTGCGCATCCAATATGCCTCATCTAACCCCCGTTCGCGCAGGCTGGCCATCGTCCCGATTCCTATGACAGGCTGGCACTTCAATGGGGAAAGAAGCCCCACCGCAGGATCACAGTAAATTTCAAGAAGTGCCAGAAGCTCCTCTTCAGTTACTGGCTGGAACACTGAGCATGCGTTGAATTTGTCAGCCATGTCTTTGTTGTCGGTTAAGATACCCGCTGAACGAAAGATGCCTAGGTCCAGCGATATAGCCTTTTGACCATTGGCGACCCGGTATTGCGCGAGAGCATCTTGGTAAGAATTACCAGCACTGTAATTGCTTTGGCCGGGTGAGCCGAAAATACCGGCGATTGAAGAAAGAAAGATGAAAAAGTCCATATTCTTAGGTAAAATATTATGCAGATTTCGTGTGCCGTCGACCTTGGGCTGGATAGCAGCTGTCCAGTCCTCAAAAGACATTTTCTCGAAGATACAGTCCTGTCGTCGTCGTCAGAGATTCTGAAGGTCAATTTTTATTCAAACTCCAGCAAACATACCTTCAATACCATGGAAGCCTGAATACATCCCATAATCGGTGGCATTGTCTTAGCACACTGCTCTAAAGCGGTTGATAATGCCAATTCATCAGCCACGTTACAGGTTGGAGTCGCAATTTGTGCGCCTTGAGCCTGCAATTCGTGGATCATCTTCTTTGCTGCCTCACTCCGTGGACCTGAACGGGATAGGAGGATCAGATTTTCTGCACCTCTCTCGACCATCCAACGTGCAATAACTCGGCCGAGTCCACCAAGCCCCCCTGCAATTAGATACGAAGCATTGGCAGAAAATTTGAATGTCGGTTTTGTGTTGAGAACAGTCTGTATAGCCGGTTAGAGGTCATCAAGGTATACCGCTCAGAATTCACTTACTAGCACAGCTTCTTCGCTGTTCATTTGAATGACCATCTTGCCTGTATTCTTACCGCTTTGCATTGATCTGAAGGATCTCTCGACTTCAGAAATTCCATAAACCTGTAAGGGAAGAGCGCTATGCATTTTTCCGGCTGCCACTAGGTCTACAACCGACTTCAGTGCTCGTTGGATTAATGCAAATTTCTCGGCAGGCATGGAAGCAATATCAACGGCGCTAAAGCCTACGTTCTTTGCGAACGGGAACATCGGGAGTTTTCCGTGGCCCCAGATATCCTTTTTTCCGATCTCAATAAAGCGTCCAAATGGTGCAATGCATTCCCACGATGCTACAAGGAGTTCTCCGGCTAATGAGTTCAGAATAACATCTACTCCCCTGCCGCCTGTAAGTCTCTTAATGCCCTTCGCAAAGGAGTTGTCTCTGCTGTATAGGATGTGATTCTCGGGAATGTCGTATAAATCCATTAGAAGTTTCTTCTTCTCCTCGGAGCCCACAGTTGTGAACACTTGAGCACCGAAATGGCGCGCAACTTGGATTGCAGCCTGACCAGTTCCTCCGGATCCTGAATGGATTAATATGGTCTCTCCTTTGCGAATTCGCGCTATTTCTTCCAGCGAATACCACGCTGTGACGAAATTAATTGGCAGCGCAGCTGCTTCTGTAAACGACATCTTTTCCGGAATCTTAACACAGCATAGCGACGGTGCTCGGACTATCGTTTTCATTGTGTCCAAGGTGGATGCGGCGACATGATCGCCTGCGTGAAATCCAGACGCTTCGCCGGCACGTCTTACGACTCCAGCACACTCAGCGCCCATGGTGCTCTGATTGATTCGACCGAGAGCAACAAGACAGTCCATAAAATTCACTCCAGCTGCTTTAACTTCGATCTCCACATCGCCAGGCCCTAAAGGTTTGGTAAAGTCGACATCCTTATCTTCGAGAAACTGCAAGCTATCCAGCAAGCCCGGGGATGCAACGCTTAACTTCAACGGCGGCCCAGCACCGAATTCTTGGACCTCGACCTGCTGCGGAATACTCTTCATGTGGACGTCATGACTCAAGTAAGCTGCTTCCACAAGCCGACTGATGTGGAGCATTCCGCCTCGTTCCACATATCCAGACTCACAGTCGTCTGGAATCGATGTTGATGTACGTTCGAAAATGTCGACAATATGTTCCGCGTGTCGATCTGGGCTAGTAACCGGATCTTCTAGAGAGAGTGTTGTAAACACAAGCTCGCTATTTTCAGAACAGAGCACTCTTCCAAGTCCATCTACAATTCCGAACTCAGGGATTTTGCGGTTATTTCCCGTCACCCAAATCAATGACTGGGTAGAAATGAGCGCAGAATGCAATGCTGCGAAGTTCTCCTGGTTCAGGCTTGGGAACAGTGGTTTGTCCACTTCCAGAAGGAAAACTCCGACCGCTTTGTTCAAGACCCCGCTTGATATCGCTTCTTCAAGGGAAATAATACCTTGCGTTGCACTTCCGAGCGACTTTAGTTGCTTTTGAACTTGCTGCGCAAGCGTGCGTTGAGTGGCAGAGTTCTTATTCACTATAATCGCAGAATTCGGTATCGCTGGCGTGGTAGGCGTGGGTTCTTGCGCTGTGGACGCAATGATACTGAACTCGTGGCACACTTCTTTAGCATAGTCTCGGAGCACTAATTCTGCTCCCGAGAATCCGCTGTTGGAGAGGACCTCATCCCACTTCTCCTCGGAGATACAAGGGCTCCATCGTCTGTATTCCTCATGGCCTTTCAAGTCAGCTCACTGGTGGCTTCCAAGGAGCATTGCTGTACTCACTTAACCACCATCCTTCCAGTAATCCAAAAGAGAAGCCTGTCCGGAAGGTTCCCGGGTTAATAATCTCGGACAGGACGAGTTTTCCACCACTTCCAAGGTTAGTGTGCATTCATGTCCTCTTTTGATCCAACTTACGGCTTAAGAAGTTTATGCACGTTTTTCAATGTTGCTTCTAGATCGTGGGTGGCGTGTATCACCTGTCGTAAATTAGCATGGCTGACTAGTTAATAGACCACTAGTTAGCAGTAGAGCTTACAGCTGAAGCAACAACTAAGTCATATGAGCCTTCCTCAAATCCCTGTTCCACAGGATTCTCTTCAATATTCAATGCCTTGAAATGCAACCTGTTGTTATGTCCAAATCTATCCTGGGCCTTCTTAAAGAACGATCTTGAAATATCAGTGTAGTCGAACTGGGCAAACCTTGGGGCTCCGGTCTCATCCTCTCCGTGTTGCATTAAATTGGCCAGCACATGTCTGGTCATAGCGCCAGTGCCTGCGCCGACCTCAAGAATCTTCATTCTAGGATTTTTATGGGCGAGTGCATCCAGGTACTTCCGGAAAGTTTGGATACAAGGGAGGTTGTCCCAAAGATCAGAATAGTAGTCCGTAACGAGGTCACCTTGGAATAGGAGGTTGAGAGGATCTACCTCGCCAGAAAGCACGCCTACTAGATTACGTCCGACCGTAACATGGAATAACCCTTGCTTGGATCCGTTTTCTAACCTCTCGCAAAGGGCCTCTTGATATTCGAAGTCGTTCAATAAATGCTTCCATTCAGTCACACTATATCGTGATTTTCCAGTCTCGAGCAGTTCCATTTGATGTTTCATCCACGCAACATACTTTTCTAGATACGGCTTCGGAACTTTTATTGCGTTTTCGCGTAGTGTATTCCAGGCTCTGGACACGAACACCGTCATGAGAAACTCTATCTCTTCGAAGAACTGAACAGGCTCAGGCTCAGAACCACGAGCGCTTTCACAATATGCTAGAGTGTGCTGTCTGTCAAGCAGTGATCTTATTGGACTGGGTTGGAGTGGATTTGACCCCCAAATCCACTCCATATAGTAAATAGGTGGTGGAGCTCCAGGACTCCAATACGGCTCCAGATTAATTATATACTATAAATAGTAAGT
>Ga0307507_10011335_pt1 | contig 11271 bp, 8 predicted proteins | sample 7_EM_MG_FD_207223 | JGI IMG/M metagenome (GOLD analysis project Ga0307507, IMG submission 207223) | Populus trichocarpa ectomycorrhiza microbial communities from riparian zone in the Pacific Northwest, United States - 7_EM | ecosystem: Host-associated > Plants > Roots > Unclassified | place...
CGGGCGGCACCGCGCTGTCCCGGCGCCACCGACGCAGGCCTTCTGGCAGGTCGAACGGACCTTCGCCGTCCCCGGCGAACAGCCGCTTGGACGGCCGCAAGCAGCCAAGAGGCCGGCCGACCCCGCCGCTGTTCCGGTGCGGCCGGACCGGCTATCTCCGTACGGTCGAACGGGGTCCCAGCTCCCGAGCACCTGAGGGGAGCAGATCGCAAGTCCGTGAATGCCACATTGAGGGTCGTTAAGGCCGTCAATGTGGCATTAACGGACTTTATTGCCAGGAAAGGCAAAGTGGCGTGGTCGGCGTGGCTCGAATGTCCCGAACGACGCGTTCGGGACACTGGGCGTCTCGAACGCGTCGTTCGGGGCATCGGCGGGGGAGTGAAGGGCGCCTTCGTTGCACGGGACACAAGCAAAGCCCCCCACTTCACCGAAACCCCGAGGGCGATGTCGTGAATGACGCGTTCGGGACACCCAACGTCCAGAACGCGTCATTCACGACCTTCGGAGGACACTGCTCTGGCGGCCCGCTCGACTTCCGCGCGCCGGTTCTGCCAGAAAGCTGCGTCCCGCCCTTGCCAGGCCATGCTTCCGGTGCCGGTGTCCAGCTGTTCGCGCAGGATGTCGGCGTGCCCGGCGTGCCGGTTGGTTTCGGTGATCATGTGGACCAGGACGTTGAACAGCATGACGTCAGGACGTGGCCACCAGGGCACGTGGCCGGGGGAGTCGATGGGGAGCGCGGCAATGGTCGCGTCGGAGTGCTCCCAGACGCGGCGGTAGCGGCCGGTGATGTCCTCGCGCGTTTCGTGCTCGGTCGCCCACATGTCGGTGCCGCGTTGTTCGAGGTTGTCCCACCGGGGGAAGGCCTCGGGAAACGGCCGGCCGAAGACATCGCCGAAGTACCGCGACTCCCACAACGACAGGTGTTTGACCAGGCCGAGAAGGTTGGTTCCGGTCGAGGTCAGGGGACGGCGGATGTCGTACTCGGACAGCCCGTCGAGGTGGCCGAGCATCGCGTCACGGACTTCTCGCAGATCGCTGTGCAGGTATTCTTTCGCGACGTCATCGATCATGGGTACGAGCTTGCACCAATGGCTCCACAGCCCAGCCCCGGGTCCGCAAAAGACCGATGCCCGGGGTCGTGCCGGTGGTGCCCGCACGCAGGGCGGCACGGGCACCACCGGTGTGCTACTGGTTCATGGCCACGCGCAGGATCCTGTTGTCGAGCTGGCCCGGGGTGTTGTTCTTGTCCCCGTTGGTGGTCGTCAGCCAGAGGCTGCCGTCCGGCGCGAGCGCGACCGTGCGCAGCCGGCCGTAGGTCCCGCTGAAGAACCCCTGCTGCGACGGCAGCGAACTGCCCGAGATCGGCATGCGCAGCAGTTGCTGCCCGGTCAGCTCCGCCATGAACAGCACGTCACCCACGATCGCGAGCGCGCTCGGCGAGTTCGTCCCGGTCGGGCCGAAGGTGCGCTTCGGCGCGATGAACCCCGGGTTGTTGCACGAGCCGTCGTGGTCCGCGGTGCCTTCGCAGATCGGCCAGCCGTAGTTGCCGCCCTTGACGATCAGGTTGGCCTCGTCCATCGTCGAGTCGCCCAGCTCGGCCTCCCACAGCCTGCCCTGGGAGTCCCAGGCGATGCCCTGCACGTTGCGGTGCCCGTAGCTCCAGACGTACTTGCCCGCGAACGGGTTGTCCGAGGGCACCGAGCCGTCCGGGTTGAGCCGGAGCACCTTGCCGTTGAGCGAGTTGAGATCCTGCGCGTTGGCGCCGTTCTGCGCGTCGCCGGTGGTGGCGTACAGCTTGCCGTCGGGGCCGAACGCCAGCCGCCCGCCGTTGTGGTAGCGGTTGCGGGCGATGCCGGTCAGCAGGATCTGCTCGCCGCTCAGTGCCCCGTTCACGTACTGGAAGCGGACGATCCGGTTGTCGCCGGGCGAGGTGTGGAAGACGTAGAGCCAATGGTCGCCGGCGAAGTTCGGCGAGACGGCGATGCCCAGGAGCCCGCCTTCGCCGCCGGTGCCCGCGGCGCCGGGCACGGTGCCGACGGTCGTCTTCTGCCCGGCCGGGGTCACCCGGACGATCTGGAAGGTGTCGCGTTCGGAGATCAGCGCCGAGCCGTCGGGCAGGAACGCCAGCCCCCACGGGATGTCGGAGTCGGCGGCGATCTGCGTGACCTGCCCGGGGTTGGTGCCCCCGCCGCCGGTGCCGGTGGACGTCGTCGCCGTCACCGCGTTGCTCGGGCCGGAGACATTGCCCGCCACGTCCCGGGCCTTGACGGTGAACGTGTAGCCGGTGGCCGGCGCCAGCCCGTCGATGGTGCCCGAGGCCGCGGTGAACGTGCCGGCCCTGGTCTGTCCACTGTAGACGTCGTAGCCCGCGATGCCCGAGCCGGAGTCGGTGGCGGCGTTCCAGGCCAGCGAAACCGCGTTCGCGGTCGTGCCGGTGACGCGGAGGTTGCCCGGCACCGTGGGCGGTGTGGTGTCGGTGGATGGTGCCGTCTTCACCGGCACCTCGGCGGACGGCGGTGAGACGTTGCCGTTGACGTCCGTCGCGAAGACGGTGAAGAAGTACTGGGTGTTCGGCGTCAGCGCGGCGGCGATGAAGGTCAGCGTGCCGGGTGCCACCGTCCCGATCTGCGAGCCGTGCTGGTAGACGTCGTACTCCTTGAGCGCGCCGCCGGTGCCGGGGGTGGAGGCGTTCCAGGCGAGCGAGATGCTCGTGTCCGACACGGCGGTGCTGCGCAGGTTCGCCGGTGCGGTGGGGGAGGCCCCGGACGTGAGCGAGCCGAACACTTGGAACTCGAAGAGCGAGTAGCCCCACTGCGTTCCGCGCTGGGTGCCTGACATCCGTACGTACCGCCCGGACGCCGCCAGCGCCGAGAGCGTCTCGGTGCCGCCCGGGCCCGTCGTCGTGGTGTACACACTGTTCCAGGTGAGGTTGTCCGAGGATACCTGGATTTGGTAAGCGCTGGCGTAGGCCGCTTCCCACACCAGTTTCACCTGGTTCACCTGGGCGGTCGCGCCGAGGTCGACGGTGATCCACTCCGGGTCGTGCCCCAGCTGGCTGGCCCAGCGGGTGCCGGTGTTCCCGTCCACCGCGTTGGACGCGGGGAAGGTGCTGTTCTCCAGCGACGACGCCGTCACCGGCTTTCCTTGGGACAGCAGGGCATCGGCGCGCGGCGCCGACGACACGGCGGGCGCCAGCCCGACGACCAGCACCGCGGCGGCCGCCAAGGCCAGCCTGAGCCTTCTCACCTGTGGCACGGTTCCTCCATTCTCGGTGGTAGCCGTGGCGGCGGCGCTTTTTTCAAGGTGGGACAGGGCTTTCGGGACGTGTGGGCTACTGGCCGCACAGCGGGGCGAGCTGGCTGCCGGCGAGCAGGAAGGCGCCGACGCCGTAGTTCGCGGTGGACCCGGCGGAGACCTTCGCCGGTGCGGCGCCGACCTGCTGGACGTAGCCGAGGAAACCGTCGGCGCGCACCGAGGTGGTGGTCATCGCCTGCCACGCCCGGGTCACCACGGGGGCGTAGGTCGCGGCGTCGAGGACGCCGTGGTTGATGCCCCAGGCCAGCGCGTAGGTGAACAGGGCGGTGCCGCTGGTCTCCGGCCCCGGGAACTGCGAGGCGTCGCGGAGGTTCACGTACCAGAAGCCCGAGGGCTGCTGGGCCGCCTTCAGCGCCGCTGCCATCTGACGCAGCACCTGGACGTACTCGGCCCGGTGGGCGTCGGTGGCGGGCAGGACGTCGAGCGTGCGGGCCAGTGCCGCAGCCGCCCACCCGTTGCCGCGCGACCAGTAGATGTTCTTGCCCACGAAGGAGTTGTCACGCCACCACAGCCCGACGGAGTTGTTCCACAGCCCGCGGGTCTGTTTCGTGTCGTGGAAAAGGGCGTACATCTTGGCCAGGTACGCCGGATTACCCTCGACCTGAGCCAGCTTGGCGTACACCGGCATGGCCATGAACAGGGCGTCGACCCACCACCAGTCGTTGACGGCCGGGCGGTTCACCACGGTGCGCGCGCTCTGGCGGATCTGCGCCAGTTCGGTAGCGGGGTGGTTCGGGTCGTTCTGGTACAGCTCGATGTAGGTCTGCCCGGCGACCTGGTTGTCGGCGTTGGTCGTGGTGGGCCCGCCGTTGAGGCCGAACTGCTGTCCCTGCGCCCATCGGGTCGCGTAGTCGAGGTAGCGCGGCTCGTGCACCATGGTGGCGGCGGCCATGTCGCCGGTGAAGTACACACCGACCGTCCAGTCCTTCGTCTTCGGGACGCTGTTGTGCGCCTGCCAGTAGTCGTTGACGAGCCTCGTCGACGCCGTGATGCCTGCGGGGCAGGAGGGAGGGGCGGCCGCCGCGTTCGCCGGAGCGGCAGCGCTCGTCGCCACGCTGATGGCCGCGCACATGGCTGTGACGAACTTCGTGATCACAGGTGTACCTCGCCTCGTCCGTTGACATCGACGTGTGGGTAGCTCGAACCGGACGTCATAGGCGGTGACGTCAGCGCTGCGAAGAATTGCGGGTGACAATGCTTCGTGGCTGAGAGCGCTTTCAGGCGCTTTCGAACACAGAGTAGCGACACGACTTGCCGCTGTAAACGGCGTTGCCGCCCACCGGGATTCGCGACGTCAGGCGGCTGTCCGAGCACACCGGGACGCCGCTGTCCGGTCGGGACAGCCCGATCTATTGAGGGGTAAGGCAGACGCGTCATTCACGACCTTGCCTACGGCCTGGCCGAGGCTCCGGAGTCCGGAACCCCGGCGTAGTCGGGCAGTTCGACGCCGTTGATCGCGCGCTCGATCAGCTCGGTGGTCCACTCGACATCGGGCTCCGTGCCCGGTTCGGCGTCCGGCCCGGGGACGTCGCGGCTGCGCACGTGCAGCCGGCCGATCTCCTGGTTGGCTTCGACGTACGGGCGCATCCGCCGCTCGTAGGCGGCGAACCCGGCCTCCGGGTCCCACCCGGCGGCGGCCAGCTCTCCGGCCAGCAGGTAGGCACCGACCAGGGCCAGCCCGGTGCCCCCGCCGGACATCGGCGACGAGCTGAACGCCGCGTCTCCGAGCAGCCCCACCCGTCCGCTCGACCAGCGGTCCATCACCACCTGGGCGACCTGGTCGAGGTAGAAGTCCGGGGTGTCTTCCAGGTGCGCGAGGATCCGCGGGGTCAACCAGCCCAGGCCGGCCATCCGCTCACGCAGCAGGTGCTTCTGGGCCGCGACGTCGCGATAGTCGACGTCGAAGTCGGCCGAGGGGAAGGAGAACATGGCCATCGCCCGGGTGGCGTCCGGGATGGGCCGCAAGCCGGCGGAACGCCCGGACTCCTGGTAATCGATCAGCCAGCGGTCCAGCCCGTACTCGTTGGGCACGGTGTAGAAGGCCAGCACGAGCCCGAGGTGGCGGACGAACCGCTCGCGCGGCCCGAAGACCATCGCCCGCAGCGCCGAGTGCAGCCCGTCCGCCCCGACCACCAGGTCGAAGCGCCGCCGGTCGCCGCCCGCGAAGACCACGTCGACCCCGTCCGAGTCCTGGGTGAGCTCGGCGATCCGGTCGCCGAAGAGGTACTCGACACCGTCCTGGCTGTCGTCGTACAGCACCTGGGACAGGTCCCCGCGCAGGATCTCGATCTCCGCGATGAACCCGTCGCCGCCGTGGTCGTCCGCGCGGTAGGTCTCCAGCACGTTCCCGTCCACGTCCACGGTGTACGCGCCGGCGGTCTCGGTGCGGGCTGTGCGCACCGCCGCGTCCAGCCCCATCCGCCGGATGACCTCCTTGGCCACCCCACGCGCGTCCACCGCCTGCCCGCCGGGACGCAATCCGGGGGCCCGCTCCACCACGGTCACCTCGGCCCCCCGCCGGCGCAACCAGTGGGCCAGCGCGGGCCCCGCGATGCTCGCCCCCGCCACCAACACCCTGATACCGCTCACTGCGCCCCCCGCTCGCCCGTCCGGATCTCGGTCCGGATTGTACGGGTGGTCTGCGGCTCGGCCGGGATCTGCTGGGACAACAGGCCGGCGGAATCGTCACGAAGACGGAACTCGTTGCCGCAGTTCACCAGTGGATCCGCTGCTGCAACAGAGTGCGGCGGCATTGACAGCCGTGGACGTCGCATTCGTTTCGGGCGACAACAAAGTATGGATGATCTTGTCGCGTTTGGCAACCCTTTACCGTCCAGGTCTAGACCATCGTCGGTTGCGGTGGTCGAACCGTTGACAGGACCGGGGGAGGACTGTGATTGTCTCAGTCACGCACCGTTGATCGTAGATAACCCGACAACCGTTCGGACTCTTTATATGTGGCAAAGAAACCTCGGCCTCCCGGTCACCCGTCACGACCAGGGAACCGCGAGAACGGGTAGAGGCCCGCGAAGACCGCATCGCGCCTGATCCGTTCAGCGCCCGCTTGCGTCGGTCTTCGGGAGAGTGCCCTCCCGCGCCCCGGCCTGCCGCTCGGCCTGCCTGTCCCGCCTGAACCGGGGACAACGCTGAGCGCCGCAGTCGCCACAGTCGCTGCCGGTGCGGAAATGCCGATGCGCTGCGTGGGTGTGCCCGCAAACGCAGATGTGCTCCTCGGTCATTCCACTGCGTCCGTTCTCTGCCGCGATCGCCTTGTCCGATGGCCAGTGTAGCCGATCGGCGCGACGACTCCGCCTATGCGGCGCCGTTGATTCGCTCCCGTGTCGCCTTGTCGTGCCCGAAAACAACGGTGTTGGGGGGCCTTGCGCGCAATCGGTGAGTTTCGATCGCCGCCGCCACCAGTTTCGCCCGTTCCCGATGCCAGCGCGGCCGCCGGCGTTCTCGCCGGCGCCGTACCGACACCTGTGAAAGGTGGCCATGCGTACTCCCGATCCCCTGATCTCCCTGGTCATACCCGTGCTCAACGAGGCGAGGAACCTGGAGGTGGTGCTGCCCGCCCTGCCGCCGGTGCACCAGGTGATCCTCGTCGACGGCCATTCGGTGGACGATTCCGTCGAGGTGGCGAAAAGGCTTCTTCCGGATATCGAGGTCGTGACCCAGACGCGCGGCGGCAAGGGAAACGCGCTGGCCTGTGGTTTCGCGAAGGTGACCGGCGACGTGGTGGTGATGTTCGACGCCGACGGTTCGGCGGCGCCGGAAGAGATCCCGTTGTTCGCCAAGACCTTGGTCGCCGGCGCGGACTTCGCGAAGGGAAGCCGGTTCGCCCGGGGCGGCGGCAGCGACGACATCACCTTTCTCCGGAAATCCGGGAATGCGATGCTCAACGGTGTCACCAACATCCTCATGCGAACCCGGTTCACCGATCTTTGCTACGGCTACAACGCTTTCTGGGCCGACGTCCTCCCGGTGCTGGGTCTTCCGCCGACAGACCTTCCGCCGGGCGCGGGGCGGCAGTGGGGCGACGGGTTCGAGATCGAGACGCTGATCAACTGCCGCATCGCGCTGGCCGGGCTGCGGATCAGCGAGGTGCCGAGTTTCGAGCGGGATCGGCTGCACGGCACCAGCAACCTGGACACGTTCCGGGACGGGATCAGGGTGCTGCGCGTGATCCTCGGCGAATACGCCCGCTCGCGGCGGGCACGCCGCGGGCGCGGCCGGGCGAAGCCGGGTGAGCCGATGGAGTCCGGCCTGGGCCGGGCGGTGCGATCGTGACCGGCGGCGTGCCTGCCACGTCGGTGGTGATCTGCTGCTACACCGAGGAACGCTGGGACGACCTGGCCGAGGCGGTCAAGTCGGTGGCGGCGCAAACCCTGGCCCCGGCCGAAGTGCTGATCGTGGTCGACCACAATCCCGCGTTGCTGCGCCGCGCGGCGGAGGCGTTCGCCGTCGAGTCCGGCGCTGTGCGCGTCCTCGCCAACGACCGGCGCGCCGGGCTGTCGGGGGCGCGCAACACCGGAGTCCGGCACGCGACCGGTGAGATCGTCGCGTTCCTCGACGACGACGCCGTGGCGGATCCCTGGTGGCTGGCCGGAATGCTGGCTCCCTACGCCGATCCCGACGTGGCCGCGGTCGGCGGCAAGGCCGTCCCGGCCTGGCCGGACGGAAGGGCACCGGCCCGGTTGCCTGCGGAGCTGTACTGGATCGTCGGCTGCGCCTACACCGGTCAGCCGACCGAGCTCGACGAGGTGCGCAACCTGATGGGCTGCGCGATGTCCTTCCGCCGTGAGCTGGTCGTGCGCCTCGGCGGGTTCGCCGAAGACATCGGCCGGACGGCGGCCCTTCCGCTGGGGTGCGAGGAGACCGAGCTGTGCATCCGGCTGCGGCAGCGGGTCCGGACCGCCAAGGTCGTGCTGCAGCCCGCCGCGACGGTCCGCCACCGGGTGACCGGACCGCGGACCGGCTGGCGCTACCTCCGGCGGCGCAGCTGGGCCGAGGGACTGTCCAAAGCGGCCGTTTCCCGGCTCACCGGCCCGCGGGACGCGCTCTCGACCGAGCGCTCCTATCTGCGGTCGGTGATTCCCCGGGCGCTGCTGCGGGAATCCCGGAAAGGCAACATGGCGGCCGTCGGCGGCCTCCTGCTGGCGACCTCGGCGGCCGGTGCCGGGTACCTGCTCGGCCGGACCCGCAAGCCGGTCAAGGGATTCACACCGTCCACAGTGCACACAGTGGATGTCGCGGACGAGACATCCGCGCGGTGGACCGGGGAAGGGGAGATCCTGGTTCGATCCGGTGCGGTCGTCCTCGGCTCGGTCCGGCGGCACGACGAGATCGGCGACCTCCTCCGCCTGTTGCCCGAACAGGCGCGGACCCGGCCACCTCGGCCGGAAGTCCTGCCACGCGTGAGCGTCGTGCTGGCCACGGCCGGCGATCCGGCGGATGTCCGGCGTTGTGTGGACAGCGTGCTGGCCACCGGCTATCCCGATCTCGAAGTGCTCGTGGTGGACAACCGCCCCGGGCACGCGCGCGACGAACTGAAAGCGCTGGCCGCGGCGGACGAGCGCGTCCGCTGCCTGCACGAGCCGGTGCCCGGTGCCGGGCGCGCCCGCAACCTGGGAGCGCGCGCGGCCACCGGCAGCGTCCTCGCGTTCACCGACGACGACGCGGTCGTCGACGCGCATTGGCTGAGCGAACTGGTCGCCGAACTCACTCAGCCGGACACGCCGTGCGCGACCGGGCTGGTCGAACCGCTGGTCCTCGACAGCCAGGCGCAGGTGTGGTTCGAAGCGTTCGGCGGCTTCGGCAAGGGCTACCGGCGGCGGACCTTCACCGCGGACACCCCGTACCTGCTGTCGCCGGGCATATTCGGGTCCGGCAACAACATGGCATGGCGGCGCGAGTCGTTCCTGGCCCTGGGCGGGTTCGACGAACGGCTCGGCCCCGGGCGCCGCACCCGTTCGGGAGAGGATCTCGACCTGTACATCCGGCTCGTCACGTCCGGCGGGCGGATCACCTACACCCCGCATGCCGTGGTGTGGCATGAACATCGCGCCACCGAAGCGGAACTTCACCGTCAACTCCGGGGCTACGGCACCGGTCTCGCGGCGATGTACCTCGTGCACGCCCGGCGCCGCGGTGGCCTCCGCGACCTGGTGTCCGTGCTGCCACAGGGGATCCGGGTGCTGGTCGGGCGCCGTTCCGGCGGGAGCGGCCCGGGGTATCCCCGGCGGCTGCTGGCCGAGGAAGTACGCGGGATGCTGTCGGCACCGCTGGCGCTGCTGCGGGAGCGAGCCCGGTGACCGCACGCGTCTCCGCGCTCACCACCATCGTGCTGCTCGCCGTGACCGGCCTGACCGCCGGGCTGAGCCTGCTCGACGTCACCGGGCCGCTGCGGCTCGTCGTCACGCTCGTGTTCTTCCTGCTGGCACCGGGATGGTCGGTGCTGGCGTTCTTCCGGCCGGGCACGTCCTCGATCACGTGGGCGCTGGTCGTCGCCATCAGCCTCGCGGCCGACCTGCTCGTCGCCCAGCTCATGCTGGTGACCGGTGCCTGGCGCCCGGGGATCGCTTCGGCCTGCTTCCTGTCCGCCTGCGCAGTTCTCCTGGTGAGCCACCTGGTGACGGGCCGCCGCACTCAAGGAGCCCCTTCATGACCGGTTCCCTTGCCCTGCGCCCCAACTCCGGCGACGGCCGGGTGCTGGGCGCGGGCACGGCGCTTTCGCTGAGCGCCGTGATCACCGGGCTGGCGGGGCTGCTGTGCTGGGTCGTCGCGGCGGCCACCCTGCCGCAGGACGCGGTGGGCCGGGCGTCCGCCTTCGTGTCCGGGTTCATCCTCGTCGCGGGGATCGCCCAGCTCAACGTGGGGCTGGGGATGTTGCGCTGGCTCCCGCGGGCCGGCGGCCGGACCGGACGGCTGGTCGGGCGCGGCTACCTGCTCGTCGCGGTGACCGCGGCGGCCGGCGCGCTGGTGTTCCTCCTGCTGCCCGTCGGATCGCGGATCGCGCCGGGAACGACCGCGCTGCTGTTCGCGGCGGCCTGCGTGGGCTGGGCGCTGTTCCAGCTCCAGGACTCCGTGCTGGCCGCGCTCGGACGCGTCTGGTGGGTGCCGCTGTTCAACGGTGCGTTCGGCTTTGCCCGCGTCCTCGCGCTCCCGGCGCTGGGCGCGGCGATGGGCACGCTCGGCGTGCTCTACTCCTGGATCCTGCCGACGCTGTTCTTCACGGCGTTCGCCGGATCGCTGATCATCGTGCTGGCGCGCGGGCACCGGAACCAGCCGGTACCAACGGATCTTCCCCGGCCGCGCGAGGTGGTGTCGTTCCTGGGCCCGACGTACCTGGCGACGATCGGTACCACGGTCCTCTACAACGTCGTGCCCCTGCTGGTGATCGGGGGCTTCGGCCCGGCGCTCGGTGCCACGTTCTTCGTCGTCTGGACCGGGCTCACCGCGACGGACTACGCGATCAACGGGTTCGTGAACTCGATGGTCCTGCGTGGATCGTCCGATGTGGACGCGCGGCCCGCGATCCTGCGCGCGGTCGGCAAGCGGCTCGCCCTGCTGGCCGGGGCCGGGGTGGTGGCCGGCGTGGTCCTCGCGCCCGTGCTGCTCGGACTGTTCGGCCCGGCCTACGCCGAACAGGGAACCGGCGCGCTGCGGGTGCTCCTCGCCGGGGTGGCGGCGCGGGTGGTGGTCGCGCTGGGCGTGGCCGTCCGGCTGATGAACGGCGACGGCAGGGGAGCGGCGGCGATCCAGCTGTCCGGCAGCGCACTGGTCCTGCTCGGCGTCGTCCTGGCGCCGCACGACGCGGGGTTGCTCGGACCCGCCTCCGGATTCGTGCTGGCTCAAGGCATCGTCGCCGCATTCGTGCTGCCCGGGCTGGTCCGGCGGCTGCGCGGGGTGATCCGGTGAACCTGATGATCACGAAACCCCCCGAGGACCGGACGG